>ERZ807291.350-NODE-350-length-77603-cov-11.576546_pt1 | contig 77603 bp, 67 predicted proteins | sample MGYA00521257_ERZ807291 | MGnify/ENA primary metagenome ERZ807291 (study PRJEB31413, sample SAMN03169783) | marine metagenome | biome: Marine; feature: Water; material: Subsurface seawater | place: North Sea | collected 2011-04-28 | depth 1 m m ... | reverse complement strand
AATAATTTTTGAATAAACAAAAACCCACTCATTGGAGTGGGTTTATTTTTGGTGGGCAATGAGGGACTCGAACCCCCGACTTCCTCCGTGTAAAGGAGGCACTCTGAACCAACTGAGTTAATCGCCCTTAAAATAGATTGCAAATATATACCATTTCTTATCACAAGCAAGTTTTTTTAAATTAATTTAAAGGACTTCCGCCACTATAAATGTACTTCCTCCAATAAAGATTAAATCATCTTTATTAGCACATTCTATTGCATTATTAAGTGCTTGTTTTACGCTAGTAAAAGCGTCTCCATTAAGATTAAATACTTTTCCTATATTTTTTAACTCTTCCGCATTCATTGCTCTTGCAATATTGGCTTGGCAAAAATAATAACATGCATTTTTGGGCAGATATGAAAGAATACCATCTACATTTTTATCGTTAACTGTGCCAAACACAAAGTGGAGTTTCTCGTATTTTGTATTTTTTAATTGTTGACTGATTTGCTTTATACCATCCTCATTATGTCCAGTATCGCAAATAATATAGGGGATTTTACTAAGAGTTTGCCACCTTCCTAATAGTTGAGTATTGGCTACTATTTTTAATAATCCTTGTTCAATATTGCTGCTATTTATTGACCAACCTTGTTCCTGCAATTGTTCTATGGCTGTTATTGTAGTATTGATATTCTCCTTTTGATATTCTCCTTTTAAATCAGTTGCATAGTCCTGTTGAGGTTCGGAATACATTAAATGTGCATTTTTTTCTTTCGCAATCTGTTGGAAAATAGTATTTGTTTCTTTTTGTTTTCTTCCAATAATTATAGGCGTATTCTCTTTTATAATTCCTGCTTTTTCAGCTGCAATTTTTTCAAGTGTGTTGCCTAGTAGATTAGTATGGTCAAAGCCAATATTTGTGATGATTGTAAGTTCAGGATTGAGAATGTTAGTACTGTCCAACCTGCCGCCTAAACCTGTTTCAATAATAGCTATATCAACTTGCTGATTGGCAAAATAATCAAATGCCATAGCGACTGTAAACTCAAAAAAGGAAAGTTCCATTTCTTCAAAAATAGTTTTGTTTGCTTTTACAAAGTCTTCCACCTCTTGTTCAGTAATCATTTTTCCATTTACCTTAATTCTTTCTCTGAAATCCTTAAGATGAGGGGAAGTGTATAGTCCAACTTTATATCCTGCTTCCTGTAGTACAGAAGTTAGCATGTGAGCAGTAGAACCTTTTCCATTAGTTCCTGCAATATGGATGCTTTTAAATTGGGTGTGCGGATTTCCTAAGTATTCTGAACCAGCTATTATGTTGCCAATATCTTTTTTATAAGCTGCAACACCCTGTCTTTGATACATTGGGAGTTTACTAAAAAGATAATCAAGCGTTTCTTGATAATTCATTAGTTTAAACGGAAATTATAAATGATTTTTCCTTGTTGATTATTTGGGGCACTCTTTTTAGTGTCAAACTTAGTTTTAAGTGCGGCTGCTTTTGCTCTTTGTAATAGTTGTTTGTTCAGAGTTGTTGACCCTTTAACACCTGCAGTAGCACTAATTACATTCCCTAATCTATCAACTGTTATTAAAACAATAACTGTTCCTTCAACTTGAGTGTTGTAAATCGGCTCTGCTTTAAATTCAACTTTTCTTCCACCAAGCCGGTATGCAGTTCCATCTTCTCCAATACCACTACCTTCATATACTTCTGATTTTGGATCACCATCAATTATACCTTGATTTGAATCACTACCTATTTCTCCTTCTGAATAGGTTTCTGTCTTCTTTTTACCAAGATAAAGTGCTTTCTTATTTATTTCCGGTTTTTTTTCTTCAATTACCTCTTCCTTGGGCTCTTCTTTTTTTACTACATTTTCTTTCTTTTCAGTTATTTCTACTATTAGTGTCTCTACTTTACTTTGTGTAATGATTTCTTCAGTACTTTCTATTTGCTCTTCAATAATTTTTTCTTCTACAATCTCAGTTATATCATCAGTACTTTCAGGTTCAATTTCTCCGAATCCTTCATCAGAAACCCCAAAGTTGATAGATATACCTTCTTCAGATGGAGGTGGGTCTTGGTAAGTAAGTCCCATAAAAAGAAAAGCAACTAAGAGTAATGCATGAAACAGTATTGTTCCAATTATGCCTTTTTTTTTGTTTTTCTTCTCTGAAGAAGTCATTCTAATGAGGTGTTGTGGCTAATACAATCTTGTATTTATTCCTGTAGGCAATATCCATAACTTTCACAACATGTTCAATTGCTACTGATTTATCAGTATGTAAAATAATTGCGGGTTCCTGTTCATTACTTATGATTAATTTTAATTCCTGTTCAATTGTATTTTCTAATACAGGGTTCTCATTAATATAGAATTGAATATCTTTTGTTATTGAAATTGAGATGGTTTGTTTTTCAAGAGTTTTGGCTTTACTGCTTGGTAGTATAAGCTTTAATGCGTTAGGACTGACTAGTGTAGAGGTTAGCATAAAAAAGATCAACAATAAGAAAACAATATCCGTCATTGAGGACATGTTAAAATTTGGCGTTACTTTATTTCTGCTTCTTAATGCCATTATTCATTATGGTGTAAAAGATCTAAAAAATCAGTTGTTTTTGCTTCTAACATGAAAACTACTTTATCTACTTTGGATACTAAATAGTTGTATGCAATAAACGCGATAATGCCTACAATTAAACCAGCTACTGTGGTTGTCATAGCAGTGTATATTCCTTTTGATAGCATTTCAACATCAATATTTCCTCCTGCACTTGCCATTTCATGAAAAGCAACAATCATACCAATTACAGTTCCTAAGAACCCTATCATAGGTGCAGCACCTGAAATAGTTGCTAAGTTGGCTAAGTTATTTTCCATTTTGAAAACCTCTAACTTCCCTTGGTTTTCAATAGCAGCTGAAATATCTGTCATAGGTTTGTTGATGCGATTCACTCCTTTTTCAATCATTCTTGAAATAGGACTGTCGGTATTTCTGCATAATGCTTTTGCTGCTTCAATATCCTTTGCTTCAACAAAATTCTGGATGCTTTTTAGGAAATTCTTATCTTCCTCACTTGCTTTCTTAATGGAAGAAAAGCGTTCAATCAAAATATAAATTGCAAAAATAGATAGGATTCCTAATGCTCCCATTACTAAATTTCCTCCAATTCCTCCTGAAGTAATTAAATCAACCACTGAAAGTGTCTTTTCTGTAATCTCAGGATTTGTTAAGCTATCTGGAACGGTTTGTATTTGTAATAAGAGAATCATGTAAAGTGTTTTAAATTAAACGATAAATTTATTTTTTATTGCATAAAGATATAAGTAGCTGCTCCCGCTAAATAGCCCATAAGTGCAAGCAAAGAAATGTTTTTTATGTACCAAATAAAGTCAATTTTCAGGATTCCCATAACAGCAACTCCTGCAGCTGATCCAATAATTAAAACTGAACCTCCCGTACCTGCACAATACGCTAAAAACTCCCAGAATTTTCCATCAACTGCAAAGTCACCCATTGGTGTAATTTCATACATTCCCATTGCTCCTGCTACTAAAGGAACATTGTCAACTATTGAAGATAATAAACCAATTATTATATTGATAATATAAATATCGCCATTAAAAGTTTTATCTAGGAAAGTAGCTACAATATCCAATTGTCCTGCTGATTGTAAACTAGCTACCGCTAATAGAATTCCTAAAAAGAAAAAGATAGTAGGGACATCTATTTTTTTAAGTACTCCAATGACAGATAATACTGCTTTTTGTTCATGATTCTTACTTCTATGTAATATTTCTGTAACTAACCAAAGGACTCCTAAGGATAGTAACATCCCAACATAAGGAGGTAAGTGTGTAACCGTTTTAAAAACTGGAACAAATAGTAGTCCTGCTACTCCCATGTAAAAGATTAAGTTTCTTTCGAATGGAGTGGTTGGGTCGGTATAATGTTCTTTACTTTCGACATTAACAGGACGAGTAACATCTCCTTTTAGTCTGAAAGTTAAATAAATTAAAGGAACTATTGCACAAACTACTGAAGGTAAAAATACTGATGTAATGATATTAGCAGCTGTTACTTGCCCGCCAATCCAAAGCATAATAGTAGTTATATCTCCTATTGGCGACCAGGCTCCACCTGCATTAGCAGATAGGATTACCATTCCAGCAAACATCCACAAATCTTCTTTATCTTTAATCAGTTTGGTAAGTAAAGCAGCCATAACAATAGCTGTTGTTAAATTATCTAAAGCAGCAGAAAAGAAGAAAGTTATAATACTTAAAATCCACAATAAAGCTACCCTTTTATTTGTTGTAATTTTATCAGTAATAATTGAAAAGCCTTCATGAGCATCAATTAATTCTACAATAGTCATAGCCCCCAAAAGGAAGAATAAAATTTCAGCAATATCCACCAAATGGTGTGATAAATGTTCATTTATATGATGTGCATCAATTCCAGAGAATGCATAAAGTGCCCATCCTAATCCTCCAATAATGAGTGCTGAAGCTGCTTTATCAACTTTAATTGTGTGCTCTAAAGCAATTGCCATGTATCCTAAAACGAATACAATAATCATAAGTGTAATAATCATAAATTTTTGTTAGTTGTTTATTTTAAAGTTATTTTTGTAAATATACTGTTGTACTTGGGAAAGCAAAATCACTATTGTGTTTCTTTACAATTTCCATTATTTTATAATTGACATCTTCCTTTACATCAATTAAATCATTCCATTTTGGGCTGTCAACAAAATACATAACCAAGATATCTAAAGAGCTTGATCCAAATTCTTGGAATCGCACCTTTCCTTCTTGATTTGTTTTTGGATGTTGATTAATCATCGCTTGAATGTCAGTTACAATTGCTTTTATTTGTTCAGGAGCAGTTTCGTAAGTTAAACCAATATTGAACTTAACTCTTCTAACAGGGCGCATTCCTAAATTATCCAGCTCTGCATCAATCATTTTTTTGTTAGGTACAGTCACTAAGCTTTTGTCGAAAGTTCTGATTCTCGTACTTCTAAATCCTACTTTTTCAACGGTACCTGTAACCGTTCCAACCGTAACAGTGTCGCCCACAGTAAAAGGTTGGTCAAAAAATATAGTAAAAGAGCCTAGTAAATTCTCTAAACTTTCTTTAGATGCCATAGCTAAAGCAATACCTCCAATACCTAAACCTGCAGCTAAGGCTGTAATATCTATTTCAAAAACATTACCCATTACAATTACTAATGCAAATATATAAGTGATAATTTTTGCAATCTCAACAATAAAAGGAATTAGTTGATCATCCATTTTGTTTTCGGTAGCTTCTGCTCTTTTATTTAGAATCAATCCTATAAAATCTATTACTTTTAAGAATATCCAAAAAATAGAATACACATATATAATAGAAAATCCTTTATTGATTAGCATTTTTAATCCCACTTCATTTTCTGGATCTAAATTCCAAACTTCAGGGTAGTTGATGTGTGAACTTCCTAAGTAAATAATAGAAAGCATTATGAATAATCCAATTGGTTTGGTGAGTAAAGTGTCAAATTTATCAACTCCTACTTCTGCCCCTTTTTTACCTACAATTTTAAAAAGTAAATGGCTTAAATATTTTGAGATTAGTTTTTTGAAAAGTAAGCCTACAAGTACTGCTCCAATAAACCAAGAATAATCAAACAAAGTATTGCTTAAAAATTCTATTTGCAAAAATTCTGTTTCCATAATTTAACTTTTAGTTAGACTAGTTGTTTTAGTGCAATTTCAAAAGCTGTTTTTGAAATGTGCGTTTTACTATTATTAATTGCGTGTGATTTTACTAATGCGTTTTTAATGCAATCTGAAGTGTCAGCAAAAATTGCTTTATCAGTCATTTCAATTTCATCCTCCATTAAGTAAGCAAAAACCCTAGCCATTCCACAATTTGCAATAAAGTCAGGCAATACACTTACTCTCTCATCAGCGCTTTTTGAAATAGGGCCAAAGAAAATTTCTTTATCAGCAAAAGGCACATTTGCTCCTGCTGAAATTACCTCCAAACCATTTTCAACCATTTGGTCTAATTGGTTTTGAGACAATAACCTTGATGCTGCAGCTGGTACAAAAACTTCAGCTCCAATACTCCATATTTTTTCATTTGCTTCTTCAAATGATATCATGTTGTTAGCTTCTAAAAAGTTAGAAGAACGATCTTCTAATAATGATTTTACTTCTTCAAAAGTATAACCATCAGCATTAACAACACCACCTACTTTATCAATAATACCAACAATGATAGCGCCAGCTTGAGCTAAATAATAAGCAGCTGCTCCCGCAACATTTCCCCATCCTTGTACGATTACTCTTTTTCCTTTAATTTCTCCACCATAAATTTTGTGGTAGTGCAGAATTGCCTCTGAAACTCCATATCCAGTGATTAAATCTCCAACTGAATAATCTTTATTTGGGTTAGGAGTAAGTTTTTCATCTCTTACAATTAATGGAACTCCTTCTGATAATTGATTGATGATTTTCATTGTACCTTCCTCATCTTTTTTATGGTGTCCTCTTACAATTCCTTCAAGAGGAAATAAAATTCCTTCATTTTTACACATTGGCATTACTTCATGAACTTCATCAATATTCATATCTCCACCTGTACCATAATATGTTTTTAGTAATGGTTTAGCAGCAGCATACCATCTTTGTAAAACTTCTTTTTTTCTTGGATCTCTAGGGTCAAAATTAATCCCTGATTTACCACCACCAATTGGAGGCCCGGCAACTGTGAATTTTACTTCCATAGTTTTTGCAAGTGCCAAAACTTCATCTTTTGTTACACCTACTCTCATTCTTGTCCCCCCAGCAGCAGCACCACCTCTCAATGAGTTGATCACTATCCATCCTATAGCATCAGTTTCAGCATCTTGCCATTCAAAAACTACTTCTGGTTTTTTATCTTCAAACTTCTTTAGTAACTCTTCCATTTTATAAGAATAAATTTTTTGCAAATGTATCAATAAGACATCAGATAATTGATATGAGATGTTAGATTTTTAATACTAATATTTGTGAATGATCCCTCCGCAATTATCATGTTTTGCTCCAGTGACCGATTTTAGACAATTTACTTCATTTCTTATTCTTAAAACTCCTAAAAAAGCAAAGATTAAAGCTTCCTTAAAATTGATTGTATTTTTACTTGGAATAATAATTTCTGATTTTGAGAAGTGTTGAATTCGGCTCATTAAATAAGTGTTAAAGACCCCGCCTCCTGTAAATAGTACTGATTTATTTTTCAAAAAAACGCCAATTTGCATAGCAATATGTTCGCAAAAAGTATGTAGTATATCTTCTGATTTATATTCTTCTAAAAGTAAAGGATTGATAAATTTTTCCACCCATTCTCTACCTAATGATTTAGGAGAATCCTTTTTATAAAAGTCTAAGTTATTGAATTTTATTAATAGCGCTGGTATTAGTTTTCCTCTTTCTGCAATTTTACCACTTTCATCAAATTCAACACCTAATTTTTGACTTATTTTATTCATCACAATATTTACAGGACAAATATCAAATGCCTTAATGCTATTGTTTCCTTCTTTAATTGAAATATTTGCAAACCCTCCAAGATTGATACAGTATTTAAAATTAGAAAAAAGGTGTAAATCTCCAATAGGAACTAAAGGAGCTCCTTGTCCACTTAGGGAGACATCTAAACTTCTAAAATCATTGATTGTTGTAGTTTTAGTTTTTTTAGAAATAGTTTTTCCACAACCAATCTGCAGAGTATATTTGTTTTCAGGTTTATGAAAAATTGTATGACCATGACTCGCAATAAAATCTACTTTCTCTCTTGACAAAAATGAGTTGATTATTTCTCCTAAAAACCTCCCGTAATCTTTGTTGATTTGTGTGATTTCTTCTTCATTTGAAAGATGTAATACGGCTAAAGTATTTTTCCATGAATTAGAGTATTTTACTGTTTCAGATTTAATTATTTTAAATGCCCATTTATTAGTTTTTGTAAAAGTGCAAATTGTTAAATCCACTCCATCTAATGATGTACCTGACATCACTCCTAAAACTCTGTATTGCATATTCTCAAACATCAATTCTCAAAAGTAGTTTAAAAAATGTATTTTTGCATGAATTTTAAAAAAAGCATAAAGAATGAATTTTGAATTGACTGAAGAGCAAATTGCAGTGAGAGATGCGGCAAGAGAATTTGCTCAAACAAAGTTATTACCTGGAGTCATTGAAAGAGATGAAAATCAAACTTTTCCAGCAGAGCAAATAAAGGAGCTTGGAGAATTGGGTTTCTTAGCAATGATGGTTGATCCAAAATATGGTGGTTCAGGAATGGATACGGTTTCTTATGTCTTGGCAATAGAAGAACTCTCAAAAGTTGACGCCTCATGTTCAGTTGTAATGTCAGTTAATAACTCATTAGTTTGTTGGGGACTTGAAACTTTCGGTACTGAAGAGCAAAAAGAAAAATATTTAAAACCTTTAGCAACTGGTGAAATTATTGGCGCATTCTGTTTATCAGAACCTGAAGCAGGATCAGATGCAACTTCACAGCAAACAACTGCAATTGATAAGGGAGATTATTATTTATTAAATGGCACCAAAAACTGGATTACAAATGGGAATTCTGCTTCAGTTTATTTAGTAATTGCTCAAACTGATGTAGAAAAAGCACACAGGGGAATCAATGCTTTTATTGTTGAGAAAGGAATGCATGGTTTTGTTGTAGGACAAAAAGAAAATAAATTAGGAATTAGAGGATCTGATACACACTCATTAATGTTTACAGATGTAAAAGTTCCAAAAGAAAATAGAATTGGGGAAGACGGATTTGGATTTACTTTTGCGATGAAGACTTTATCAGGAGGAAGAATTGGAATTGCTGCACAAGCATTAGGTATAGCATCAGGAGCATATGAATTAGCTTTACAATATTCTAAAGAAAGAAAAGCATTTGGAAAAGAGATTTCTAAACACCAAGCCATTGCATTTAAATTAGCAGATATGGCAACTGAAATTGAAGCTGCAAGATTGTTGTGCTTAAAGTCAGCTTGGTTAAAAGATAACGGAAAGAATTATGATAAAATTGGAGCAATGGCAAAAGTATTTGCTTCAGAAACAGCTATGAAAACTACTGTTGAGGCCGTACAGGTTCATGGTGGTTATGGCTTTGTAAAAGAATATCATGTAGAACGATTAATGCGTGATGCAAAAATTACTCAAATTTATGAAGGAACTTCTGAGATTCAGAGAATTGTAATCTCCCGTTCTATTTTAAAATAAAAAATATGAAAAAACTAATCTTATTATCTTTTTCAATTTTGTTTGCACTTGAAGTAAATGCTCAGATTGATATTGATAAATCAAAAATTAATCCTGCTTATTTAAAGTTCCTACCTTCAAATGCTAATCCTGAAGATTTGCGCCCATCTGATATTCCATCTGAGCAAGTTCTTAAACAAATGGGACTTTCTGATGAAGAAATTGTAGAAGCAATGGCTTTTAAGAATAGTACTGGTAAGTATGCAAAAAATGGAAATGAAGCAGTTGAAGTAAATGATAATTTGTCTAAGTTCTACGAAACTTTTGGAGATACTTTAGTTGCCGATACTATTACTTACCCAAAAGCTAGAATTTATGGTCAAGATGTTTTTAGAAATAATGAGTTGTCATTTTATCAAAAATCATTGGATGCAAAAGCTCCTGAGAATTATAAAGTTGGAAGTGGTGATGAAATTTCTATTTCAGTTTGGGGTTATTCTGAGTTTTCAGAAAACTTAACGGTTGATGAAAGAGGGTATATTACACCTAGTTCTTATGGCAGAATTTATGTAAAAGGACTTACTTTCAAGAGAATGCGTTCTCTGTTAAAAAGTAAGTTTGGATCTTTCTTAGATATGAAAAACTCTGAGATTGATGTTACGTTATCATATTCTAGAGTAATTACTGTGAATATTGTTGGAGAGGTTTACAATCCTGGATCATATAGTATTCCTGCAATCAATACTGCCTTTAATGCATTGATTGCGGCAAACGGGCCTAATCAGTTAGGGACAGTCCGTAATATTTATATTAAAAGAGATGGTAAAACTGTTGATTCTTTAGATGTATATCAGTTCTTGTTTAATCCAACTCGATCACAAGATATTTATATGCAAGATGGGGATTATCTTTTTGTACCTCCTGCAAAGCATATTGTTGAGGTTAGTGGTGCTGTAAATCGTCCTTATACTTATGAGGCAAAAACAGGGGAGTCTGTTGCAAGTTTAATAAAGTATGCTGGTGGATATACTACTAATGCTTTTTCTGATGTTGTTACTTTAAAGAGTATTGAATATAATTCAATAAAAGTAAATGATGTTCATAATGATCATGCGAAATCTACTGCTGTCAAGAATGGAGATGAGATTATTGTAAATACTATTTCTAATAAGATATCGAATGTTGTTACTGTAAAAGGAAGCATAGGTGTGGCAGGTGATTATGAATTTATTAGGGGTGAGAAATTATTAGATTTATTAAATAGATCTAAGTGTATTGCAGATAAAACTTTCTTGGATAAAGTATATATTATTAGATTAAATAAGGATAGAACAAAAACACATATTTCAGTAAATTTAGAATCAGTTTTAAAAGATAAAGATAATAAGGATAATATCTATCTAAAAGAATATGATATTGTAAGAGTGCTTTCTATTGATGATTTTGATGATGAGTTTCTTGTATCAGTTTTAGGAGCAGTTAGAAGTGGTGGAGAATTTGATTTTGGAGTTGGAATGACTTTGCAAGATGTTTTGTTACAATCAGGCGGATTAACTCAACAAGCAGAAGGAAGTAGAGTAGAAGTAAGTAGAATTATGGATTATGATATTTCATCTAATAAATTAAAACCAAGAAGAGCAGTTGTAAAAACAATTTCTATTGGGGAGGATTTAGTGTTAAGTACTGAAGCTATGGATTTTGAATTACAACCATTTGATCAAATTTTTGTTAGAGAAAATCCTGATTTTGAAGATGCGAAAAATGTAGTTTTAACTGGAGAAGTAAAATACCCTGGAACTTACACATTACTTTCTAAAGATGAAAAGATTTCTTCTGTTATAAAACGAGCAGGAGGACTTACTAATTATGCCTATATGGATGGGGTTAAGATGTATAGAAAGTTTGAGGTAATTCCAGAAGAAGAAGAAGAAGAAGAAGAAGTGAATCTTTCGGATGAATTGAAAAAGACTATCTTATCAAACCCTGAACTGGCAATTATTTATGTAAATAATTTGAGAGAGAATGAAAATTCTCAGCAAAGTATCTTTGGTAATGCAGGCACAGAGTATGCTTATGATATGGTATATCTTAATTTGAAGAAAGCAATGAGTTCAAATGATTCAAAACACAATTTAGTTTTAATAGAGAGGGATAGTATTATTGTTCCAAAAACCATGGATGTTGTGCATATTACTGGTGAATTAATGAATTTAGAAGGGACTTCAATTAGTGCGCCTCACTTTAATAGGAAAAGAGCCAATTATTATGTAAATAATTTTGCAGGAGGATTCACTAAAGAAAATAGAAAGAGCAATACAGTTGTTGTTTACCCTAATGGTATTGCAAAAAAATCAATGAATTTTGGTTTGTTTTCAATTTCTCCAAGAATTAAAAAAGGATCAACAATCATTGTTTCAAATAAACTTATAAAAGAAAAGCAGGAAAATGAGAACCCTATTGACTGGAATAAGCAGATTGAGAACGCAATGTTAAAGGTGACAGCAGTTCTTACTCTTTGGTTGCTTGTTGATAAAGTATCACCTCAACAATAATGGAACAGTATAATGATGAAATAAAGTTAAAAGATATTCTGATTAAATTATCAGCATATAAGACCTATTTATTAAAGAATAAATTTACAATTATTGGATTTTCGTTTTTATTCTTTCTAATTGGAATTCTTATTTCAATTTCAAAAGAAACAAAATACAATGCTGAGCTAACTTTTGTAGTTGAAGGAGAAAAAGGAGGAGGTTCATTAGGTTCAATGTCAGGAATTGCATCTCAATTTGGTTTTGATATAGGTGGAGGTGAAAGTGCAACTTTCAGTCAGAGTAATATATTAGAGCTTTTAAAATCAAGAGGAGTTATTGAAAATACTCTTTTACAAAATATCAAAGTTAATGGAAAAGATGATTTGCTTATAGAGCATTATCTTGAGCTCAATAAAGTTAAAGAATCTTGGTTGGAAAATGATGATTTTGATGGGATATCATATCATGACAATTCTACTTTTATTCATGATAGTATTAGTGGTAGGATTTGGAGAAGTATTATTGAAAACAAACTTATTGTAGAGCTAGAATCAGATGACGCTAACATTATAACTTTGTCTTACTTGTCGGTAAATGATGAATTTGCAAAAGGTTTTGTTGAGTCTTTGATTGGAGAAATGAGTAAAATGTATATCTCACATCAAACTGCACAAGCAAATAATACTTTGGATTTTTTACAAAATAGAGCAGATTCTGTATTTGCAGAACTTGAGTTGGCTGAAGAAGATTTTGCTAGAACTAAAGATATTAATCAGAGAATTGTAAAGGCATCAGGTAGATTAAAGGAATTACAGTTAATGAGAAGGGTAGAGGTGTTAAATGCAATGTATTTAGAGATTGTAAAAAACTTGGAGTTATCCAAAATAACCCTGCTTAGTCAAACACCAATTATTAATATTATTGATGAGCCAATTTTACCTCTTGATGAAGAAAAAATATCCAAAATTTTATCTGGTCTATTAGGTGGTTTTTTAGGAGGATTTCTTTCCTTTTGTTTCTTTATATTTAGGAAACTATTTAAAGATGCTTTAGCTGAAGCTTAGAGATATTTTTTTAATTTTTCTAACCCTATCCCTCTAGATCCCTTAAGAAGTATATTCTTATTCTTAATAGAATTTTTTTGGAGGTATTCTTCTAACTTAACCCTGCTTGAGAATGCTTTAGAACTTACTTTATTAAATTCTTCACCTACATAAATACATTCTAATTCTAATTTTTCACAAAGATTAATAATTGATTTATGCTCTAATTTTGAATATTCACCAAGTTCCAACATATCCCCCAAAATACATAATTTATTATCGTAATTTTGTTTTGAAAAAGAGTTTAACATAGCCAACATACTTGATGGGTTTGCATTATAAGCATCAAGTATTAAAGTATTTTTTTTGGTTTCCACTATTTCAGAACGATTATTTGTTGGTGTATAATCTTCAATTGATGTTTTGATATTCTCGTTAGTGATTTTAAAATAATTCCCAATACAAATTGCAAGCATAATATTGTTGAATTGATAATCTCCAATAAGATTACTGCTTAATTCTAACTCATTAAATTCAATACTGATAAAAGGAGTGTTCTTTGTTTTAACTCCATTGTAATCACCATTGTTACCATAAGTAGTTCTTTCTATTTCTTCAGATAACCTCAGTAATAAATCATCATCATTATTTACGAACAAATGACCATTTGTTACTTTCAAAAAGTTATAAAGTTCTTTTTTTGTGTCAATTACTGCTTGTAAGTTTTTAAATCCTTCTAAATGAGCTGAGCCAATATTTGTAATTACACCATGAGTTGGTATTGTAATTTTACATAAGAAATCTATTTCACCTATATGGTTAGCCCCCATCTCAATAATAGCTATTTTATGAGTATTTTTAATTTCTAAAAGACTTAAAGGAACGCCAATATGATTATTCAGATTTCCTTTTGTTGCGTAACAGTTTTTTTCAGATGATAAAACAGCATTTATTAACTCTTTAGAAGTTGTTTTCCCATTTGTACCTGTAATTCCAATTATTGGAATGTTAAGTTGTTTTCTATGCAATGTTGCTAGTTCTTGAAGCGTTGCTAAAACATCATCTACTAAAATAGTATTAGAACTATTTGCATATTTTTTTTCATCAATAATTGCAAAAATACAGCCATTATCTATTGCTTGAGCTGCAAACTTATTTCCATTAAAGTTCTCTCCTTTTAATGCAAAGAATAAACTTCTCTTCTCAATTTTTCTTGTGTCCGTACATATTGAAGGGTACTTTTGAAAAATTGTATAAAGATCTTTAGTAGTCATTTTTGTATAAAACAAAACCCCATGTTTAATGGGGTTTTGAAGTTTTTATATTATAAAAGATTATTTTCTTTTTTTATTGTAATCAACTCCTCTTCTTTGATTGTTTTTTTCTTTACTAACAGGAGCCCCAACTCTATCCATTGCACATCTAAACCCAATTGCATCAGTAGATTGATCTTGATCTAGAAATCTTCTTGTTCCTGGATTTAACCAATAAGCTCTATCTTTCCATGATCCACCTTTAAAGACTCTAGTTCTATCAGTAATTAATGAAGATTCTCCATATGCATACATTTCATTACTATTTCCTTCTGGAGCATCATCTTTATATTTTGAAAGATTTCCTGTCCCATACTTAGAGTTCCACTTGTCAATTGCAACACTTGCAGTATCTTTTTGAGCTGTTTCATCTAGTAAATTGTTCCAATCAATTCCCATTTGAGATTCAACATCTCCATTTAAGTAATTAATGTTATCTGCTTTTTTATAGTTTCTTCTGTAAGCATTTCCTTGAACATCTACAGGAACCATTTGTACTCTACCTAAACTATCAACTTCATCAATAAAGCCATCTTCATCAGTTTTTGGAGTTAAGTAAACATTTCCTCTAAAACTTCTGTGATCTGCAGTTGTAGTTTGCTCTATAATAGGTCTGTAAACATCCATTACCCATTCAGCAACATTGCCTGCCATATTATATAATCCGTAATCATTTGGCCAGTAAGCTCTAACAGGGGACGTAATATCAGCATTATCATTTAAGCTACCAGCAACTCCCATATTATCTCCTCTTCCTCTCTTGAAGTTAGCCATTATTTCACCTTGATTGTTTTTACTTCCATTTCTTAATGAAGAACCATTCCATGGGTATAATTTCCTTTCATCAGTATTTTCTTCTTGAGTATTTCCTACATATCCTAGTGCAGCAAATTCCCATTCAGCTTCAGTAGGTAATCTGTAAGAAGGTAATAATAAACCATCTTCCATTTTGATGATTCTACTTTTCTCTCCACTCCCATAATTCTCATTAGTAAGATTTCTTGGGTTTCTTCTAACCATTCCTTCGTATTGTCCTTGTAAGTAAGATTGTGTTGTGAATACATTATCATCCATTTGCTCCATATCTTCTTGTAAAATACCATTATCAATAAGTATTCTCTCATTTACTCTATCAGTTCTCCATGCACAATAGTCAGTTGCTTGTTGCCAGCTCACTCCAACTACAGGGTAGTTTTTGTATGCAGGGTGTCTTAAATACTGCTTTACAAAAGGCTCATTATATCCTAATTTATCTCTCCAAACTAATGTGTCAGGTAAGGTTTTCTTGTAAACTTCAGGGTAAGACTGTCCGTAAACTCTATTTACCCAGAATAAGTATTCTAAATAGTCAACATTTCTTACTTCAGTTTCATCCATATAGAATGAAGATACAGTTTGTCTTCTTGGAATGTTATCCCATTCATACATTACATCTTGCTCTACTCTACCCATAGTGAAGGATCCACCTTCTACAAACATCAACCCAGGTCCTGTAGCTTGTTCAATAAAGCGCTCGTTAGTTTCGTAACCTCCATTCTTTGCATTATTGTATTCCCATCCTGTGGTTGATGATTCTTTTCTTGAGGAACATGATGCAAGAATCATTATGCTACTTAGTGCTAAAATTAATTTATTTATTTTCATCATTTTTTATTAATATGATTGTTATTGTTTTATGTTAACTAGAATTGTGGACAACTTATTGTGTTGAACGATTTCCCTTTAGATTGACAAGGCATGAATAAAGTAAATGACAATTCATGAGCACCTAGGGTGTTGCTATTTTTTAAATTACTTACAGTAATATCATAACTGTAACCAAACTTGAATGTTTCTTGAATTAACCCCATCATTATAATAAATGAGTCAAAATTATTTAAACTATTTCTTGCCCACAAGCCACCAACAACAGGCCCTTTCTTAGCATAAATCCCATAATTGAATTGTTGAAATTCTGATTGGCTTTGATATAAAAAGTTAGGTGAAATTGTAAATGCATTTTGTGAATATTTGTTCACAACAATATTACCCCCTGCATGTACCGTTATTTTAGTTGGCAACTCACTTTCACTTATAAAACCTTGATTAGGCATTGTCATGTGATGTGCGGCAAATCCAAAGAATATATTCTCAGAATACCCTAAAACTCCTGCAGAAAAATCAGGAAAGCTTTTAGATGTAGGATTATTTACAACATCTTCCTGTGTTGGGTAAACAAATCCTTGTTGAGCATCAATCATATCCCCAAACGTAAGATTACTCCAATCTAACTGAATCATTCTATAAGATGCTTCAAAACCAGCTTTTACAGCAAACTGATGATTTACTTTTAATCTGTAAGAATATTGTAATGCTAAATGAGTTGTATTTAAGTTTCCTGCTCCAGCTCTATCTTGGGCAACTAAAATTCCTAAGCCTCCACCAATTGAGTTAATATGTTGATCGAATGATGCAGAAGTTGTAATATAGGTTCTACCTATTCCAGGCCATTGATCTCTGTAATTTAAATTTGCTCTTGGACATTCGTTACTACCAGCAAAAGCAGGATTTAAATATAAAGGATTGGCGTAAAACTGGCTAAATGCAGGATCCTGCGCTTGAGCGGTATCACTCATAAAAATAGCAACAGCTACTGCAAAAAATATTTTGGAAAATCTATTCAACATAAATTTGTTTTTTCTTAATTTCAATTTCACAAAAATAAACAAATTATTTAAATTTCTCTTTTACTAGTAGAAAATTGTAAAATAAATACATTTTTTGTGCGTTATCCCTTTGTTTTTAAAATGATATATAGATTTGCACTTATGAATAAAAGAATTTTTATTGCTTTATTGTTTACTGTTTTTTGTGCAGGATTATTTGCTCAAAATAGTTCTGTTTTAGCACAAGGAGATTGGTATAAAATATCAACAACAAAAAATGGAATTTATAAGCTTTCTTACTCTAGTTTTATAGATTTAGGAATTGATGTAGATAATCTTCAAATTAGTGCAATAAAACTGTATGGAAATGGAGGTGGAATGTTACCTCATTTAAACTCAGATTTCAGACATAATGATTTGACAGAAATGGCTATAAAAATTTATGATTCTAACAATAATGGTGTTTTTGAGAGTTCTGATTATATTTTGTTTTATGGCATGTCTGCTAATATTTGGAAATTTAACGCTTCCTCCAACCTTTTTGAGCATAAAACGCATTTGTTTTCAGACAAGGTATATTATTTTTTAACTGTTGATAATCAGGATGAAGGAAAGAGAGTTGAATTGAAAAACACCTTGCTGAATCCAACAAAAACAATAACAGGTTATAATGCGTTTGCATATCATGAGCAAGAACTAGAGAACATTATTTATTCTGGTAAAAAATGGTTTGGTGAAAGGTTTTCCTATGATAATGCCCAGAATTTTTCTTTCAGTTTTCCTAATTTAATTCTTTCGGAAGCTGTGAATATTAAAACTGCAGTTGTTGGTCGTTCTTTACAATCTTCTAACTTTAAAATAAATGCAAATTCAACTTTTTTAAGCACCTTAAATATTCCAAATGTTGTATCTACTTATGCAACTGAATATGCAAAAGAGGCATCAAATAATTCACTGTTTAATTCTAATTCTACAAATATAGATGTGAATTTAGAGTATTCATCAGCAGATAGTGGGGCTGAGGCTTGGTTAAATTATATTGAGATTAATGCAAGAAGAGAATTAAAACTTAGTGGGAATTATTTAACTTTTAGAGATGTTGAAAGTCTTTCTGATGAAATCGGAAAGTTTGAAATAGAGAATGCTAGTGAAGTGAGCGTTTGGGATGTTACTAATCCTACAAATGCAAAGTTTTTACAAACAAATTCAAGTGGTAGTTTAGTGTCATTTAATGATTCTTTGAACTATATTAATGAATACATAGCATTTAATTCTTCAGCTTATTTAACTCCAATGTTACATTCATCTGTCTCTAATCAGGATTTGCATGGAATTTCTAATAATGTTGAATTTGTTATTGTTTCTCATCCTGATTTTATCTCAGCCGCTAATCGTTTAGCAGAATTTCATATGCAGAAGGATAATATCTATTCAATTGTTGTAACTCCTCAACAAATTTACAATGAGTTTTCTTCAGGAATGCAAGATGTAAGTGCAATTCGTGATTTTCTAAAACATCTATATGATAAAGAAAATTCATCTCTTAAATATTTACTTCTTTTTGGTGATGGCTCATATGATCCTAAAAATAGAGTGGAGAATAATACGAACTTTGTAGTAACTTATCAGTCAGTAAATTCAACACATCCAACACAAACCTATATAACTGATGATTATTTTGGTCTTTTAGATGATGATGAGGGGCTGTTTATTAATGATTTGGTTGATATTGGGATTGGAAGATTTCCAGTTGCTACACTTAAAGAAGCAAATGTTCTAGTTGATAAAGTTGAACGATATTATGAAAAATCTTCTTTTGGAAGTTGGCGTAATGATGTGGTATTTATTGCTGATGATGGTGATGCACAAGATGGAAATACACATATGTGGCAAGCTGATAGTTTAGCAAATCATTTGGCAGATAATTATGATGAGATAAATATTCAGAAAATATATTTAGATAATTATTATCAGGAATCAACTCCTGGAGGTCCTAGAAGTCCAGCTACTCAAAGTGCAATAAATAACAAAGTAGATAAAGGAGCTCTACTTATTAATTATACTGGACATGGTGGACCCTTAGGATTGACTCAAGAAAGAATTTTAGAAGTGGATCAAATTAACAAATGGAGTAATATTGATAACCTTCCATTATTTATGACTGCTACTTGCAAATTCTCCTATTTTGATAACCCAGAGGAGAAATCAGCAGGAGAATATGTTTTGTTAAATGAAAATGGAGGGGCTATAGCTTTATTAAGTACAACTCGTTTGGTTTTTGTGGGTCCTAACTATAACTTAAATACAAAGTTTATTCAGAATATTTTTAAAAAGCAAGATGGTGAATTTCCTAGGTTGGGGGATTTATTTAAAACTACCAAAGTGTTAAGCGGAACTTCAGTTAATAATAGGAATTTCACACTTCTAGGGGATCCTGCCTTACGATTGGCATATCCTCAATATGATGTAAGAACAACAATTGTTTCAGATACTTTAAAAGCACTTTCAGAAGTAACTATTGAAGGAGAAATTGAGGAGGGTGGTTTTTTTATTTCTGATTTTAATGGTACAATTTATCCCACAGTTTATGATAAAGAACTTATTAAAACAACTTTAGGACAAGAGAGTTGTACTCCTATGCCTTATCGAGATCAAAATAATATTTTATATAAAGGTGCTGCAACAGTAAAAGATGGAAAATTCTCTTTTTCTTTTATAGTTCCTAAAGATATTGCTTATAATTATGGTGCTGGGAAAATTTCGTATTATGCTGTAAGTGATGATGAAAACCCTGTTGATGCAAGTGGAAGCGAAAAGGAATTTGTAATTGGTGGAAGTGCTGATAATGTTGTTTATGATTATGATGAAGCAGAATTGAGTCTTTTTATCAATACTCGAACTTTTAAAGATGGAGGAATTACTAATGAAAATCCAATTTTAATTGCAGATGTATTTGATGAGAGTGGAATAAATACGGTTGGAAACGGAATTGGACATGATATTACTGCTGTGTTGGATGGAAACACTTCTAATCCTTATTTGTTAAATGATTTTTATGAAGCAGCAAAAGATGATTTTACAAAAGGAATAATCAATTTTCCACTATATAATTTGGAGAAGGGAGAACATACGCTAACTTTAAAGGTTTGGGATGTATTTAATAATTCTTCTCAAGCAACAATTAGTTTTGTCGTTTCTGATGAAAATGAATTTACAATTGCTGATTATATTACTTATCCCAATCCATTTTCTTCTTCTACTGATATTTATTTCCAGCATAATAAACCTAATCAAAATTTGGATGTAGTGCTTGAGATTTACTCTATTACTGGAGTTTTAGTTAAACAATTTGAAGAAACTTATAATGATGATGGTTATAGAGTGGGGCCAATAAACTGGAATGGAAAAGATGAGTATGGTGGTAATTTAAGTGCAGGGATGTATATTGCAAAACTTAATATTTATCCTGAGGATGGCGCTTTTACTTCAAAATCAATTAGGATTATACTATTGCCACAATAAATGCGTTAATCCACACAATAAAAAGAAGTATATTTGCAAACTAAATTATGAAAATGAAAAAAATAACTGGAATTATAATTGCATTAATATTAATGTTCAATGTTTTTGCTCAAGATGAGTTAAATACAATTACTACTGCAGTTCCATTTTTATTGATTGGGCCTGATGCTAGAGCAGGTGCAATGGGAGATGTTGGGGTTGCGACAACTCCAGATGTGAATTCTATGCATTGGAATCCAGCAAAATTAGTATTTAATGAAAATGATTTGGGAGCTTCTATTTCTTTTGTGCCTTGGTTGCGTTCTCTTGTGAATGATATAAATTTATCATATGTTACTGGCTATAAAAAAATTGGAGATAAGCAAGCTATAGGTTTTGAGTTAGGTTATTTTTCTCTAGGACAGATTACTTTTACGGATGTAAATGGTGGTTTGATAGGGAATTACACACCAAATGAGTATTTAATAGGTTCTGCATACTCCAGGAAGCTTTCAGATGATTTCTCACTTTCAGTAGCAGGTAAGTATATTCTTTCTGATCTTACTGGAGGGCAATCAGCTGGAGAGATTGAAACAGCTTCAGGAAAATCTTTTGCAGCAGATGTTTCAGGATTTTATAGTAAACCAATTAGAATAGGTGGTAATGATATAGATTTAGCTATTGGTTGTAATATTTCAAATATTGGAAGTAAGATTAAATATACTGAAACTGCAACTAATGATTTTATTCCAATTAATCTTAGATTGGGAACTGCATTAGGAGCTGATATTGATGATTATAATAAAGTCTCAATAGCTTTTGATTTAAATAAATTACTAGTACCAACCCCCCCAAGTGATTATAATTCTAGAAATAATACTTGGTCATCAGGTATGGATCCAGAAGTAGGTGTTGTAAGTGGTATTTTCCAATCATTTTGGGACGCTCCAGGAGGAACTAAAGAAGAATTTAGAGAGTTGATGTATTCTGTGGGTGGAGAATATTGGTATGCTAATCAGTTTGCATTAAGAGCTGGTTATTTTAATGAGCACGATACAAAAGGAGGTAGAAAGTATTTCACTTTTGGTATGGGTATGAAATACACTGTTTATACAATTGATTTTTCTTATTTGGTAAATGCAAATAATAATGTTGGAGCAACAAATCCATTAGCTAATACAATGCGATTCTCATTAACTTGGGATTTTGGGGCAATAGAAGAAATTAATTAAGTATGAGTTTTAGAGTCGGTTTTGGTTTTGATGTACATCAATTAAAAGAAGGTTTAGACTTTTGGCTTGGTGGTATTGTTGTCCCTCATACAAAAGGAGGTCTTGGCCATTCGGATGCTGATGTATTAATTCATGCCATTTGTGATGCATTATTAGGAGCTGCAAATCTTGGGGATATTGGAAAACACTTTCCTGATACTGATCCAAAATACAAAGGAGTAGATAGTAAGTTATTGCTTAAAGAAGTAATTAAACTTATCAGAGAAAGGGGATATGAATTAGGTAATGTTGACTCTACAATTTGCTTACAAATACCAAAAATTGGACCATATATTCCTGAGATGCAAAAAGTATTAGCATCATGCATGGGAGTAGATATTGATTTAGTTTCAATAAAAGCTACTACAACTGAAAAATTAAGTTTTGTTGGCAGGCAGGAAGGTGTTTCTGCTTATGCAACTGTTTTAATTCAAAAGGGTTAAAAACCTAAATTCTCTTTTTTTATATCATCTCTTAAATAGACTTGCATGTTTGCTCTTGCACAAACAATACCATTTTTGTTAACGGCTTCCACTGTGTGCCATATTTCAAATTTACTCTTTTCATCCAAAGTCTTTTCTGCTAACAGTATATCTTTCTCAGTAATTTTAAAATGAAGTTTTAATGATGAATCAGCAGGGCGTAAATATTGTATTTCAGCAGATTTTAACCAGATAATTAGTTTCCTTTTTTTGTTTGCGAAAATGTGATAATACATAGTCGGAAAGTAAGGGTCACAAGCTGAAAAGATGCTTCCTCCAAAAATAGTTTTATGAAAATTCATATTAAAAAGAGCTCGTCTTAATACCACTTTCATTTCTAAGAAATCATCAGAAATTTCCTTTAACACTATTCTGTTAAATAATAATGGAGGGAATATATTCATTACAAATTTGAGTAAAAATTTTGGAACTTGCATATTGCAAAAATAAAAAACCCCACTCAAAAAGAGTAGGGTTTTAAAATTTAGATTTTAATTTAATTATTGTTTAGCTAAATAATCAGCTACACTTTCGTGTGTTCCTTTAATAGCGTCATCACCTTTACTCCAGTTTGCAGGACATACTTCTCCATTTTCCTCAAAATGTTGTAAAGCATCAACCATTCTTAAAGCCTCATCAACATTTCTTCCTAATGGGAAATTATTAACAATTTGATGTTGTACGACTCCATTTTTATCAATTAAAAAAAGTCCTCTGTAAGCAATCATTGGTCCTGTTGCGCACATGTTGTTATTTTCATCTAATTCATAATCTCCAGCTAACACACCAAAGTTTGCTGAAATTGTTTTAGAAGTATCAGCAACTAAAGGATAAGTAACACCTTTAATACCACCTTCTGCTTTATCCATTTGTAACCATCCCCAATGTGATTGTTCTGTATCTGTTGAGCAAGCAACTACTTCTACTCCTCTTGCTTCAAATTCAGCTAATTTATTTTGAAATGCAAATAATTCTGTTGGACATACGAAAGTAAAATCCATAGGGTAGAAAAAGAATAATACGGGTTTTTCCCCTACAAACTGATCTAAAGAATAATTTGCTACTATTTGCCCACCTTTTATTACTGCTGATGCAGAAAATGATGGCGCTTTTTTACCTACTAATATTGACATAATTTTTTATTTTTGATTATTAAAACTTGGGCAAAAATAATACAAAATAAGTAGAAAACTATATTCTGGATAGAATAAAAGCAGCTCGTTTATTAACTGGTAATTTAGGCACTTCCACTAAAGTATAACCAAAGGATTGGTAAGTAGTGAGTAAAACGTTTTCTATGTTTTTTGCAGTGATAATATCTTCTTTTCGTTCACTATCATTTGTGTAAATTTCTTTCCAAATAGGAGTGTAAAAAACATTTGAGTTGAATTTACAAGTTTTTATTGCCTCTAATATTTCTTCAGAAGGTTCTAAATTATTTACTTTTAGGTATGCAATGCAATCAATAGTGCTTCTGTCAAAAAAATAGATTTCATCTTTGGTAATGCTTTCGTATTTTTTGGCGCGTTTACGTGAAATTAAATTTTCAAAAGCAATTTGATTTTTCCAAGGAAGAATTTCTCCTCTATTTATGATCTGTTCAGCAATAACTTCTCTTGAGTTCTCCTCAACACAGGAATATCCTCTTTTTTTTAGTGCATTTATAATGGAAGTTTTACCTGTTCCAGGGGCTCCAGTTATGATGTATTTTTGATTCATTTTAAAAGGCTTAAGTAAGCAATAGCTGCTCCTAACAAAATAGAAAAAATCTTTTTTGAATTGAATTTATGTCCTTCGCTACTTTCAAATAATATTGTTGTTGAAATATGAAGGAAAATCCCAATAACTACTGCCATTATTTCATTATGAAATTCTACTAAATCAGCAAAAAGACTTCCTGAAAAAACCCCAAGAGGAGACATTAATGCAAAAAGTAACAAATAGAAATAAGCTCTTGTTTTACTTATATTGCTTTGAAGGAATATTGTCATCAAAACTATAGCAACTGGCATTTTATGCAGTACAATTCCAGTAAGTAAGGCATTATGGGCATGATGATGAAGATGCCCTGCTAAGGGGAATCCTTCTAGTAATGCATGCAGGCAAAGGCTGATGAGTACTGAAAAAGGTATAGCATTACTTTTGTGAAAATGCCCGTGCTCTATGCCTTGTGAAAAATATTCTAACAAAATCTGAATTAAAAAACCACCTAATATATAAAGGCCGATATAGTCTGATATGTTGTTTTCAAAAAGTTCAGGAAGTAAATGGAGTAAACTTACAGCAAGAAGATATGCACCACTAAAAGTTAAAAGCAATTGGATATTCTTGTTTTTTCTAATGTTGAAAATTTCAACAATTATTGCCCCGGCAATTACCGAGCTAAATAATAATATAATTGTTAAAGAATTCACTTTTTGCAAATTAAGATTAATCTATCAGAAAAAATCGAATCAAAATCTTCCAACTTATAATTGCCAAAGATATCAATAATTTTTAGCCCTGCATTACTAATAAATGTAGAAAAATCAGTATAAGTTAGCACTTTTACTTTCTCTTGAAAATGTTTTTTTTTAGTTCCATCAATAATTTCAATATCCTTGATAATATGTCCGCTTTCTACTTTTCTTTTAATGTTAAATGTAATCTTATCAATAACTTTTTGTTCTTTTAAAACTAAATTAGAAATCACTTTTTTTACATTCATAAAATCAAAAATTAAAAGTCCTTCTGATTTTAAGTTTTCTTGCATAGCATTTATTGCTTTTTGCTCATCTTCCATTTTTTCAAAATAACCAAAAGAAGTAAACAGGTTAGTTGCAATATCAAAGCTATTTTTTTGATACTCTTCACGCATATCGTGTACTACAAATTGCAAAGTTGCATTTTCATTTTTTGAAGCAGCAGCTATGCTATTAGGCGATAAATCTATCCCAACAACATTTAATCCTAAGGAATTAAAATAAGTGGCATGTCTTCCTTTTCCGCAAGCAATATCAATGAGCTTACTACCCTTTTTAATTTGGAGTTTTGCTATCAGATTCTCAATAAAAAGTTCTGCTTCTTTTTCATCTCTATTTTTATAGAGGATATGGTAATAGGAGGAATCAAACCAGTTTGCAAACCAACTCATAATTGTTCTTTTAATTTTTTAGGCATTTCTTCTTTTGTTCCTTTAAACGAAAGGCAATGTTCTCTGAAATGGTCAAGGGTCATATTACCCTCTCTGCCTTATTGCTTCATATAAAATAACACCAGTAGCAACCGAAACATTTAAGGAAGCAATTTTTCCAGCCAAAGGAATCTTAGCTCTTGCATCACACATTTTCAAAAACTCAGCAGAAACACCATCTTCCTCTGAGCCTATAATAATAGCAGTAGGTGGTGTGTAATCGGGCTTATAAATCATGTCTTGTGTTTTTTCAGTACAGCTTACCAATTGTATTCCACTTTCTTTCATAAATTGTATAGCTAATTTCAAGTTCCAAGTACGGCAAACTGTAATTTTATGCAATGCTCCAGCTGAGGTTTTTATTGCATCTGCATTAATGGCGGCAGCATTTTGTTCAGGAATTATAATTGCATCTACTCCAGCACATTCTGCAGTACGGGCAATTGCTCCAAAGTTTCTTACATCTGTAATTCTGTCCAATACTAATATCAAAGGGTTTTTTCCTTGTTCGTAAAGTGCAGGAACAACATCTTCAATGTTATGAAAATCGATAGGAGATATAAAAGCAAAAACCCCTTGATGATTTTTTCTTGTCAAGCGATTAATTTTCTCTAAAGGAACATGCTTGTAATTTATTCTTTTTAGACGAACTAATTTCCAGAGTTCCGCAAACAAATCGTTATGCAATCCTTTTTGGATAAATAGTTTGTCAATTGTTTTTCCAGCATTTACTGCTTCAATTATGGCACGAATACCAAATATGTAATTTTTTTCTTCTGTGTTAGGCATTATTATCTTCTTTAAACTTGATTTGAGTGGTGATCTCAGGTATATCTCTGAGTTCAATTTCTTTTTGTATTTCTTCTGACTTTTCTTTTAAGTCCTTTGTTAGGATTTGCTTCTTTCTTTTTTCCATTGGAGGGTTTAGTTTTTCAGCATTTTCAAACTGAATAACACTTTCCAAGATATCTGTGGGTAATTGTTTTGCTTTTTGAAGTGTATCCAAAAATTCCTCTGCAAAAAACTGGTCAATCTGTATTCTTCTTTTTGTAGTGTGTGCAAATTTTCCAATAATCCTACAAACATTATCTCGCTCTTCAGGACTTAATTTATCAGCAAATTCGTATTCTTCAATCTTTTTAAGGCTTAGGATTATTGGCTCCAAAGCATCTTTTGTAATAATATACACATTGTAGTCACCAATATTATAGCTAAATTGGTTAATTACTGAAAGTGTGTTAGAAGGAATGACTAGAAATAAATCCTTTTTTACATTATCGTGTTTTGCGTATTTTTTTAGATTTTCAGTTTGTAATTTGATGTATTTTGGAAAGTTACTTAAATCATCATTAGCTGGGCTTTTTGCATCAAAAACAATTAGTTGATCCATAATTTCAATGGAATTATCAGGTTTGTTTCTTGGATGAGGAAAATCTTCCTGTCCGATATATTCAATAACATGGTTGTTACAGATAATTCTAATATGATTTTCAATATCCCTCTCATGTTCACCCCATTTGAGTTTCATGTTTTCTAATCTTTCCTGCTCTTTTTTAACACGCTCGTCATTAACTCTGGCAATTTCTGTTCTAAGACTATCTTGTAATGTGTTTGTTGATTCAATTGATTTTCTCAGAGTTTCATTTCTGTTTTCTTCTTCTTTTTTTAGTTTAGTATTTTCATTTCTTAAATTATTTTTTTCTAACTCAACTAGTTTTAATCTTTCTTCAATTTGAGTCTTTTCCGTTTTTAATTGCTCAAAAGACGTCATTTTCGCATTTAATAAGCCCTCTGTTTTTTGTATCTGATTAATTATTTCTTCTTTTGATGCAACTGATTTTTCTAACTCTGAAATTTTCTTACCATAATCGAAAGTATCACTTTCAAATGATTTTTTAAAATAAGTTGCTAAAGCGATAATAATAAGTAATACGAGTAATCCTATTTCCATAAGTAATTTTTTGAGTTATAAAATGAGGACTAAAGTACCAATTGCTATTGTTTTATACAAGTCTATTACTTCATTATTTTTCATTCTTATACAGCCATGTGAAGCAGGTTTTCCTAACCTGCCTTCTTCTGATGTTCCGTGTATATAAATATAGCGACTAAAGGAATCAATTCCTTTTCCTTTATTTTTTCCCTTTTCCATGCCCTCTAGCCAAAATATTCTACTGGTTATGTCATCAGTTTTGCTTTTTGTTTCATCAGAAAATATGTTAGCGATATCTCCATAGAAAACTCTTCCAATCATTCTTCCGTTTATTGGTATTTCATCTCCATATTTTTCTTTTACTTTATGTAGTCCAAGTGGTGTTTTATTACTTCCAGCTTCACTTCCAGTACCATATTCTGATGAAGAAATAATGTATTTTTTTACAATTGCACCATCTTTAAGGTGATACATCTTCTGATTGTCAATAGAGACAAAAAGCAGTTCAGAATAGTCTGTTGAAATGTAATTAGTTGCTTTACGTATTATTTCTTCTTGGCAAAAAGCAGTGGTATAATAAAATAAAATTAGAATAAAGTTAAAGAGTCTGAGCATAGGTTCCAGTTAATTGGTTTTTGGTTATTTTTTGTGAGTATAACATTTGTTTTCGAAAAACATTTGCATCCTAAAAAGCCTCTGTATGCTGAAAAAGGAGAGGGGTGACTAGTTTGTAAAATGTAATGTTTTTCAGAGTCGATTAAATATGCTTTTTTCTGAGCAAATGCACCCCAAAGTAAAAATACAACCCCTTCTTTCTCTTCAGATAGTTTTGAAATTACAACATTAGTAAAATTCTCCCATCCTATTTTCTGATGAGAACCAGCCTCTTTTTCTCTTACTGTAAGACAAGCGTTCAAGAGCAATACTCCTTGCTTTGCCCAGCTTGTTAAGTCTCCATTTTCTGATATTGGGATTTTTAAATCAGAGTTTAATTCTTTAAAGATATTTCTTAATGATGGAGGATTTTTAATTCCATTTGGAGCAGAAAAAGAAAGTCCATGTGCTTGATTTTTTCCATGATAAGGGTCTTGTCCCAGTATTACAACCTTAACTTTTGATAAGGGTGTCTTATTAAAGGCATAAAAAACTAATTCATTTTTTGGATAAATGACAAATCTTTTCCTTTCTAAATCTACTTTTTTTAGAATTAATTTAAATGAATCTGACTCAATTTGATCTTGCAAAAATTTTGTCCAGTCATTATTTAGGTGTAAATTAGTTAAATTCATTTTCTTATTTCAAAGATAGATAATCTTGCTTAAATATGTATTTTTGCAACAAAATATTTATAAAATGAAAAAAGTTATTTTTATTCTTTTTGCGATTACTTTACTAAGTTCTTGTGTTGTTAATCGTAATGCGTGCCCAGGTGTTGCTCAAGTTAATCAGCTAAACACAAACTCTTAAATTCTGATTTTGAGTACTTCTGAAGTGATGAAAAAACCAAAATGGTTAAAAGTTAAGCTGCCAACTGGGCAGGCTTATAAAAATGTAAGAGGGATCACCAAATCTCATGATTTGCATACTATTTGCGAAAGTGGTAATTGTCCTAATATGGGCGAGTGTTGGGGAGAAGGGACTGCAACTTTTATGATATTAGGCAATATATGTACAAGGTCATGTGGTTTTTGTAATGTTATGACAGGAAGGCCTCTAGCTGTTGATGTTTTAGAGCCTAAAAAAGTTGCACGATCAGTTAAATTAATGGAAGTTAAACATGCTGTAATTACCTCAGTCGATAGAGATGACTTAAAAGATGGTGGAGCGAGTATTTGGGTGGAAACTATAAATGAGATTCGTAAAGAAAATCCACAGACAACTATGGAAACTTTAATCCCTGATTTTAAAGGAAGGTTAAAAGATATTCAGCCAATTATTGATGTAGCTCCTGAAGTTGTTTCTCATAATTTAGAGACAGTAAGAAGGCTTACAAAAAAAGTTAGAATTCAGGCTAAATATGACAGAAGTTTAGATACGCTTAGGTTCTTACATGAGGGGGGTATTAAAACTAAATCAGGAATTATGTTAGGCCTTGGTGAAGCTGAAGCTGAAGTTATTGAAACTTTATACGATTTGCGTAAAGTTGGCGTTGAAATTGTAACTATCGGACAATATCTTCAGCCTACTAAAAAGCATTTACCAGTTTTCGAGTATATTACACCTGAGCAATTTAAAAAATATGAAGAAATTGGAAAGTCATTAGGATTCAGGCATGTTGAAAGTGGCCCTTTAGTTCGCTCTTCATATCATGCAGAAAAGCATATTCACTAGTAAAAAGTATTTCTCTAATTATTGTTGTTTGTTTAGCTTTTAACCCTATATTTGTAATCTTAAATTGATCAAACAAATCATTAGATATGAGAAATAAAATTTTATTATTAGTTTTAGGAGCATTATTGTCAACAAACTTCAGTTTTGCTCAAAAGTGTGTAACTTATGAAGGTTCATTTGAAAATGAAAAAAATAAATTCCCAGAATTTTACCAATCTATAGAAAGTAAAAATAAAGATTTACAACAAAGTTATTTAAAAGCTTTAAGTCAAATGACTACAAATAAAGTTGAAAATGGGGTAAGGATTATTCCTGTTGTAGTTCATGTTATTCATGATTTAGGAAACGAAAATATTTCTGACGTTTCAATACAAGGTGCTTTAGATGTTTTAAATGCAAATATTAATGGGCAAGGGTCTAACTTTTTAAATAAAACTCCAGATATTTTTGCTGCTGTTAGAGGTGATTTGAAAGTTGAGTTTAGATTAGCCAAACTTGATCCTAACGGAAATCCTACCACTGGAATAAATAGAGTCAGGTCAACTTTAACTGATGAACCTGAACCAAGAGATGCAGTTAAATCATTAAGTTATTGGAATTCTTATCAGTATTTAAATATTTGGACACTTAAAAAGTTCGCTCCACAGGATGATGGTAATACTCTTTTAGGATATGCACAGTTTCCTTTTAGTGGTTCAATGTCAACTGATGGTGTTGTTTTATTAGCTTCTCAAATGGTTAGTGGGGGTACATTAACTCATGAGTGTGGGCATTGGCTAGGACTCAGGCATGTTTGGGGGGATGCAACTTGTGGAGATGATGGAGTTAAAGATACTCCTCCAGCAAGAGATCCTAATTTTGGAATTAATTTGAGTGATTTTCCATATCATGTTGGGTTGGCTCCACCTGCGGGTCAAACTGGAGCTTGGGGTTGTATAGCTGATTCATTAAATCCTGCTGGCGAGATGTTTGTAAATTATATGGATTATTCAAATGATGCGGACGTAACTATGTTTACTAAGGGACAAAATGCTATTATGAATGAAGTTCTTGATGGTATTTATAATGAAGAAACTCAAAATTCAGGTGTAGGTTTTAGAGAGTATATGTGGTCTAATGAAAATATTTCCTTAACTGGAACAGCTGATGGCTATATGACTCCTATTTGTACACAAGAAGCTACTTTTAATGTTATTGGCGGATCATCATCTATTTGTGCAGGTGAATCAATTCTATTAAAAGGGAATAAAACTATGTTCGGTACTGGCAATGTAAATTCTATGACATGGGATTTTGGTGATGGAATTACGGATAATTCAGGAGAGAATTTCCTTGCTCATGATTATATTTCAGCAGGTTCTTATGATGTCACTTTGACTGTTGAGTATAATGAAATGACTGAGGCAAGAGCAGCTTCATTAGCTGATTTAGATTTACAAAATGCAACTTCTTATGACTCTATAACTTCAACATTAATAGCTCAAGGTACACTAGCTGAATTGGAATCAGTAAATGCAACAAATATTAATTTACATCTGGATGTTGATTCTTTTAGCATCGCATCTTATTTTGCACATATTCCTGTTGACAGTATGGTAGGGGAGCATTCTTCTGTTTATTATGGACTTGATACATTTATGTTAATTTTTGAGACTCCTAAAGGTGATGTTTTAGATACAGAATCTTCAGATAGATTAACGAATTGTTATTCAACTTGGATAATGGATTCAGTGGTTGGATCTCAAAATACAGCTACATTGGTATGGGAATATGATACATTGACTTATTATTTTGGTTTGTATTCTGCTGATGCTTATGACGCATACTTTATGGATACTCTTTTCTATAGAGGAAACGTAGAGAAAACTGTTTATATTGCTTATTACTCAAATACATGCATTTCCACTACTAAAGTGGATAGTTTCATTACAGTAGGTTCAAATTCATCTTCAAATAATACTGGTTCTTATTCTTATAGTTTTGAAAATGCATCAGAATTAGATAATGACTGGGTTATTAATAAATCAACTGATATTGCTAGTGGGTGGGAGTTTAATGCTGGTGATTTTACAGAATGGAAATGGAATAGTGGTATTGCTGTTGATGGAACTTCTTCAATTATGATTGATCGAGAGGAACTAATGATGGGAAGTACTGAAATTATTTCAAAAGCATATAATTTAAGTGCTTTATCTAATCCAGCAATTAAATTTTCATGGGCTGGAGCTGCAGCAAATACATTACCAGTAAATGAATTAATTGTAAGTTATTCTGATAATTGTGGTGAAGATTGGAGATCATTAGGAACAATAAATGCTTTGCTTGCTGCGAATGCTGGATTATATACTAATAATTTTAAACCAATACGTACCGAATGGAATGATACTGTTATGTCTAACAATCAACTTATTGGAGATAATATCAGGTTTAAATTTGAATATGTAATTAGTGGAAATACAAATAATTTTTATTTAGATAATATTATTATTGGTGAAGCTGACGCATTAATGAATGCACAAAATCAAAATAATTCAAGATTATCTGTTTATCCTAATCCAACAAATGGAAATGCAGTTATTGATATTGAGAATCTTGTAGACGTAAATATTGAGGTTACTTTAATAAATATATTAGGATCAAAAGTAATGGAAATTTATAATGGAGCAGTAGTAAGTAACTACCAGTCAATTGATGCGAATCTCACTAATCTTGATAAAGGGATCTACTTTATAAGAGTTAATTCTAATGGAAATACGATCCTGACAGATAAATTAATTCTTAAGTAATAGATAATAAATATAAAAGAAAAGCCATCAGAAATGATGGCTTTTTTAGTTATTATAAGTTTTTAGATTGAGCTCTCCATCTTTCAGAATTGCATAAGAATTTTGTGATATCCATTCTCCAAGGTTAATATATGTTGCTTTTTCGTCAACTTTAAGCTCTAAAGGGATGTGTCTGTGGCCGAAAACAAAATAATCAACAGGATTATTTTCTTGCATTTTCTCACAATATCCAAAAAGCAATTCTTTCTCTTTTGAAGCAAATGGCACTTCATTGCTTTTTCGGCTACTTTTACTCCAAGTGTGAGCTAAGCTTAGACTAAAGTTAGGATGTAAACGAGCGAATAGAAACTGACAAACTTTAGATGTAAAAACTTGCTTTAAAAGTTTGTATAAATAATCCCCACTACCTAAACCATCTCCATGCCCAATAAATAATTTTTTATTTTGTTCTTCTACAACAATTGGCTTATGATGTATAGTAATTCCTACCTCTTCTGTTAAGTAGTTTTGCATCCATAGGTCATGATTTCCAACAAATAAATGGACTGCTATTCCTTTGTCAGTTAGTTCTGCTAATTTTCCTAATAATCGTACAAAACCTTTTGGAATAACTTTTTTGTATTCAAACCAGAAATCAAAAATATCACCAACTAAGTAAATTGCTTTTGCATCTTTCTCAATTGAAGTAAGCCAACTTACAATAAGTTTCTCTCTCTTATGGCTTTCTTCTAGGTTTGGGCTTCCTAAATGGAAGTCAGAAGCAAAATATATATTTTCTTTAGTCAAGATTATTTTTCTAGTTCAGTTTTTAGTAATTGGTTTGCTAATTTAGGATCAGCTTGCCCTTTTGAAAGCTTCATTACTTCCCCCATAAATAAACCAATTAATCCTCTTTTCCCCCCCTTATATTCAACAACCTTTTCTGGATATTTTGCAATTGCTTGAGTAATGTATTCTCCTAAAGCATCACTATCACTTTCTTGTACCCAATTATTTTCAGTAGCAATTTCTTCAGCAGTTTTATTGCTACTTAACATTGCAGGAAATACTTTTGATGTAGCAACTGAGTTACTTATTCTTTTATCATCAACTATACTAATAAGTGTTGCTAATTGTTCGGTTGAAATGCTGAAATCTGATATTGAAACTGCATTTTCATTAAGATAAGATTTTACACTTCCGTTAACAAAATTGGCAGCTGATTTAAAGTTTTTTGTATGTGTGCATAGCTCATTATAATATAGTGCAATCCCTTTTTCGTCTATAAGTATATTGGTATCATAATCTGATAAACCGTATTCAGTTGTAAATTTACTGTATAGTTCTTTAGGTAAAGGTGGTAGTTGACTCTTAACTTGTGCAATATATTCTTCAGTTACAATTACGGCTTGTAAATCTGGTTCTGGGAAGTATCTGTAGTCATTTGCTTCCTCTTTATGTCGCATGGAAATAGTAGTGTTGTTTGCAGCATTAAAGCTTCTTGTTTCATGCACAACTGTTCCTCCTTCCTCTAAAAGTTCAATTTGTCTGTCAATTTCAAATTCGATTGCTCTTTTTACATTTCTTGTTGAGTTCATATTCTTCACTTCAACTTTAGTTCCGAATTTTGTAGCTCCTTTAAGCATTACTGAAATATTTGCATCACATCTTAATGATCCTTCCTCCATATTTCCATCGCAAATATCTAGGTAACGAACTAATTTTCTCACTTCATTTATGTATTGATAAGCTTCATCTGATGATCTAACATCAGGTTCAGACACAACCTCAACTAAAGGCACACCTGCTCTATTTAAATCAACTAAAGTGTGGAAAGGATCTAAATCATGAATAGATTTTCCAGCATCTTCCTCCATGTGAATTCTAGTAATTTTAATGTCTTTAGGATTTCCATCTGCATCTTTAATAGTGATTATCCCACCATTACAAATAGGTGTAGTGTCTTGTGTTATTTGATACCCTTTAGGTAAATCAGCATAAAAGTAATTTTTACGAGCATATTCATTTCTTTCTCTGATATCTGAACCAACTGCTATACCTAACCGAACAGCATATTCAATAACTTTAGCGTTTGATTTGGGTAGAGTTCCAGGGTGGCCTAATGAAATTACTGATGTTTTTGTATTTGGTGTAGCCCCATAAATATTCTCATCAGACGAATATGCTTTTGTTTTTGTAAGTAATTGCGCATGGACTTCAAGCCCAATCACAACTTCATATTTATCTCTTAAAATCATTATTCGAATAATACTTTTCCTGATTCTATTTGTTTCCCTCCTTTATTAAGGCTGTAAAAATACAAACCATTCGCTAAATTTCCTCTTTTAATAGTAGTTTGATTTTTACTAATTGCAACATCCATTAATTTTGCTCCTAAGCTATTGTAAAGTGTAAAGTTATTAGCAGTATTATTATTATTATTAATTGTAATCTGATTTGTAGCTGGTAAAGGGTAGATGCTAGGTTTTAAATTTGTTTCAAGTGTATGAGTTGTTCCACTAGCTACATCAATAATATAAAGTCCTGTTTGCATATCAGAAACAATAATATTCCCAGATGACAAATAAGGGTAAACTCCCCAAGCTCCTTTATAGGACGCATGGCTATTAGGAGCATAAGTATCATATTCCCATGTTTGAATAGGATTGCTTGGGTCAGAAATATCAAATACCCTTAAGCCATCATGGTAATAAGGAATGAATACTAGATCTCCTTTAATAATACCATTATGTGCCATTGATTGCGAATCAACTCCAGAATTAAAAGTAGCTAGAACTGAAATATTACTTAAGTCAGAAACATCTAGTATTTTTACATCATATCCATGATTTTCATCTTGCATAATATAAAGCGTACCATCATCATTAAGCCATCCAGAATGGTTATAGCCAGCATCTGGATAAGATGTTAATGATGCTAATTCAACCCAAGCTGTACCTGGTAATAAATCAAGGTAATGAAAATCTATAATTCTAAATCCATCATTTCCGCAATTAAGATATGCTGTGTCATTACGAACATAAGCATCATGAACATGTCCTACGGCATTGTATGAATAAATTAAAGTTGGATCTATTGGGTCAATTAGACTATATATATCCATTGCTGAATTAGAAGCACATGCATATAGTTTAGCTGTTGCTGTATCAATAAAAATATTATGTGATTTTGTAAATAGCGCATTGGAGTCATAAACGGTAGTTACTGAGTCAGGTAAAGTTGAAATGTCAATTATTTGTAATGTAGACGAACTTCCTTCATCACAAACTATATATAAGTACCCTTGGAAATCATGATAATCCCTATGTATTACGCCACCACCTTGGTATGCTCCTGCAACATAAGCAACTTGTATTGCATTTGCAGGGTCAGTTACATCAAAAAAATGCGTACCACCAGTTGACCCTATAATTGCTATTTCACTTCCGTTTACTTCCAGACCCCAACATTCGTTATAAGTATTGTTGTAAGCCCAAGAACCCACTAAAGTTGTATCCTGCCAATTGTATAAAAGCGTTCCTGTTTGTTGTGCATTTGAGCTGATGCCAATAAGAGCAATAGCTACTATTAAAATAAATTTATTCATTATATTGATTCGATTAGTTCTTTAATAATTAGGGTTAGTTTCGGTTCAGCTACTTCTGATACTTTTTGAATTTCTTCATGAGTTACCTTTTGTATTTTACCAGGAACTCCTAAATCAGTAATTACAGACATGGCAAAACAAGGAATATTCATATGGCGAGCAACAATCACTTCAGGAGCTGTAGACATTCCAACAGTATCTCCACCAATAATTCTCATGTGATTGTATTCAGCTGGAGTTTCTAAAGTTGGACCTGTAAGCGCAACATAAACTCCTTTTTGTAAAGGTAGATTATTTACCTTTGCAATGCTTTCTGCTTTACTGATTAAATCTTTACAATAAGGTTCACTCATATCAGGGAATCTTGGGCCAAGTTCAGCAATATTTGCACCAATTAACGGATTTGGAATAAGGTTGATATGATCACTTAAAATCATTAAATCACCTACTTCATAATCTGGGTTTACACCTCCACTAGCATTAGATACTACTAGCTTTTCTATTCCTAAAAGTTTCATTACTCGTACAGGAAAAGTAACTTTATCCATAGGGTAGCCCTCATAAAAATGAAAACGCCCTTGCATAGCGACTACTCCTTTTCCTCCTAGATTTCCGAAAATTAATCTTCCACTGTGTCCCTCCACAGTTGAAAGAGGAAAGTTAGGAATGTCTTTATAAGAAATAGAATGTTTAATATCAATTTCATTAACTAAACCTCCAAGCCCTGTACCTAAAATGATACCAACTTTTGGTTGGCTATTTGTTTTGTTTTGTAAGAATTCAGCTGATTCTTTAATTTTTTGCAACATAGTTTAATATTTGTCTGTCAAAGATTTCTTGTTCTGAAAATGCAATATCAATAGGGATATAATAGAAATTTGCATCTTCAAAGTGGGCAAATAATTCTCTTAATTTAGTAGCATCTTTTTCGGTGGTCAAGATAAGTTTTTTTGCACTTTCATCAGCATTGTATTTTGCTAAGATTTTTTGAGTATCATAAGTAGTATAGGAATGATGATCTTTAAATGTAATTTGACTTATAGTGTGCCCTTTGTTTTCTAACTGCTCCACTAGGGGTTTTGGGTTTACTATTCCGCTTACTAAAGTAATGCTGTATTTTTGATCTGAAGTAAATTCCTTATTTGTTCTTATGCACCGCCAAGTGCAGTAGTCAATGTGTGAAAAATAAGCTTTTTGATGTGCAAAAAGATGGAGCCTTTCTAGCATCCCCTTTTTTAAAGTTGGGTTGATATTCTCTGGTGTTTTACTAAAAACGATTGCATTTGCTCTTTCTGCTCCTTTTTTGCTTTCCCTTAGATTACCAATTGGCATAAGGTAATCTTTATAGTAAGGGGAAGCGTAAGGTGTAATGAGAATATTAAATCCTGCTTTTATCCATCTGTGTTGATAGCCATCATCAAGTAGTATAACATTAGTTTCAGGAAAATCTTTTAGGATTTTTTTTACCCCTTTATTTCTGTTTTTTTCTACTGCAACTAAGCAATCAGGGTTATTTTGTTTTAGTTGTAAGGGTTCATCACCTACTTCTGATGGCTTGCTTGTACTTTTAACAATTTGTAAGTTGCTTGTTTTTCGGCCATATCCTCTACTAAGGATAGCAACTTTATAATCAGTTTTCAGTAGATTAATAATATACTGGGTGTGAGGAGTTTTCCCTGTACCTCCTACCGATAAATTACCAATACAGATGATAGGAATATTGTGACTTACGGATTTAAATATTCCATAGTCGAATAACAAATTACGAATGGCTGTAATACTACCGTAAATGAATGATAATGGGATTAATAGAAAATATATAAGGGATTTAAAAGTTTGTATATTAAAATTAGTCCATTTCATCTCTCGCAAAGATAAGATTTAGATTTAAGATACTAGAAATTGAGAGATAGACTTTGTTTTTGTATTTTTGAAATATGAAAATAATAGAAGTAACAAATTTTTTAGAACAGTGTGCGCCATTGGAATATCAAGAAACTTATGATAATTGTGGGCTAATTATAGGTGATGCAAATACTGAGATTAAGGGTGTTCTTATTACTTTAGATTGTATAGAAAGTGTAATTGATGAAGCAATAGCAGCAGGGTGTAACCTAATTGTGGCTCATCATCCTATTATTTTTTCAGGTTTAAAAAAAATCAATGGAAAAAACTATATTGAACGCGCAGTAATAAAAGCAATCAAAAACGATATTGCTATTTATGCCATACATACTAACTTGGATAATGTTCATAATGGAGTAAGTGCTAAAATTGCTGATAAATTAGGGATTGAAAATTGCAAGGTTTTAGCTCCTAAAAATGAGGTGGAAAATAGTTCAGTTGGCTCGGGTGTTTTAGGAACATTAAAAAATCCTATTAGTTCTGCTGATTTTCTAAAGCAGTTAAAATCCAGTATGCAAACAAATTGTGTGAGGCATACTGCACTAGTAAAAGATGATATAAAAACAGTTGCAGTTTGTGGTGGTAGTGGTAGTTTTTTGCTTAACAATGCAATTGCTGCTAAAGCGGATGTTTTTATTACTGCTGATTTTAAATATCATGAGTTCTTTGATGCTGAAAATCATATAATTATAGCTGATATTGGGCACTATGAAAGCGAGCAATTCACAAAGGATTTGATTTATGATTTGCTTACCGATAATTTTACTAAATTTGCCATCCGATTATCAAAAGTGAATACTAATCCGATAAAGTACCTATAATGGCAAAAACAACAAAAAAAACTACTGCTTCAGTAGAAGATAAATTAAAAGCGTTACACCAATTACAAGTAATTGATACTAAAGTTGATAAAATTAGAATTATCAGAGGTGAATTGCCTTTAGAGATTGTAGATTTAGCAGATTTAATTGCTGGTTTAAATACAAGATTAGAAAAATTTGATGCTGAATTAGTTGCAATTACTAATGATATTGCTGCTAACAAAAATACTATTGCTTTAGCAACAGACGCTATCGAAAAGTACGAGAAACAATTAAAAAACATTAAGAATAATCGTGAATTTACTTCATTAACTAAAGAAGTAGAGTACCAAAACTTAGAAATTCAGATTGCTGAAAAGAAGAAAATTCAGAATGATGCAGATGTTTTACACAAAACAGTCATCATTAATGCTTGGAAAGAACAAATTGCTGAAAGAGAAGAAGAATTAAATATAAAACAATCTGAACTTAATGAAATTATCCAGGAAACTGAAAAAGAAGAAAAAGCTTTAATGGCTGATTCTGCAAAAGCAGAAAAAGTAATTGATGATAGATTGCTTAGTGCTTACAAAAGAATCAGATCAAAAGTAGCAAACGGATTGGCAGTTGTTTCTGTTGATAGAAATGCTTGTGGAGGCTGTTTTAGTGAAATTCCACCACAAAGACAATTAGATATACAAATGCATAAAAAAGTAATTGCTTGTGAGCATTGTGGTAGAATTATGATTGATGCTAACATCTTTGAGGAGCAAGAAGCTTAGTAAAATTTAGAACTATTTAAAAGGGATTTCATATTTTTGGGATCCCTTTTTTTATGCCATGAGATTCTTTATCATCATATTTTTATTATTAAGTAGATTTACTTTTGCCTCTTTTGATATGAATGAGAATATGCAAAAATCATATTCGCATATTGTAAACTTGGAGTTTGAGTCTGCTATAAAATTACTAGCTAACGAGCAATCCAAAAATCCCACTAATGGTTTTATTCCACTTCATCAAAACTATATTGATTTCTTAACCATTATTATAGGTGAGGAGAAAATTTATTTTGATAATGCTATTCAGCAAAAGGAAGTGAGAATGGAATTGCTTCAAAGTAAAAATGAAGATTCTCCTTACTATTTATATTCTCAAGCAGAAATTCATTTGCAATGGGCTTTTTCTCGTTTAAAATTTGATCAGTATTCAACTGCTGCTTATGAGTTTATTAAAGCATATAATCTATTAGAAGAAAATCAAAAAATATTCCCTGAATTTACTTTAAATAAAAAGGGTTTAGGTTTAATTCATGCTTTGCTTGGTGCAGTTCCTGAGCAGTTCAATTGGATATTAAATCTTGCTGGTTTAGATGGGGATGTAGCGCTTGGTCTTTCGGAATTAGATGAAGTTTTGAATGATAAGAATTTTAATATGTATGAGAATGAAGTTTTGTTTTTGCTTTCTTTTTTGCAAATTAACTTGAATGAAAATGATGCTATTTCTCAGCAATATCTGAATAGGATAGGAGATGGGTATAAAGAAAATATATTATTAAATTTTACTGCAGCACGGCTATCTGATAATTTAGGAGAGAATGAATTAACACTTAAAATACTGGAAGATAAGCCAAGTTCTTTGTCAGCTTTCCCTTTTTATTATTTGAATTATTTGCAGGCAATGTCTTATTTGTATCAATTGAATTATGAAAATGCTAAACAGCAATTTGAAGTCTTTTTAGGCGATTTTAAAGGTTTAAATTATATAAAATCAGCTTATCATAAATTAGCCTGGGTTGCTTTTTTACAAAAAAACTATGAAAAGAAAAATGAATATTTTGCTAAAGTAATTTCTGAAGGAAATACATCCATTGATGAGGATAAGGTTGCTATGAAGGATGCTGAAGATATTTATTTCTCTAGTCCTGTTTTGTTGAAGGCTCGTTTGTTGTATGATGGTGGGTATTATGAAAATGCATTGAACCAAATAATTGCATTTGAACAAATTGATAATGTAGAGTATTGGTATCGTTTGGCTCGTGTAAAATCAAAATTAGAGTATAAAAACAATGAAATTATTGCTCATTATCAAAAGTCCTATGATTTAGGAAAAGAGTCAACTGCTTACTATGCGCCTATGTCAGCTTTACAAATTGCCTTAATCTATGAAAAGCAAAATGAACTGGATAAAGCGGCAATCTATTTTGAAAAGTGTCTTTTAATGTCAGATTTTGACTATGAAAGAGGGATCCATAAAAAAGCAAAATCTGGGCTTGGAAGAATTTCGGATTAATATCTAAATCCTAAAGTAAAAAGAAAATTGTGGTTAGTGTTTGTTAAACTAATAGGATCAATATAATCTTCACTATATAATAAGTGTTCATCTTTCCCTTGAGTTAGAACATAGGCGATATCCATAAAATAATTTCCATTATTTATTCCTATTCCATAGCTAAAGCTCTCTCTACTAAAATCTTTATTAGCAAAAGCACTTCCGTATTTTGCATATCCTGCTCTTAGAATAAAAGGTTTAATGTTAATTTCGGCACCTACTTTTAGGTTCTCAGTTCTTTGATAAATGCTTTCTATTGTTTTGTTTGCGTTCTCAAAATCTGAAGTAAAATACTTAGCTGATGAATAGTCTATTAATTCATATTCTGCTGATATTAAAATATTTTTATTAAATATTGTAGAGGCACTAACACTTGCTTTTAAAGGAGTTATTAGGTTGTATGTAAAAGGTGCAGGATAACCCATTGAATATTCTAAAGAACTATCTTTAAAAAAGGTAGTTAAGGAAGTGTAATAATCTTCTTCAATGCTAAAAAATGTAGGAGTATGTACTGAAGCTCCAATTTTTGTTGTTTCTGAAATTCTGTAGATTCCACCAACTTTAAGATTGTAGCCTGTTCCGTAAGCCGAATACTCTTCTGTGAATTGCAATTTTCTTAAGTTAGATATTGTATCAATTTCAGAATTTATGCTTTCAGTGTGCTCAGAATATTCGTAATAATTTATTGAAGGAATTCCAATTGTAGCTCCTAAATATAATTTTTCTTGGTAGGATCCCCCCATAGAAATTGCAAATTCATTCATGCCTCCAGTTGATCTTAAAGTTTTTGTTTGTGTAATATTGGATGTTGAGAAATTAGAAACATATTGCCCGTCAATCATGTCATCAGAATTGTATAGAGGATCAATTAAATAAGTATTCCAAGCCATTTGAGAATAAGTATTTCCCTCTCCATTTATTAAGTCACTCGTTAATGTTCCGTTTGTAATTCCAATAATATTTTCAACTATTGAAGATGATGAATTTACATTTTCTACAGTTATATTTCTGTTATAATTCGCCAATTGATTCCATCCAATTCCAATATTTACTCTTTTCCAGTCCGAATTTTCTTTAGGAACAGTGAATACTAATCCTAAATTCCCAATATTTAATCCTGATTTATAATCTGATAAATGAGTTTCTCCATAATATGATTTTGTACTATTTACATTTAAAGAAGGAGTAAATGTGAATTCTGTAAATTGATACATCCCTATTCCTGCAGGATTTGAGCTTAATGCAGAAAACTCACCGCCTAAAGATCCAAATGCACCACCCATTGCAGAATATCTTGCAGTTCCTAAATTATCATATGTTGAATATCTTAATGCATCAACTTCATTTTGTGCGTTAAGTGTTGTGCTGATTGCTATAGCAATTCCTAAAATTCTTTTTATCATTTTTATCTTCTTGGTTTTGAGTTTCTTTTATTTCCTACTGAAGATCTATTGTTACTATTTGATCTGTTCCCAGAATTTGATTTGTAGCTTCTGTTGTTGGTTTTTGGTGAAGAATATGTGTTGTTGCTTCTGTTATTTGTTTTAGTTGTTGTGTTGTTTTTATTGGTGCTATTCCCTCTTGTGTTGTTACTATTTGTTGAATTACTTTTGTAATTACTGTTATTGTAAGTGTTTTTACTAACTCCAATATTTGTTTTAGTAGTTGTATTTCCTCTATAAGTATTTATTGTTTTTACAGTTGAATTTGAACTATTACCTCTGTTGTTAGTCGAATTGGTTTTTGTTGAACTGTTGTTTCTGATATTTACAGTAGAGGAGTTGTTATTGCTGGTATTAGTTTTTACACCTATATTTCCTCTTGAAGTTAGTGCTCCTCTGTGTCCAGTTGTGTATGTGTGATTGCTATTTGTATTTACAGAAATATTGTTATTGTGGTGATGGTTGTATCCGTATCCGTAATAAGAGTAGTAGCCCCCAGTGTAGTAAGGAGAGTAGTAGTAATCGTAATAATAAGGGGAGTAACTGTAGTAAGAATAGTAAGGAGAATTCCAGTTGTAACCATAATAGATGCTTGTTCCGCAATAAAATGGGTCATTATTATACCAATAGTAGTCAGTATAAATTCCGCCATAATATCCAGTACTGTACATTGGCCTATGAAATCTTCTTATTCTAGATGAAAAACTATAGTCATAGTAATCATCAGCTTCATAATAATTGTTGACTGTTGATCCTGTATCATTAGTTATTGTTTCATTTTCTACTTTATTATTTGCAGTTATTTCTTCATAGGAGATAAATTCATCACTTCCTAAATAATTAGGGTCAGAATAATGCACATGAGTTGTTGTTATGCAAGATGCTAAAAACAACATTAATATTGAGGGGAGAAGTAGGTTTTTCATAGCTATAATTTTTTGTTTGATACTCATAAACTTATGCTCGTTTAATTTATTAGTTTTGTACTACCTTTTGGTAAACGAAATTATTATTACAAAATTACATTTTTTAAGATTAAATGGCAAAAAAAATAACATCAAGAGCAGAGAACTATTCTCAATGGTATAATGAGATTGTTCAAGGAGCTGATTTAGCAGAGAATTCAGGAGTAAGAGGTTGTATGGTTATCAAACCTTATGGATATGCAATATGGGAAAAAATGCAAGCTGAATTAGATAAAAAGTTTAAAGAGACAGGACATGAGAATGCTTATTTTCCTCTTTTTATACCAAAATCATATTTTAGTAAAGAAGCAAGTCATGTTGATGGTTTCGCTAAAGAATGTGCAGTTGTTACTCATTATCGCTTAAAAAACGATCCTAGCGGTAAAGGTGTTATTGTTGACCCTGATGCAAAATTGGAAGAGGAATTAATTGTTCGTCCTACTTCTGAAACTATCATCTGGGATACTTACAGAAAATGGATACAATCCTATAGAGATTTGCCTATTTTAGTTAATCAATGGGCTAATGTTGTGAGATGGGAAATGCGTACTAGATTATTTTTGCGTACTGCTGAGTTTTTGTGGCAAGAAGGACATACGGCTCATGCAACTAAAAATGAAGCAATTGCTGAAACGGAACAAATGATAGATGTCTATGCTGATTTTGCTAAAAATTTTATGGCAATGCCGGTAATTAAAGGAGTAAAATCAGAAAATGAAAGATTTGCAGGTGCACTTGAAACTTATTCTATTGAGGCGCTAATGCAAGATGGGAAAGCTTTACAAGCAGGAACTTCTCACTTTTTAGGTCAGAATTTTGCAAAAGCTTTTGATGTAAAGTTTGCTACTAAAGAAGGAAAACAGGAATATGTTTGGGCAACTTCTTGGGGGGTTTCTACTCGTTTGATGGGAGCTTTAGTAATGACACATTCTGACGATAAGGGTTTGGTTTTGCCACCTAAATTAGCACCATATCAAGTCGTTATTATTCCTATTTATAAAGGAGATGAGCAATTAGAAAAAGTATCGGAAGTAGCTTTAAAAGTTAAAAAGAACTTAGAAACTAAAGGAATTTCAGTTAAGTTTGATAATAGGGATACACATAAGCCAGGGTGGAAGTTTGCAGAATATGAACTTAAAGGTGTGCCATTGCGCTTAGCACTTGGTGCTCGTGATTTAGAAAATGGAACAATTGAAGTTGCTAGAAGAGATACTTTAGAAAAACAAACATATCAGATAGAAGACATTGAAAATAAGGTGGAGCATTTGTTAGAGAAAATTCAAGAAAATTTATATCAAAAAGCACTTGATTTTCGTGTGGAAAAAACTTATAAAACTGACTCAAAAGAGGAGTTTGTTGAATTAATTAACAAAGGTGGTTTTGTTTATGCGCATTGGGATGGAGCTTTTGAAACAGAGGAATTGATTAAAAAGGAAACAAAAGCAACTATTAGATGTATTCCAATTGATGCAAAAGAGGAAAGTGGAGTTTGTTTGTTTAGCGGAAAACCATCTAACAAAAGAGTGTTATTTGCAAAAGCATATTAATTATGAATTCAGAAGAAAAGATAGTTAGTTTATTAAAAGAAAAGGCTTGTACTAAGCAAAAGATTTATCGAATTACTAAAAATATTTTTGCTAATTTTCAAGATGTATTGCAAGAAAAAGCAAAAATTTTAAATAATGAAGTTCAAGATAAAGATGTTGAGGTTTCTTATAAAGAATCTGGGGATTTTGATGCTAAATTAAAATTTTCTGGTGATACGCTTTTGTTTCATATGCATTCAAATATTTTTGATTTTGATTCTTCACATCAAATACATAAAACATCTTATGTAAAGGAAGATAAAATGAGGTCTTTTTGTGGAGTGATAAATATTTATAATTTTCTTTCAGATTCTTTAAAGTATAATCGCTTGAATGATGCAGGATTTTTGATTGCTCGAATATTTATTAATAAGGATAATCATTTTTTTGTTGAAGGTGATAAGCAGTTAGGCTTCTTGTTTAATGATTTTGTTAATCAGCAAATAGATGAAGTTAAGATTTGTAAAATTATTGATACCGCTATGATTTATGCACTTAATTTTGATTTACAAACACCTAATTTCAATGATGTAAAAGTTGTTTCTTTACATCAAATACTAGATATAAATAACAATCATAAAATTACAACTTCTAAGCGTTTGGGATTTAAATTTTCTTCTGAAACAAATAATGACTAATTTCTTTGAGGAATTAAAAAAAAGTATAAATTTGCAACCTCAATTTTGAGAAAAAGGATGGCCCGTTCGTCTAACGGTTAGGACATGCGGTTTTCATCCGTAAAATAGGGGTTCGATTCCCCTACGGGCTACAAAAAATTTAAAACTATGGCAAATCATAAATCAGCATTAAAAAGAATTAGACAAACTGAAACTAGAAGATTGTTGAATAAGTATAAGAACAAAACTGCAAGAAATGCAGTTAGAGATCTTAGAGCTTCTACTGATAAAAAAGAAGCAACAGCATTATTACCTAAAGTCTCTGCAATGATAGATAAGTTAACTAAAACTAATATTATTCACAAGAATAAAGCCTCAAACTTAAAATCAAAATTAACTAAGCATGTAAATGCATTAGCATAATTTTAAAATATTGGATTATTTAAAAGGGCTTATCATTTGATAAGCCCTTTTTTTTATATTTGTTCCGTGCAAAATTTACTGATTTATATTCCCAAGATAACTGCAAGACATAAGTATGTTTTTAAAGTAATTCTTAATGAGATATATCAAGTTGAATATCAGCTAACTGATGATAAGGACTTTTATTTAACTTCAACTTTACCAAGATTAAATTATTCTAAATCAATTATAATTGATGGAGAGGTATTTGTTGAGTCAGTAGATTTGTTACAAGAAAGACAGATAAATGAGGTGGAAGTTAACTTTGTAGAAATAAATGAGAATCCTTATTTGTTTCCTACTACTCACCAAGAGTCATATCATCATGATTTATTTGCCGCTACTTTTTATCTGGTTAGTAGATATGAGGAATATTTCCCGCACTTGAAAGATAAATACGGAAGGTATAAAGCATCAGAAAGTATTGCTTATAAAGAGGGTTTTTTAAAAAGACCAATTGTAAATATTTGGGGGCAAGAATTCATAACGGTTCTGGAGGATAAATACCCTGAACTTCAAATAAATAAACCTAAGTTTAAATATATTTCCACAATTGATATTGATAATGCCTACCTTTATAAAGGGAAGGGATTCGTGCGTTTTTTGGCTTTTCTTATAAAATCGGTTTTGTATTTTAATTTTTCAGAAATAAAACAGGCAGTAGAGGTAGTTTTTAGAAAAAGAAAGGACCCTTATGATACTTATTCATTACAATTTAATCTTCAGAAAAAATATGATTTAAATGTTAAGTATTTTGTTCTCTTAGGTGATTATGGACTGAATGATAAGAATCTATCGCATACAAATAGTAATGTTAATTCTTTGATTAAACGCCTTGCAGATTTAGCTCCAGTAGGAATTCACCCTTCATTTGGCTCAAATAAGAATATTGTAAACTTACAAGAAGAGATAAAAAGATTGGAGTATATCCAAAAAAGAGAGGTTTCTTTGAGTCGACAGCATTTTTTGAAACTGTCCTTACCAGATACTTATAAAAAACTTATTGTTTCAGGTATTACTGATGATTACACAATGGGTTACGCATCCGAATTAGGATTTAGGGCGGGCATTGCCTCATCCTTTACTTTTTATGATTTGGATATGGAACAAGAGTTGCCAATTAGAATTCATCCTTTTGCAATTACTGATGATGTTTTGAAATTTAATATGAAGATTAGTGCTGATGATGTTGTGTCTGAAATTTCTGAACTCATTGATATAGTTAAAAAAATAAATGGAACTTTGATAAGTGTTTGGCATAATGATACTTTTAGTAATTTTGGACAATGGAAAGGATGGAAGAATGTATATGAGGAGATGGTTAAATTAATAAAAAAATAAGTATGAAATTTAATAATTTAGGAATAAATAACTCAATATTTAATCATTTTATTCGAGAGATTAGAGATGTTAAAATTCAAAATGACTCATTAAGGTTCAGGAGAAATATTGAAAGAATTGGAGAGATTTTTGCTTATGAGATAAGTAAAAAAATGGATTATGAAAATAAAGATATTACTACCCCATTAGGGATTTCTTCTGAAAGTTTAATGACAGAAGCACCAGTTCTAGCAACTATATTAAGAGCTGGACTTCCTCTTCATCAAGGTCTTCTTAATTATTTTGACAGGTCAGACAATACTTTTATTTCAGCTTATAGAAAACATAAAAAAGGCAGTGATTTTGTGATAAAGATTGAATATATGGCCTCACCATCTTTGGAGGCAAAGACTGTTATTTTATGTGATCCAATGTTGGCTAGTGGAAGCTCCATGGTTTTGGCTATGGAAGCACTACTTTCAAAAGGGAATCCAAAGCATATTCATATTGTGGTAATTATTGCAAGTTCTGAAGGAATTCAATATTTGAAAGAAAACTCTCCTGTAAAAAATTGGACTTTATGGGTCGGGGCAGAAGATGAAGAAATGACAGCACAATCTTACATAGTCCCTGGGCTTGGTGATGCTGGGGATTTAGCTTTTGGAGAGAAAGAGTAAATGAAATACAAACATATTTTCTTTGATTTAGACCGTACCTTATGGGATTTTGAAATAAATTCTCATGAAACTTTATTAGAACTTTGTAATACTTACAAACTGAATGAAATAGGAGTAGATGATTATGAAGGTTTTATAAGAACTTATAAAAATCATAATGCTAAACTTTGGGATTTGTACAGAGTAGATAAAATTTCTCAAAAAGATTTAAGAAGAGAAAGGTTTCAAAAAACACTTTCAGATTTTGGAATAAACGATTTTAATCTTGCAGAGAAAATTGGAGAAGATTATATTGATGTTTGCCCAAGAAAGAACAAGTTATATCCACATGCAATTGAAGTTTTAGACTACTTAAAAGAGAGGTATGAACTTCACATTATCACTAATGGATTTGACAAAACACAACATATTAAGTTAGAGCATTCTAATTTGAAACCTTATTTTAATCAGATAATAACTTCTGAGAAAACAGGGGTAAAAAAACCAAATCCTTTAATTTTTTCTCATGCACTTACTTTAGCAAATGCAATAAAAGATGAAAGTGTTTATATTGGAGATAATCTAATTGTAGATATTTTAGGATGTCAAAATTCTGGAATAGATGGAGTTTATTTTAATCCTGAGAGAATAAAACATTTTGAAAATCCAAAATTTGAGATTGAGTGTTTAAGCAAACTTAAGAAGATATTTTAAATCCCCCTTTTTTTAAATCTTTCCAATAATTAGGATATGATTTACTTATAACTCCTGGATTACTTATCTGCAACTCTTCAAATTTTAAGGAAAGTGGAGCAAAACTCATTGCCATTCTATGGTCGTTATAAGTTTCAATTATTTTTGGTGTATTAAGTTTTAGAAGCTCATTTTCTACTGCAGCTATCCTATCTGTTTCTTTGTTTCTTAAAGTTTGAATTCCTGTAAATTCTAAATCCTTGTTTAAGGTAAAAAGTGTGCATTTTAATGATTGGTAAATATCAGGTGTTTCAATGAGATTGTAAGTTTCTGAAGGGCTAATCCTTTTATTTTTTGTCAAGATTAAATCCCCGTTTTTAAACACTGAATCTACTCCTAAGTCTTTAAAAATTTTTTTACAAGCAGAATCGCCTTGAATAGACTCCTCATTTAATCCTCTTAAGATTATTTTACATTTTTCAGATAATGATGCACTTTGAAACCAAAAAGTTGCAGCAGACCAATCTGATTCTACAGTGTAGTTTTTTGCTACATATTCTTGCTTTAGAATAGTAATTACATCCTTGTTCCATGTCCAATTAATTCCAAATTCACCCATCAATTTTAAAGTCATTAATACATAAGGTTTTGAAACTAATTCTCCTTTTATTTTAAGTATTAGACCATTTCTTAAATTGGGAGCTATTAGTAAAAGTGATGAAATAAACTGAGAACTTATTGTGCCGTCAATTTCTATTTCTCCACCATCAATTTCTGTTCCAATAATTTTTAATGGAGGAAAATCCTCTTTCTCTAAATACTCAATTTTAACTCCCAATTCTTGTAAAGAATTTACCAACTCCTTTATAGGCCTTTCCTTCATTCTATCCGATCCGTTTAAAATAAATTCTTTTCCTTTTTGAATTGATAAAAAAGAAGTTAAAAAACGAAAAGAAGTTCCTGCATGAGAAACATTAATTGTTTTTTCTTTAGAATTTAAAGCATTTTTAAGCAAGATTGTATCATCAGATTCAGATAGATTTTTAATGAGGAATTTTTCTTTACAAAGTGCTTTAATAATCAATAATCGATTAGATATACTTTTTGATGAGGGCAAATCTATTTCACAATTTACTACTTTAGTCGGATGTGAAATTTTATAATTCATCTGTAGAAAATAAATTATCTACACTACAACTCCCTATGTTTGTAAGTAAAGTGAAGTTAATTTTCCCTACTTTATTTTTTTTGTCATTCATTAAAAACGGAAGTAAATCTGATTTTTTTGGAGTAAAGGGTAAAGAAAAATTAGACAAAATATAATTTTTGATTTCATTATTTTGTTCTTGTGAAACTAATGATATTTCTACTTCTAAAAGTATTCCCATTAGCACAGCCTCTCCATGCAAAACAGGAGTTCCTTTTTCTAAATAATAACTTTCAATTGCATGTCCGAAAGTATGTCCGAAATTCAGTTTTTTTCTATTTCCTTTTTCAAAAGGGTCAGATAAGACAATTTTGTTTTTTATTTGAATAGAAGTTAAAATAATTGCTTCCCAATTTAATTTATCAAAAGCAGTAGAGGTTAATTCTTTCCACAAATTTTTATCTGTAATTAGAGCATGTTTTACTACTTCTGCAAAACCTGATTTTAATTCTTCCTCTGCTAGAGTTTGTAGAAAAATAGGATTTATAATTACTAGTTCCGGATTTGAATAAAGTCCTACTTGATTTTTAAGTCCATTAAAATCAATAGCTAGTTTTCCACCAACAGAAGCATCTACCATAGCCAATAAAGTAGTCGGAACTTGTATAAAATCAATCCCTCTTTTATATGTAGAAGCTGCAAAACCACCCATATCACCAATTACACCACCACCCAAATTAATGAGTAGTGAATTTCGGTCAAAATGATGGGCTGTTAACTGTTTCCAAATAAAGTTGCAGGTATTTATGGTTTTGTATTCTTCCCCTGATTTTATTTCAATAATAATTGAGTTTTCCAGTTGAGGAAGTTTTGGTAAACAATTTCGTTTTGTATTCTTATCAACTAGTATTGCTACTTTGGAATACCCAGAAATATCCAATTTGGAAAGAGAATTTTCTCCAAGCCAAATAGAATAGTTATCTGATTTTATTTCTTTCACTCTGTAACTTCAGTCAAAGGATTTCCGGTACAGCCATTAGGATATGCAGTGCCTAAAATTGTAGAAATTGTTGGGGCAATATCACGAATATTTACTTTTCTATCTGTTTTTCCTTGTGGAATATTTCCTCCCCAAAAAATAAGAGGGACATGAGTATCGTAACTGTAAGAAGAACCGTGTGTAGTACCTCCGGATGACCAATATGATGAGAGCCATCCAGTTTGCAAGCTCACAATTACATCTCCTGATCTTTTCTGATTAAAACCTCTTTGCACTAAGGAATGAAAAGAATTGGAATATTCATTTTCGTGTAATTGTGTTGCTGTATAAGTGTTTTTTACCCACTCATATTTCAAGAAAAACTGTGCACAATTTCTCTGAATTTCTTCCAAACTTATATTTTTTTCTTCAATCAAGTCATGATTTAAAAACAAATGGTTGTTGGAGTAATTTTTAATCCAATCTCCCTCTCCATATTTAGTATTTAGATGAGTGAGTAGCTCAGTTTTCATGATAGAACCATCAAAATAACCAGCAGGAATATTCCTTTCTAAAAGTTCATGAGGTTCCGAAACTACACCATGATCGGCAGTGATAAATACAATTGCATTTTCAAAACCAACTTTACTATTAATTGTTTTTAAGAGTTTGGCTATATCCTTATCCAAACGAATATAAGTGTCTTTAATTTCAGAAGCATGAGGGCCATATTGATGACCAATATAATCGGTAGAAGAAAAACTAACTGTTAAAATATCAGTATTTTTTCCTTGTCCTAATTTTTCTTTCTTAAGTATTTCAAGTGCCAAATCATTTAAAATAGTATTTCCAAATGGCGTCTTTTTTATAGCACTTCCTCCTTTTTGTATTAGTAAGGAGTCTAAATTATGAGTGAATTCTCCTTCAACTTCCCAATTTCCTTTCAAATAATTTTGAGCCGTATTATTATCATTTATTTTCTGAATATAATCTGGAAGATCTTGCATGTAAAAAGAAGATGTAATCCATTTCCCATCACTATTCATCCAATACGCCCCATTAGCTGTATGTCCTGCAGGCAATATAGCCCCTCTATCTTTTAAAGATATTCCAAAAACTTTACTTTCTTCATTGAATAGTTTTAACTCGTCAGTAAAGGTTGTCGTTAGCATATGGTGTGGTGACATCTTTCCGTCAGCAGATTGTACATCTACATTTTTTTGTTCGCAATTACAAACGGTATGCATATCACCATCTCCTGCACAGTAAATATAATCTCCAGAGTTTTTATCGTACCAGTCATTAGCAATTATTCCGTGTACAGCAGGAGTAGTTCCTGTATAAATACTCGCATGTCCGGGCCCTGTGTAAGTAGGGACATAACCGAATTGTGTATTCCTGAAAAAATGACCTTCATTTATCAATTTTTTAAAACCATCATTTTCAAAATCATCCCAGAATCGGTACATATAATCGTAACGCATTTGATCCACTACAATACCAACAACTAGTTTGGGTTTTTCTGTTTCATTCTCTGATCCTACTTGCAGGGAAAAGGAAATACCTTTTGACTTTTTTTGTGCAAAAGATTGAAATCCTGTAAAAATGATAAGTGTAAGTAAGAGTATTCTTTTCATAATGCTAGTGAGTTTCTATTTTTATCTGTTCAATATTTAAAGTATCAACTTGAATAACAGTCTTCTCCTTTTCATACGCTTTTACTTCATTAAATTGACAAGAATAGCATAAAGGAAAAAAAAGTAATATGAGTACTAGTTTTTTCATTTTTTCCTATTTTTAATTGCAAGAACTCCAAGTGATAAAGCAACTGCAACCAATACATCTGCAATTGGAGGTATTTCAGGCCAAACAAAATTCCAAATGCAAACTAGTGCAAGCCATACAAACCACAAGAAATCAAAATCTTTAATTTTCATTTTATAAATATAATAGACTAGCAAACTTACAAATAGTCCCCAAAACATACCTCCCAAAATATCAAAAGGATAATGAACTCCCAAATAAACACGGCTAAAACCTATAATTACAGCCCAAGAAAATAGACAGGAAAATCCCCAGAAATTTCGGTACAACAAAGCAATGAAAAAGGCAATTGCAAAAGAGTTTGATGCGTGTGAAGAGATGAATCCAAAAGCTCCACCGCATCCATCATGAACAATTTCATTGTCTACAATTTCAAAAAGAGGAAGTCTTACATTATCTAAGATTTGACAAGGTCTTAATCTTTCAAATATTTCTTTAAAAAGGTGAACACTTCCAAAATCTGCTAGAAAAATTAATAAACCTAACGCTAATAATATTTTAAGAAACTGATCTGAAAATCGCTTGTAAATTAAATAAAGAATATAAATATAAAGTGGAATCCAAAACCATTTTGAAGAAATAAGAATCATTAGCTGATCAATTTGCTCCCAACCTGCAGAGTTGATTATTTTGAATAAATATTCATCTATTTTCTGCAGCTTCTCCATTACTCATTCAGTTTTTTCCAGATTAAATCTTTCAGTTCTGTAATCCCTTGCTGGGCAACAGAAGAAATAAATAAAGAAGGTAAATCAGTTGGTAATTCCTCTTTAATTTCTACAATAAGCTCCTCATCTAACATATCAGATTTACTAATGGCAAGAATCCTATCTTTATCCAAAAGTTCAGGATTATATTTTTGTAATTCTCCTAATAATATTTTGTATTCCTTTGCAATATCAGCTGAATCTGCTGGTACCATAAATAGTAAAGTAGAGTTCCGTTCAATATGTCTTAAAAATCTTAAACCAAGTCCTTTTCCTTCAGATGCTCCTTCAATAATTCCAGGAATATCTGCCATAATAAAAGACTTATGATCCCTGTAAGAAACAATTCCTAAATTAGGTGCTAAGGTTGTAAACGGGTAGTTGGCAATCTGAGGTTTTGCAGCCGAAACAACCGAAAGTAAAGTTGATTTTCCTGCATTAGGAAACCCTACCAATCCAATGTCAGCCAATACTTTTAGCTCTAAAACAAACCAATCTTCAATTACATCACCACCAGGCTGAGAATATCTTGGAGCTTGATTAGTCGGGGATTTAAAGTGAGAATTTCCTCTTCCACCCATTCCACCTTTTACTAGTGTAATTTCTTCTGCATCATCTGTTATTTCAAATAAGACTTCTCCACTTGCAGCATGCTTAATAATTGTACCTAAAGGAACTTCAATATAGCTACTCTCTCCATCTTTACCAAAGCTATTACTTCCAGTTCCATCACCGCCATGGTCAGCAAAAATGTGTTTTTGATAACGCAAATGAAGTAAAGTCCACATTTGTTTATTTCCTCTGATAATTACACTTCCTCCATGCCCTCCATCTCCACCATCAGGACCACCTTTTGCTGTGGTTTTATCTCTCCTAAAGTGAGAGGATCCAGCACCTCCTTTACCAGAACGGCAAAATATTTTTACATAATCAACAAAGTTGGAATTTTTAACTCTCATTTAAAGTGCGTCAATCACATTATTAAGTTTACTTGCAATGTCTTCTACAGCACCATTACCATTAATTTCAGATAGTTTATTTTGTGTAGAATAATAATCTTTTAAAGGGGCTGTTTTATTGTTGTATTCATTAATACGATTTGCAATAATGCTTTTATTTTGGTCGTCCGCTCTTCCTGAGCTTTCTCCCCTTGCTAGTAATCTTCTTATTAATTCTTCATCTGCAACTATTAAAGAAAGCATAGCGGAAATTGAAGTTCCTTTCTCATTTAATAAATCATCCAAAGCTTCAGCTTGTGCTGTTGTTCTTGGGAAGCCATCAAAAATAAACCCATTTGCTTTCGAGTTATTATCTAATTTGGAAGATATCATTCCAATAACAACTGCATCAGGTACTAAATCACCACTATCCATTAATGTTTTTGCCTCTAATCCTAAAACAGTTCCTGCAGCTATTTCTCCTCTTAAAATATCGCCAGTTGAAAGGTGTACTAGGTCATATCTGTCAATTAATAAGTTAGATTGCGTTCCTTTCCCTGCACCAGGAGGCCCAAATAATACTAAGTTTAACATTGGTTTTTAGTTTAGTTTTTTAATTTAAAAATATGTGGCAAATTACGCCCAATTTCGTCATAATCCAAACCATATCCTACAACAAAATCATTTGGGATAGATTTCCCAATATAATCAATAGGAATTTCTTTTGTGTATGCGTCTGGCTTAAAAAGTAGTGTAGCAACTTTTATATCTGCCACCTCCTCTTTTTCAAGTAATGATATTATTTTTTCTAAGGTAATTCCTGTATCAATTATATCCTCTAATATTATGATATTTCTTCCTTTTAAATCTTGATTTAATCCGATAAGTTCATTTACTTTTCCTGTAGACTCAGTACCTTCATAAGAAGCGAGTTTGATAAAAGAAACCTCCGTATTATCAATTGTGATTTTACGTATTACATCAGCAGCAAACAAAAATGAGCCATTTAGTACAGCAATAAATAGTGGGTTTTCAATTCCAGTATTATTTATTTCTTCTGCAATTTTCTGAACTATTTCTGCAATTTCCGTTTCGGGAATATAGATTTTAAAAGTTGTATCGTGTAGTTTTATCTCTTTCATTTTAATTATTTGACCAAACTTTTCTTAAAACTAATTGTTCTTCAGTTATCTTTTCTGATTTTACAAATTCTAATAATTGGTAATGATTTCCAATTTTAAGTGTAATATCTTTTTCAGAGAATTTTTTCTTGATTGTAAAAGTAACTTCCTTTTTACACTCTTTCAAAATATCGGACAATTTTCCTTCTACCTTTTTCCCATTTAATTTAGTTATTTCATCTTCAGGAGCAATTCTATTGTTGTCTGTTACAGAGTTTGGCTCTACCTTTTTAATAATAATCTTTCCATCTTCTTTTACGGCAATAAAACCAAAATACTGAGCAGACAAATTTGTGTTTTTCTTCTTTTTCAATTCAACACCTACAACTTCCAAAGCAGTTTTTAAAGTTGAAATATAATCCTGAATACCATAAATATGGTTTTCAAAAATTTCAGCTACTTTCAGTTCTCCAAATTTCACGCATATATTTCTAAAATCATCTTCAGAATATCCTTTTCCTTTAAGTGCAAAATCTTCATAGAGTTCTTTCATTACAGAATGTAAACTTTCTTTTCCATCTGTATTCTTAATGATTTCCAAATCTATCATAAGCATACAAAGTGCAGCATCAGGATAAATAGAAGTTTTTCTATCAGGAGAACCCAATTTGTATCCATCTAACCAATTATCAAAACCGCTATCGGCAACTGAAAGGTTAAATCTACCATAGTTAGTTAAGTGTCTTTCTAAATTTTGGTTTTGTGTTTTTGCAAATGCTGCCCAATTAAAAACTTCAGAATTATACAACATCAAATCTCCCATATAAGTAGTAACCCCCTCAGCAACAAAACCAGTTCTGAAATAATTTTCTTTGGTATAATCGTAAGGATACATTTCGACTGGCCTGATGGATTTTATGTTCCAAGTATGGTACAATTCATGAGAACAAACTCCCAATAGATCTTCATACCTTTTATCCATTATTTCTTTTCCAGGACCTAAAAGCAAGACAGTATTTTTGGTGTGCTCTACTCCATGATAACTTCTGTAAGGAGTGATTTGAAAAAAGTAATGATATTCATCAACAGGAAATCCGCCAAAGTGTTTTATCTGGCTTTTTGTAAAAGCTACAAAATCTTTATTAAGTTTTCCCCAGTCAGGCTTACACTCTCCTTGAAACCACAAATGAAATGCAATTCCATCTACATCATATGTTCCGTGCTGTAAAGTATCCGAACAAATAATTGGTGATTCTGAAAGCATGTCATAACCCTTTACCGTAAGCATATTTTCTTCCTGCATCATTGATGAGGCAATCTTATAATTTTTAGGAATATCTAATGCAATTTTATAGTATTCTTCCATTCTATCAACAATATAGAACATGCATTGTACAGGATTTAAATACAATTGGTGTTCATCTAAATAACAAGAGCCTGCATCCAATTGGTTGGAATAAAAGTTATAAGTAACTGTAATTTCCATTGTTCCATTGGTATCTACTTCCCATAAATCTTTAGTAATTTTCTTAAATGGAAGAGGATTATTATTTTCATCAAAAGCAGCCCATTTTTGAATGTTTTGAGAAAAATTTGCTAACTCATATCTTCCAGGACGCCATGCAGAAAGCTGAAACTGCATGGTTTTTGCTTCATTTGTTTTGGTAGTAAATTCAAAATCAACAAAGTGCCTATGTGGGTTGTTATATGAAATAGTATAGTTTATCATCTAAAATATTTGAGCGGCAAAAATACAAATTTTAACATGTATAGTTCATGTTTTAAAAATTTGTATTAAGTCAATAATATTCATGATGTTTTAAGTAATATTGCAGTCTTAAATAAAAATTAAAAAATATGAACTTTGATGTTATCGTGTTAGGAAGTGGTCCTGGAGGTTATGTGTCAGCTATCCGTGCTTCACAATTAGGATTAAAAGTAGCTATTATTGAAAAAGAAAGCTTAGGTGGGATTTGTTTAAACTGGGGTTGTATTCCAACTAAAGCATTATTAAAATCAGCTCAAGTTTTCGAATATATTAATCATGCAGAGGACTATGGAATTACTGTTAAAGATGCAAATGCTGATTTTCCTGCAATTATTAAAAGAAGTAGAGATGTTGCTGATGGTATGAGTAGTGGGATTGCGTACTTACTTAAAAAGAACAAGGTTGAAGTAATTTATGGTTTTGGAAAAGTAAAACCAGGAAATAAAGTAGCTGTTACTGTTGATGGTAAATCAACTGATTATTCAGCAAAAAATATTATTATAGCAACAGGTGCTAGAAGTAGACAACTACCTAATTTACCTCAAGATGGAAAAAAAATAATTGGATATAGAGATGCACTTGCTTTAGCAAAGGCACCTAAAAAAATGGTGATTGTTGGTTCTGGAGCAATTGGTGTAGAGTTTGCTTATTTCTATAATGCAATGGGTACAGATGTTACTGTTGTTGAGTTTATGCCAAATATTGTTCCTGTTGAGGATGTTGATGTTTCCAAGCAGTTACAAAGATCATTCAAAAAGTCAGGAATTAAAGTAATGACGAACTCATCTGTTGAGAAAATAGACACTAATGGTACAGGTTGTAAAGTAATGATAAAAACTAAAAAAGGTGAAGAAACTATAGGATGTGATGTGGTGCTTTCAGCTGTTGGAATTGTTGCTAATATTGAGAATATTGGTTTGGAAGAAGTTGGTATTAAAACAGAAAAAGGAAAAATTTTGGTAGATGATTTCTACAATACAAATGTAAGTGGATATCATGCTATTGGTGATGTCTTGCCAAATCAAGCATTGGCACATGTTGCATCTGCTGAAGGAATTACTTGTGTAGAAAAAATTGCAGGACATAACCCTGAGCCAATTGATTATGGAAATATTCCTGGTTGTACTTATGCTAGTCCAGAGATTGCATCAGTAGGAATGACAGAGGCTGCTGCAAAAGAAGCAGGATATGAAATTAAAGTAGGGAAGTTCCCTTTCACTGCATCAGGGAAAGCATCTGCGGCAGGCCATAAGGATGGTTTCGTAAAAGTTATTTTTGATGCTAAATATGGCGAATGGTTAGGTTGCCATATGATAGGATACAATGTTACGGAATTGATTGCTGAGGCAGTTGTTGCGCGTAAATTAGAAACTACAGGAAATGAAGTATTGAAAGCAGTTCATCCTCACCCAACAATGAGTGAAGCAGTAATGGAAGCAGTTGCTGATGCTTATGATGAGGTCATTCATATATAATTTCAGTATTTAAATGTAAAAGCCCTCCAATTTGAAGGGTTTTTATATTTACTGAAATTTTGAGTTTAAAATAAATAACTAATCTTATTGCACCACTAACTTCCTTTGCTCAGTTGTCCCTTTATGCATTAACTTTACAAAATAGACACCTTTTGCTTGTTTGCTTAGGTCAATTTGCTGCACACCACCATGAATAATTTCATTAGCAATTAATCGACCAAGAGAAGAATATACTTCAACTTTCATGTTATTGACATCTGTACGAATGTTAAATATTCCTTTGGTAGGGTTCGGGTAAATTAAGGTATTACTATTGATACTTTCACCTTCTTCAATCGAAAGAATGTTTTGTCCATTAATATTTATATTGTCCATATAAAAATGATTTCCATAGTCATTAATAGCAACAAAACGCACCATAATTGTATCTCCATTTAGTCTCCAAGTACTTAAATTGATACTATCACTTGCCCAGCTGCCACAAGTAGGCGTCCAAGCACTTCCTTCATAAGGAACAGTTTGCAAGTCAGGGCCAATAGCTCCATAAATAGAATCCCAAGTGCTACCGCAATCAGTAGAGATATCAATTCTTAATCCATCATCATAACCACTTGCATATCCGGAATAAGCATAGTCGTAAGTTAACCAGTTTTGAGCACTTACTCCATTTCCTAAGGATACCTTGTTGCTAATTAAATAGGCCTCTTCACCAGGATATTGAATCCAGTAATGATTAACATAAGCAGTAGTTGTCGGAAGACAATCTATTCCAAAATCAACAACAGTAGAAAGCCAACTAAAAGATGGTGATTCTAATTCCCATGCTGTAGGAGGGAAGTTACTATTCTCAAAATCTTGAGCAAAATTTATTGAATTTGTTATTAATGATATTGAATCAGCATAAGTAATGAAATCAGTATAAGATTGTGAGCTTGTTCCAAAAGCATCAGTGACAGTTAAACTTACATCATAAGCACCAGGTTGAGGATAAACAACAACTGGGTCTTCCTGAGTAGATGAAGAAGGAGTCCCTCCAGGGAAAGACCATTGCCAAGAAGCACTGCTTAATCTTACAGCTGAATGATCAACAAACTTTACCGTATCATTCATACAATTAATTTCTAGTCTATCTGCTGCTATTTGTGCAGATGGAGGTGTGTTCTCATAAAGATCAATTTCATAAGCGCTTCTATTGGTTCCATTTTGTAAAAGCCCCTCACGATAATAAGGGATTAACTGCGTTGAATATGTATTTTTAGGTAAATTAGAATCATAAATATCCCAATCAGCCATAGAATTATTTCTGTAGTAAACAGACTCCCTTGTTCCTATATACACCCCATTTCCTCCTCTTTGATGTTCAATATTAGTAACATTAATATTATCAAGAGTTGGTGTACTCCAATTTATCCAGTTTTGTCCACCATCTACCGATTTAAAAACTTCATAACCTTCCGCATCTTGCACCCCGCCATACATACTGCATCTTGCAATCCAAAGCGTATTTTCGTCATAACTACTTACTGTTATATCATATGGAATCCAATCTTGACCATTGATATTTGTTGGGGTAATTTCAATCCAAGTATTTCCTGCATCTGAAGATCTATAAATATGTTTAGTTCCCCACCATGATGGCCAAGTAGCTACATAAATTACATCAGGATTACTCCATGCTACTTCAACAGATGTTACCTTATCGTTAAAATGATTAACAGGAGAATAACTTGCGCCATTATTTTTTGATAGCCAAAGAGTTGTATCTTCTCCAATATAGTTCCAATTATAACATCTTGGGTCAAATTCCATTTGGGAAGATTCTCCTGTTATATAGGATGCATTTGGTTTTTTTGCTATTGATAAACCAGCTATTCCAACTGTTCTATCTCCTGAAAGTACCTTTCCACCATAGTCACTATAAGCAACTCTTGGATTTCCAAAATTTACAAAACCTCTTATCCCATCACCACCATCAGTACATAGCCAATCATTTATGTAAGTATTCCCATCTTTAAGCATTGTACCATTATGGTAAGTTCCACCAAGCATTACTTCTCCATCCTTAAAGCCTGCACCAAAACCCCAAAAATCAGCTCCCGCAATTCCGTATTGTTTTTTATAGATACTATCTCCTCCATTATCAGAATAGAATACACCACCATCACATGCAAACCACAGATCATTCCCAAAGTAGTTGATGTCATGAATATCAGCATGAACATAGCCTTTTTTATGAGGTTCGCTCCATTTAGCAGGGCACGTAAAGCTGACTCCATTGTCAAAAGATATCCAATGCTGAACTCCTCCAACATGAATAATGTCAGCATTTGTTGGGTTTACTGCTAATCCTAAATCATAATAATATTGTCCACCATCATCTGATCCATCCGGTTGCCAGCCCATCATATTTATATTTATTGAATCTGGAGGACCTGCAGGCTGAGGCCCACAACATTGAAAAGTCCAATTCTCTCCTTTATCATCACTTATGTAAATACCATATAAACCACTTCCCCCATTTGCACTTCCTGTTGCTAATGCTACAATTTTATCAGGAGCAGCAGGGCTTATGGCAATTTCTGTTCTTTTTTGCTCACCTCCAACACTATTAGGATTTGGCCATCCGTTTGTGAAGTTTGTAAGTGTATTTCCGCCATCATCTGATCTGTAAAAAAGAGTACTATCTCCAGCCTGTTTTACAAAATACATTGTATTTGGAATGTTAGGATGGAATTCAATCTCTAAGAAGTTTCCACTCATTATTTGTGTAAAATTATTTCCTCCATCTATTGATTTAAAAAGACCTTCATTAGACGCTACAAAAAGCTCAAAATTATTTGATGGATCTAGTTTTATATCTTTTATTGAGTGTGACATACTTGTGAATGTAGCATCCCCAATTATATTCCAAGTATTACCACTATCATCTGATTTATAAATTCCTCCATTTCCACTTATGTAGATAATTTCAGGATTTGTAAAATCTATTTCAATAGCATATACTCCATTTAGAGATAAATCCTGAGTTATTAAATTCCAGTTATCACCTTTGTCAATAGTTTTCCATGCTCCAGCAGTAGCAGAGCCAGCATATAATACATTTGGATTACTTGCAGCTTGTTCTATTGTATATACATGAGCAGCACCAGGGGCATAACTTCTACTTGCAGCATCCTTATCGAAATCCCAAGGTCCTACACATTCCCATTGGTTAGTACTTTTTGAAGTTTTAAGAGTTGGTTTAGCGTTAGAGAATCTACTAATACCCCTTAACCATCTTTTGTAGTACTGTGTGTGTTTATTTTTTACTAATTCATTCTTTTTATAATAATCGGTATAGGCATTAATTACTTCTCCTTCATCAGGATTTTCTGCATACATTAATTGTGCCCAATGCGGCAAATTTTCAGCATTTGCATTGTATTTCATTTCCACTTGCGCAACAACTGAAAACTTGAAAGTGATAAAAAGTAGGAATAGTAATTTCTTCATAATTAGGTAATAAAAAAGGTCGCATAATTACGATTTTAAATTAGTGTTTTTTTATTATAGGCTAAAAGCTTCTTTTATTTCTTCTTGACAATCCAATTTTTCCCAAGTAAAAGTTTCTACTTCAAATTCTTTTTTTGTACCTTCAATAAGGAAAGTAACAGTTTTATTTTCCGATGTTCTTCCCATGTGCCCGTAAGCTGCAGTTTCGGAATAGATAGGGTTTTTAAGTTTTAAACGGCTAATAATAGAAGCAGGTTTAAGGTTAAAACAAGGCATTCCTTTTACAATTTCAGCAATTTTACCATCCGTTAAATTTATTTTTGAAGTTCCATAAGTATCTACAAATATCCCCATTGGCTCAGCAACACCAATTGCATAACTAACTTGCACTAGCATTCTTTCAGCAACTCCTGCAGCTACTAAGTTTTTTGCAATGTGTCTTGTAGCATAAGCAGCTGATCTATCCACTTTTGATGGGTCTTTACCAGAAAATGCTCCACCACCATGAGCCCCTTTTCCTCCATATGTATCTACAATAATTTTTCTTCCAGTAAGTCCAGTATCTCCATGTGGTCCTCCAATTACAAATTTACCTGTTGGATTTACATGATATTTTTCTGTTCCGAAAAGCGCTTTATTATCTTCTGATAATTGAATTTTAATTCTTGGAATTAATATTTCTCTAACATCTTTTTCAATTTGCTCTTGCATTGGTTTTTCATCAGCAAAATCATCATGCTGTGTGGAAACTACAATGTCAGTTATTCGCTTAGGCGTATGGTCATCATTATATTCCAAAGTAACCTGCGATTTTGAATCAGGACGCAAGTAAGTCATTTCCTTCCCTGCTTTACGGATTGCCGCAAGTTCAATCAATATTTTATGCGAAATATCTAACGCCAATGGCATTAAGTTTTCTGTTTCATTGGTTGCATAACCAAACATCATTCCTTGGTCACCTGCTCCTTGTTCTTTGTTTAATCCTTTTCCTTCAACTACTCCTTGATTTATGTCTGGTGACTGTTCGTGTATTGCAGAAACAACTCCACAACTATCTCCATCAAATTGGTATTCTGATTTATCGTATCCAATTTTTAAAATTACTTCTCTAGCAATTTTCTGAACATCAATATATGCTTTTGTAGTTACCTCTCCACTTAGTACTGTAAGGCCTGTAGTTACAAGAGTTTCACAAGCAACTTTTGAGTTTGGGTCTTGTGCTAAAAAATTATCTAATAGTGCGTCAGAAATCTGGTCGGCTACTTTGTCTGGGTGTCCTTCTGAAACGGACTCTGATGTGAAAAAATATGACATCTTTTTAAATTTTAAGTTTAACATTAATTTAATCGGACGATTTGGCATAAAAGCGCTAAAGGAAATACTGTTTTTAGCATTTTTTTTAGTGGTTGCAATAGGCCAAATCTATCCACTTATTTCGGCAAAATTATAAAATTTTTTAAAATTGTGGTGGTTTTTTAATTTTTTTGTTTTTATGTGTGCTATACTTATCAAGAAATACGTAGGGATGGGCTCTATGATGTCTTGTCAACCTTGAAAATGCAAGGTGCCATATTCACGTGGATGAAGTGCTAAAATGCAAGACCAATACAGATGTTAGGCAAGTAGGAGTAGAATGGGCTATTCGGCAAACAAAAGAACTTATTTAGTTTGGCGTACCTTTTATCCATTTTTATACTATGGGGAAATCGAATAATGTGCAGCAAATAGTTGAAAGATTTTCTCAAGCAGTCAATTTTCTAAAATGCTCTTCTAGGTCGATCTTATTATTTTGGAAATTAGAAATTAATTGGTCGTCAACAATTTTACCTTTATTAATGATGATTACTCGGCTACACATTTTATCAACTTCTTGCATAATATGTGTGGAGAGGAGTACAGTTTTATCTTTCCCAACTTCTTTTATTAGATTTCTAATTTCCAGCAATTGATTAGGGTCAAGTCCTGTTGTTGGTTCATCAAGAATTAATACTTCTGGATTATGTAAAAGTGCTGCAGCTAAGCCAACTCTTTGTCTGTATCCTTTGCTTAGTTCTCCAATTTTTTTACTTTGCTCAGGCATTAATCCTATTTGAATGATAATTTCAGCAATACGATAGTTTAAGTTTTCAACTTTATAAATACCTCCAACAAAAGAAAGATATTCTTTCACATACATGTCAGTATAAAGAGGATTGTGCTCTGGTAAATAGCCAATTTTTGCTTTTACTTGTAAGTCTTGTTCTTGAATGTCTAAGTTGCAGACCTGTACCTTACCACTATCTTGCTGTAAATAGCACGTTATGATTTTCATCAGTGTAGATTTCCCTGCTCCATTCGGGCCTAAAAAACCAACTATTTCACCTTTGTTTAGTGTAAAGGAAACATCAGTAAGAGCTTGTTGTTTATCGTAAGATTTAGTTACACTATTTATGATTAAAGACATGTAGCAAAGATAGACAATAGATTTTGACAATAGTTAAGGATTCATTCTAAAATTATCATAATTTTGTGATATGAATTTAAATAACTCTTTAAGATGGTATTTGCATCTTGTTTATTATCAGTTAGTAAAACTTAGTAGGTTTTTTACAAATAATTTGTTTGGAAGAAAAGATCATCAATTTTTATTTATTTTAACTCCACCTTATTGTGGGTCTACTTTGTTAAACCAGATTCTTTCTACTTCTAATAATTTGAGTTGTAATAATCATTTAGGTGTTAGGGAAGGACAATTACTACCTGAAGTAAAAGATATTATGTTTTTAAATAAAGGTTGGCATAATGAAGTGCATTATGATTGGTCGTTTATCAAAAAAACTTGGATGAAATATTGGGATCAAAGGATGGGGATACTAATGGATAAAAGTAATCCTAATATGATGAGAGTACCCGCAATAAAGAAAGAATTTAAAAACTCGACCTTTATTGCAATGGTAAGAAATCCATATGCTCAAGTTGAAGGAATTATGAGAAGAAATGGAGCGACAGCAGAATATGCTGCAAAGTTTGCTTTAAAATGTTTGAGGTATCAAAAGCAAAATAAACTTTCAGAAAAAGAAAATATTTTTTTTACTACTTATGAAGAACTATGTGATACAAAATATGAAGTAGTACAGAAGATAAAAAAATTTATTCCTGAAATAGGAAATATTGATTCTGATTTAGAGTTTTCAGCACATAACTTTAAGACTGATGGCAAAATGAAAATCCAGAATCTAAATAAAGAAAAAATAAAGATGATAAACAAGGAGAATATGGTTATTATAAACACTTACTTTAATAAAGAAATAGATTTGCTAAAATTTTTTGGCTATTCAATTATTGAATAACAACTTTCTTTTCTACACTTCCATCATTATAAATGTAAAATAATAATCCGTTATTGTATTGATGAGCATTTCTTCCTAATGCATTTACAATTTTAATTAGTTTTTTGTTGGTGTTTATTTCAGTAATAGCAGATGGGTTGGGGCAGTAGTTTCCATCAGGAGGAAGTAAAGGAAGTTTGTATAGTGAGTCAGTAATTAAAGTATACATCAAAATATCCATAGATTGTAAAAGAGTTGCATTATAAGGCTCCCATTCATTTGCAATTCCCGAGGCAGTTTGAGCATCATCCAAAATTCCCATATTACTTACAAGTGCCCAATACATGTATTCAATCATCATACATTCATAATCACAAGTCCAGTCATCATAATGATACCAAGCTGTAGAAGGATAGGGATTTGGAATAGATAAAAATTGACCTCCTCTTGCCACATCCATAGCATTAGACATAAGAGAGGAATTTGGCTGTAAACTAAAAGCATTAGGATATATATTACTATGACCAACATGATTAATAGTATGTATTACTTCCTCTACTGTTGCATCATCCCCCCAATGCCCTGTTTGAGCAGGATCTATTTCATTATTATAAAGTACTGCACCTGCACCATCTCCCTGATAATTATTGAATAATAAATCTTCTGTACTACTCCCTTCATAAGCAAAAATTGGTGTAAATGCTTGTTTGTTTTGTAATTGTAGTTTAATTAATGAGTCGTCAACTATTCCATCTTCATCATTATCTAATAGTTCAGCAGCAACTGCTGCAACATGTAAAACTTTTGAATTAGAAATACTACTCTCAGCATAAATACTGAAACAACCTAATATATCAACATATTTTGTAAATCCACTAAATGCAATATCTGAATTTGGGTTTGTCTCAATAGTAAAACAAACATTATTTTGTGCATTTAACAATATTGGCAAAGCAAACAGGATTGTAAATATTTTTTTCATTTCTCTTATTTTCGAATTCAGCAAACTTACAAAATATAACAACTATATTTGCAGGGTGATAGGAACAGTAATTAAATCAACAGGTAAGCGCTATACCGTAAAAACGGAAGATGGTGAAGTTGTGCAATGCAGGCTAAAAGGAAAATTTAGAATTGCTGGAATAACAAGCACAAACCCTATTGTAGTTGGAGATAAGGTGGAGGCAGAAAAAGAATCTGAACTTTGGATTATTTTAAAGTTGTTTGAAAGAAAAAATTACATCCTTAGAAAGTCAGTGAATTTATCTAAACAAACTCATATTATTGCGGCCAATGTTGATCAGGCAATATTAATGATTACATTGAATAGCCCTGTAACTACTACTGGTTTTATTGATCGATTTTTGGTAGCAGCAAATGCTTATGGAATTGAAGTCGTTTTGCTTTTCAATAAGGTGGATTTATTGGATGATGAGTTAAGAATTCAACAAGAAAATCTTAAAAAAGTATATAAAAAGATAGGCTATACTTGTTTTGCTACTTCTGTAATTAATGATGATTTATCAGAAATTAAAAAATTAATGAAAGGCAAAGTAAATATAATTTCCGGGCATTCAGGAGTTGGGAAATCTACATTGATAAATAGCTTACAACCTAACTTAAATATTAACACTAAAGAGGTTTCGTATACGCATCAGCAAGGACAGCATACGACTACATTCTCTGAGTTGCATGACTTAGATTTTGGAGCTTCAATAATTGATACTCCTGGAATAAGAGGTTTTGGTTTAGTAGAGTTAGATTCAGCTGAAATAGGAAATTATTTTCAAGAATTTTTTGCATTAAAATCGGGATGTAAATTCCATAATTGCATACATAAAAACGAGCCAAACTGTGCAGTAAAATCAGCATTAGAAAATGGTGAAATTGCTGAAAGTAGGCATAAGAATTATTTAAAAATGTTAGTTGAGGAGGAGGAAAATTATAGGACAAATGATTATTAAATGAGAGTTATTATTCAAAGAGTAAGAGAAGCAACTGTAGTTGTTGAAGATGAAAAAGTTGCTAATATTCAACAAGGGCTTTTAGTTTTGTTAGGAATTGAAATTGAAGATAGCAAAGAAGATGCAAATTGGCTTGCAAAGAAGATTTCTGCTCTTAGAATTTTTTCAGATGAAGAAGGAGTAATGAATAAATCTATTACTGAAATAGGTGGAGAGGTAATTGTCGTGAGCCAATTCACCTTATATGCCAAAACTAAAAAAGGGAATCGCCCATCTTATATAAAAGCATCTAGGCCAGAGCAAGCCATTCCTTTGTATGGGTTGTTTAAAGAAGAACTATCTCAATTGCTTGGAAAGAAAGTTCAATCAGGATTTTTTGGTGCTAATATGCAAGTTTCTCTAATCAATGATGGGCCAGTAACTATTATTATTGATACTAAGAATAAGGAATAAAAAAAGGAGCTTTTCAGCTCCTTTCATGTTATAAATTAATTTTTGCTCCAACTCGCATCCATCTTCTTTGTCGGGGTACATTTCCAAAATCAACATATTCTTTGTCGAATAAATTATTGATTTCAAGATAAAGTGTACTGTTTTTAAATGCATTATAAGAAACTCGAGTTGATGCTATCCAAAATGGTAAATATTCAACTTCTAAGCCTGTATTAAAGTCCGTATACCCTCCTTCTCTGTCTTGATAAGTCGCTCTCCAATCTATTCTTAATTTATCATTAACTAATTGATTTGCTAAAATTGAAAAATTAGTTTTTAAATTATCAAGTACATAAGTTGATTGGAATCCATCAGATTTTTTATTTAACTTATTTGAAGCATAGTTTACTCCTAAATTGTTTACAGGAAGGTTAGAGTTAAACAACTTATTAATATTAATTTTTGAATTAATTTCATATCCTTTAGTCGTAAGTTGATTTAAGTTTTGAGTTCTCCAGATACTGTCTTCTTCAGCTAATATCCAATCAATCATATTAGATCCTTCTCTTTGGTATAAAGTAAAACTTGTTTTGTGATAATTGGCTCTCCACTTTACTCCAATCTCCTTGTTAATTGAGAGTTCTGATTTTAAATATTCATTTCCCTGATTTGTTGGTGATGCATAATAAAGCTCAGTATAGTTTGGTGTTCTCATTGATTTATTAGAAGATGCAAATAATTTAATGTCATCATTTATATTGTAAGAGATGTCAATTCCTGGAAAATATTCATTCCCATATTCTGAGTCAATATTCATCATAACGCCTACTGATATGCTAAGTTTTTTAATAGTTAAATTCTTTTCAGCAAATAAGTTTGTTATTGTTCTTGTTTGTCCTTTTGTGTAAGTATTTAGGCTATCAATTTCAATAGGATTTTCTAATTCTTCCCCTAATCTATTACTGATTATTTTATCAGTTCTAATTTCCATTCCAATGACATTAGAGCCATTTTTTGTTTTTTGAACTGCATTAAAATCCATTCCATAAACATTTGTTTCATGGAAATTATGATACCAAGATGGATGATTTCTGAATAAAATAAACTCATCATTGTGTTTTTTCCAATACAATTTATTTTCTAATGAAATAGTACCTTCTCTCTTGAATTGTAAAGATGAAAAAGTAGTTTTAGTTTTTTCAAATTGTGTTGGATATTCTGGTGTGTAGAAGGTGTAAGCTCCAAATTCTTTTTCGGTATATCCTATATTAAAAAGAGCTTTTACTCCTGCAATATTTCCGTTTGCTTGGTAATAATAATTTTTAATTTTATAATCTACTTCCATAGTAGTTGTATCTCTATCTTTATGGTAGATAGGAAATCCATCACTTCTTTTTTGATTAATAGATATATTGTGATTGATGTTAAATTTTTTTAAAGCATAGTTGATTTCAGCTGATTTAAATCCGTTTTGACCGCTACTTAAAGTTACTGAAGAATTGCCTTCTTTCTTAGTAATAATATTGATAGCTCCTGTATAGGCATAGTTCCCAAAAATTCGTGAAGCTCCACCAGTAATCACTTCAATTCTTTCTATTTGCTCTAAGCTTACAGGTAGGTCCATAGTATGATGCCCTGTTTGAGGGTCATTTAATTTGATTCCGTTTAACATTACAAGCACTTGTTCGAATGTTCCGCCTCTCATACTTATGTCTGCTTGCACTCCTTGCCCTCCTCTTTGTCTTACATCTACATTTATCGCGTACTCTAATAAATCTTCAATAGTTTGTGCTGGAGCATTTTGTATTTCCTCTAAACTGATGATTTGCACATTAGATGTGTTTTCAGTTGATGATGCTCTGTTTGCTGAAACTACAACTTCATCTAATTTTTTATTTACTGAGTTTTGTGCATTTACAAAAGTTATACTAATAACAATTGTAAAAAGTGTTTTTACTGCTTTGTTCATTTTTCATTTTTTTGTTTTTTTAAATAGGGGAGTGCAGAACAATTGTTCTTATCATTTTGCCTAAAATGAATTGCCATTTCAGCTTAAATAGTTGTAATCTCAGCTATTATACAGTAGCTCAGATGTTTGGCAAATATATATTTATTTAGATTTATTCTAAGGAAAATAAATTATTTTTCCATCCCACTAGGAATTCCATAAACATGTACTATCTCGATTTTGTTTGAAAGAGACATAATTCCAGGATTTATTCCAGGATTTCCCTCAGGAATATTAGTGTTTAATTCTGAATAATATTCTTTCCAAACTTTAAGGGTCTTTTTGGTTTTTGGATGAAAGAAAGTCATTGGTTTTAATTCGAAAATAGAATCATTTAAGAATGCTTCATAAATAAGTTCTGAGCAATAATACGTTTCATTATTTATTAAGAATACTTCATCATATGTAATATCTAATTTACTTTTAGAATATGAAACAGCATTGCTGATAGAATTTGTCAATTCCTTTTTTAATCTACCAACAATTACTTTTGGGTTCCCGTTTTTATCAAAAGAACGTTTGATAAAATCATCTAATTTAGTGATCATTACTTTGGGAGGAATTGCTTCTAATACTTTAAGCGTATCATTTTCTAAAACGACCAAACCAATATGAGAAAAGTTAGCTCCATTATATCCTGGAGTTACTAATTCTATTGCATCACAAAGTGGTGAGGAATCTAAATCCTGGAAAAGTAAATCTCCTTCTTGCAGTTTAAAGGTTTTTGTACAAGAAATCAGAATAGTAAAAAGTAAATAAAAATATTTTTTCATTTTTCAAACATAAAAAAAGAGAACTACATTGAATCCTCTTTTGATAATTTATTTAAATGAAATTAATCTGCTAAAACAATTATTTTATTATTTTGCATTTCAATTACTCCACCATTTATTTTAAAATTTTCAGTACTGTTATCAGCAGTAATTACTCTAATATTTCCGTTAGTTAAAGTTGAAATAATAGGAGCATGACTATTCAACACTTCAAAACCTCCTGTTGTTCCTGGGAATTTTACTGAAGTAACCTCTCCTGTAAAAACTTTTTTTTCGGGTGTTATTATTTCTAATATCATTACTTGATTATTTAGCGTCAGCTAACATTTTTTCTCCTTTCTCAATTGCTTCTTCAATAGAACCAACTAAGTTAAATGCTGCTTCAGGGTATTGGTCAACTTTACCATCCATAATCATGTTGAATCCTTTGATTGTGTCAGCAATATCAACTAAACAACCTTTAAGTCCTGTAAATTGCTCAGCAACATGGAAAGGTTGAGATAAAAATCTTTGCACTCTTCTTGCTCTGTGTACAGCTAATTTATCTTCATCGGATAATTCATCCATACCTAAAATTGCAATAATATCTTGTAATTCTTTATATCTCTGTAAAAGCTCTTTTACATCTTGTGCGCATTTGTAATGCTCAGTTCCTACAACATCTTCAGTTAAGATTCTTGATGTTGAGTCTAAAGGATCTACTGCAGGGTAAATACCAAGCTCAGCAATTTTTCTTGAAAGTACAGTTGTTGCATCTAAGTGAGCAAATGTTGTAGCAGGAGCCGGGTCAGTTAAATCATCAGCAGGTACATATACTGCTTGTACAGATGTAATTGATCCGTTTTTAGTAGAAGTAATACGCTCTTGCATAGTCCCCATCTCAGTTGCTAATGTTGGTTGGTATCCTACTGCTGATGGCATTCTTCCAAGTAGTGCAGATACTTCAGATCCTGCTTGAGTAAAACGGAAAATGTTATCTACAAAGAAAAGTACATCTTTCCCTTTTCCTTCACCATCTCCATCTCTAAAATATTCAGCAATTGTTAATCCTGACAGTGCAACTCTTGCTCTTGCTCCAGGTGGTTCATTCATTTGTCCAAAAACAAATGTTGCTTTTGAGTCTCCCATTTTGGATTTATCAACTTTAGATAAATCCCATCCTCCTTCTTCCATTGAATGATTAAAATCCTCACCATAATTGATAATGCCAGATTCTAACATTTCTCTCATAAGGTCATTTCCTTCTCTAGTCCTTTCACCTACACCAGCAAATACTGATAAACCACCATGTCCTTTTGCAATATTGTTAATCAACTCTTGAATAAGTACTGTTTTACCTACACCAGCACCACCAAATAAACCAATTTTACCACCTTTTGCATATGGCTCAATTAAGTCAATCACTTTAATACCTGTAAATAAAATTTCAGTAGAAGTAGATAAATCTTCAAATCTAGGAGCTTCTCTATGAATGGACATTCCGTTTGATTTATCAAGATTTTCCATCCCGTCAATAGCATCTCCAATTACATTAAAAACTCTTCCTTTAATATGATCTCCAATTGGCATTTTAATTGGTGCCCCTGTTGCTACTACTTCAGCTCCTCTGCTTACTCCATCAGTAGTTTCCATTGAAATAGCTCTTACTGTATCTTCTCCAATATGCTGTTGGCATTCTAAAATTAATTTAGCTCCATTTTCTCTAGTAATTTCTAAAGAATCATAGATGTCTGGTAATCCTGCCTCATTGTTGTCGAATGTTACATCAACTACAGGTCCAATAATTTGTGATACTTTTCCAGTGTTTTTTGACATTTTTTATTTCTTTTTAAATCGTTAAAATCTTTGTTTAAAATCGGCTGCAAACTTACTATTTTTAAATTGTATCTGACATATATATATTGAATAAAATTAATTGTTAATTTTGAACACTTTTTCAACAAAAAAATACAAATAATAAATAAGTGAAAGTTTACCATTCAATTCAGGAGTTTCCTTCAGATATCAATACAATTATTACCATAGGTACTTTTGATGGAGTACATAAGGGGCATCAAACAATAATTGATAAGCTAAATGCAACAGCAAAAAAAGAAGGTTTGCAAAGTGTTTTGCTTACTTTTTATCCTCATCCAAGGCATGTTCTTTTCCCTGATGATCAAAAGTTAAAATTAATTAGTACAATCGAAGAGAAAACTCTGGCACTTGAAAAAACTGGATTGCAAAACCTTATTATACATGAGTTTACTGTTGATTTCTCCCGTTTAAAATCAGTTAATTTTATTAGAGATTTTTTAGTGAATAAGTTGAATATGAAACATATGGTAGTTGGATATGATCATCATTTTGGGAAAAATAGAGAGGGAACTTTTGAAAACCTTTTAGTTTTATCAGAATTATATAATTTTAAGTTACATAAAATTGAACCTCAAAATGTTAAAGAGGTAACTATTAGTTCAACTAAAATAAGAAATGCAATTGCTGACGGTGATATAGAAAAAGCAAATTCTTATTTATGTTGTGATTTTGCTATAAATGGAAAGGTAGTAAAAGGAAATAAAATTGGAAACAGTATTGGGTTTCCAACTGCAAATATTAAGGTAGTAAATAACTGGAAATTATTACCAAAATATGGAGTGTACGCTGTTAAAGTTTTTGTTGAGAATCTGCATTTTTATGGTATGTTAAATATTGGAGTTCGCCCAACTATTAAAGATGATTCATACACTATAGAGGTACATATTTTTGATTTTAATAAAGATATATACAATAAAAATATTAAAATTGAATTTTCAGAAAGAATTAGAGGTGAAAAGAAATTTAAGAATCTTTATACTTTGAAAAAACAATTGCGAATTGATGAAAGTAAATGCAAGAAAATTTTTAATCTTCTAAGGTAGCGGTTAATTTAGGATTTCAAGTTTTGCAAATTTTAGTAATAAGTCTTTTTGCCCAACTCCATTAAAGAATACGGTTGCTTTCCTGTTGCTTCCTTCTCCTGATATACTTAAAACTTTCCCCTCACCAAACCTTGAGTGCTTTACCCGCATTCCGTTTTGTATTTTACTTAAATCACTTTCGTTAATTGAAATGTTTTTTGCTCTGTTTATGTTGGTTAAATTTTTTGGAGCTATAAATTTTTTGGTAGTAGGGGAGTACTCCTTTTCTTTGTATTTTGTTTTTGCATAAATTTTATACGGATTGTATTCCTTCTTCTTTTTTGGTGTGAGTTCGTGTTTTTCTAGATAGCTTTCGTGCAATTCGCTTATAAACCTACTGGGGACGCTGTCTGTGAATTGGCCCCATTTAAACCTTGTTGAGGCAAACGATAAAAAAAGTCTTTTTTTAGCTCTAGTAATTGCAACATAAAAAAGTCTTCTTTCTTCTTCCAAATTTTCTTGACTTTCACCACTCATCATGCTTGGAAAAAGATTTTCTTCCAACCCCACAACAAATACATAAGGAAATTCCAATCCTTTTGCTGCATGAACCGTCATTAATGTGACTTTGTTAAAGTCATCATCAGTCTCTTTGTCTTGGTCAGTTAAAAGTGCTACATCTTGCATAAAATCAGGAAGTTTGTTGGTACCTTTTTCAGCTGTTTCGCTAAAATCTTTTATTCCATTTAAAAGCTCCTGAATATTCTCAAATCTACTGACTCCTTCTGGTGATTTGTCGAAGTATAAATCATTAAAAAGTCCAGTTTGTTTAGCGATTTCTTCCGCTACAATATATGCATCTTTTTTCTTGGTGTTTACAATAAAATTATTGATTAATAAAGTAAATTCTTTCAGCTTTTTTTGAGTCCCATTATTAATGTTAATGTCAGCTTCATCAAGATGGTTTATCACTTCCCAAATGGACTTGTTTTTTTCGTTTGCAAAAAAAATTAGTCTTTGAATAGTTGTTGCGCCAATCCCTCTTGTTGGATAGTTTATAATTCGCTTAAAAGCTTCTTCATCATTTGGGTTTATGCAAAGGCGATAATAAGCTAATAAATCTTTAATTTCTTTTCGTTGATAGAATGACAATCCTCCATAGATTTTATAAGGAATGTTTCTCTTTCTGAGCGACTCTTCCATAGAACGAGATTGGGCGTTTGTTCTGTAGAGAATAGCAAAATCTTTATGGTGCGCTTGATTTCTCATTTGCACATCAGAAATTGTGTTTGCAACTAGCCTCCCTTCATCATTATCTGAGCCTGTTTTTACAACAATTATTTTATCTCCTTTTGTATTGCTTGTCCAAACATTTTTATCAATTTGTTTCTCATTTTTTTTGATAATGCTATTTGCGGCCTCAACTATAGTAGAGGTGGAGCGGTAATTCTGTTCTAATTTGTAAGTTTTATAGTTAGGATAATCAACTTTAAAATTGAGGATATTCTGAATGTTTGCTCCTCTAAATGAATAGATACTTTGAGCGTCATCTCCAACCACACAGATATTTTCATTTAATGCTGATAATTTTTTTATTATCAGATACTGAACATGATTAGTGTCTTGGTACTCATCAATTAAAAGATATTTAAATTTTTCTTGATATTTTAACAATACATCAGAATGATTTTCTAATAATTGGTATGTTTTTAAAAGTAGATCATCAAAATCCATTGCTGATGCTTTTTCACATCTTTGAACATAAATTTGATAAATCCTTCCAAATTCAGTTCTTTTTGCGATTTTATCTTGTTGGTTAAGTTCGGACTTATTGTTGTATCCAGCAGGAGTAATAAAGTTGTTTTTTAGTGATGATATTCTGTTCCTTATCACGCCAACTTTATAAATATCTTTATCTAATTTTAACTCTTTAATGATACTTCTCACTAAACTTTTAGAGTCGTCCGTATCGTAAATTGTAAAGTTACTTGGATAATTTAATTTTTCGGCTTCAAATCGTAAAATTTTAGAAAAAACAGAGTGAAAAGTTCCCATCCAAAGGCTTCTAGCATCTGATTCCCCTACCATTAGTTCTATTCTTTTACGCATCTCTTTTGATGCTTTGTTGGTAAAAGTTAAAGACAAAATATTATATGGATATACTCCAGATTTTAGTAGGTGTACGATCCTGTAGGTCAATACTCTTGTTTTTCCTGATCCTGCTCCAGCAATTACCATTAATGGTCCGGTTGAATGTGTTACAGCATTTCGTTGTTCAGGGTTTAGTTTTTGCAAATAATCTTCCATAGTTATTTTTGGGAGTCCAAAAGTAATAATTATCAGATGTTAACTTAAGTTTAGTGGTGTTTTTTTTAAAAGATAATATTGTTTTTGAAAGCTTATTATTTTCTCTGATATTTTTGTATTTTTGTAGAAAATACGAATACAATGAAGAAACTTATATTTTTTCTCGTCTTAATATTAACTTTTATTAATGCAAATGCAACTCATATTATGGGTGGTGAAATTACTTGGGAATGCATTAAAGATCCTGCTGATCCTAATGTAGGATTGTATATTTTTAAAATGAAGATTTATCGTGATTGTGATGGTACAACCTTGTCAACTTTTGCTCAAACCCTAGATGTTTGGAATCATCCTACTGTAACTCAAATTCCTGTTGATTGGGTGATAAGTACTGATATTTCACCAAATTGTGATGTTTTAAACAGTGGGAATGCGGCTTTAGATTGTATTAATAATCCTGTAGGAGCTGTTGAGGAATATATTTATGAATCTCAACCAATAGCATTGCCTGGTATTCCACCTGCAAATGGATGGCATTTTACTTGGGATTCGTGTTGTAGAAATGGGGCAATATCTAACTTGGTTCTTTCTAGTACAACTTCACCTAGTGAAGGCTTTACTTTAAGAGCTTCAATGTTCCCCTATCTTGACGCAAGTGGTAATGCAATACCTGCGGATCCTTGTTTTGATAGCTCTCCAAAATTTAATGAAAGTCCAAAAACAATTATATGCACAGGCTATCCATTTGCTTATACTCATAATGCTTCTGATATTGAACTAGATAGTATTGTTTATGATTGGGATGTTCCTTTGGATGATATGGCATTTGGTCTGCCTTATAACCCTCCAGTAAATCCTGTTCCTTTAACATTTGTAGCTGGTTATGCATTTAACAATCCACTTCCTGGAGGTGTGGTTTTAGATGCACAAACAGGAGAGATTTCTTATAACTCAAATATTTCAGGAAATTTTGCTTCAGTTATTCGTGTTGATGCTTTTAAGTGCGGACAATTAGTTGCTTCAATTTATAGAGAAATTCAGGCAGTTTTAATCTCTTGTCCTACTTTACAGCCATTAAATACAATTAATTCACCACCAATTGTTAGTCCACCATTTCCAGCTCCAACTCCTTATTATACAATAGTTTCAGCTGGTGATCTTGTATCGTTTAATATTACTGCTACTGATAATGATCTCTATGGAGGGACAGTTTTTCAAGATGTTACTTTAGAGATTACTGGTGGTCAAATTGCTGATGATTATGTAACTAGTACTTTATGTGATAATCCTCCTTGTGCCACTTTTGTGAATACTTCTGGTCAGGCTCCACCTATCACTGGATTGCAAATTGTAGAGGGTGTTTTTGAGTGGCAAACAGCTTGTAGTCATGTTGCTACTGATGCTGGTTGTGGTATAACATCAAATATTTACACTTTTGCTGTAAAAGCTTTTGATGATTTTTGCCCTGCAAATGCAATTACAATTGCAACAATTACTATTGAGGTTACTGCCGCAGATTCATTACCTGCGCCTGATTTTGATTGCGCTTGGGAAGATGAGAATGGAGATATAGTTTTTAACTGGAATCATGCAGCAGGATCAAGTTCTTCAACTGAATATCATATCCATGCAGCTTCAAATATTGGTGGGCCATATACTGTAGTTGCTGATGTTTTTTACCCTAGTAATGATTTTATTACAGCAGTATCTTCATTACCTTCAGGATCAAAATATTTTTACTTAACTAGCGAGTCAACTTGTGCGGATAATTCAGTCCCTTCTGATACTATATCACCTATTCGTTTTAATATAAGTAGTTTAGATGTAAATTGTTGGGATGATACAGA
>ERZ807291.346-NODE-346-length-77729-cov-92.036087_pt1 | contig 77729 bp, 64 predicted proteins | sample MGYA00521257_ERZ807291 | MGnify/ENA primary metagenome ERZ807291 (study PRJEB31413, sample SAMN03169783) | marine metagenome | biome: Marine; feature: Water; material: Subsurface seawater | place: North Sea | collected 2011-04-28 | depth 1 m m ... | reverse complement strand
TAATGCAACAAATGAGTTATTAAATATAAATATTTGAACAAACGATACTAATAATTAATAATATGTTAATTTATTAATGATTAAATTATATTTATCTCAAATTAGATATAAAGGTTTATAATAATATAATTATGCATGTTTAGTTAATAGATTAAAGATTAAAAACAATATTAACTACATTTGCGAAAATCTTTTTTCTGACAATGATTAATATCACTAAAAAAACACTTCAAGATTTAGAGTATCAATCGGTAATAGAGCAAATTGCGGAACACAATGTAACCTCATTAGGAAAAACAAAGATTTTAAATACAGTTCCATTTTCAAATAGAAAAGAAGTTAATAGATCTCTTAATCTAACTAATGAATTTGTAACTTCTTTTGAAAATGAAAACAGAATCCCAAATCACGGTTTTGAAGACATTACAAAGGAGTTAAAATTAATTAAAATTGAAAATAATTATCTAGACATCAACGGGTTTAGAAAAATCGCTAGTTGTTGCATAACCTCAAATATATTAGTCAAATTTTTCAAAAAAAATAAAGACTACTACCCTCTTTTGAATTCACTTTCATCTACAAATGAGGTGAATACGATTATCCCCAATGCTATTAATGATGTAATAGATAAACACGGGGAAATAAGAAATAACGCATCTGATCTTTTGTATACAACTCGAAAATCTATTCAGTCTGTTAGAACTAAAGTAAACAGCAGTTTTAATTCTGCTCTAAGCACTTATAATAGTGCTGAATACTTGGATGACATTAGAGAAACTGTAATGGAAAACCGCAGGGTTTTAGCCGTTAAATCAATGCATAGAAGAAAAATTAAAGGAAGTATTTTAGGCTCCAGTAAAACAGGAAGTATCGTCTATATTGAACCTGAAACTACCTATCAACATCAAAGAGAATTAAATAACTTAGAGTTTGAAGAAACGGAAGAAATAAAACGCATATTATTAGAACTTACTAGTCTTATTAGCGCATACTCTAATCATCTTTCAAAATGTCAATTTTTTCTTACTGAAATGGATGTGATATATGCTAAGGCAAAATATGCTAAATCAATTCAAGCAGTACTACCAGAGATTACAGAAAATCAAGAAATATACTTAGTAGATGCATATCATCCTTTATTGCTTGTTTCAAATAAAAAGGAAGAAATAACTACCTATCCCCAAACAATCACCATGACGACAAAAAGTCGAATCATAGTCATCTCAGGACCTAATGCTGGAGGAAAAAGTATTACATTAAAAACTGTAGGTCTTTTACAGTTAATGGTGCAATCTGGAATACTTATTCCTGTTCACGAAAGCTCAAAGGTTTGTTTGTTTGATTCCATTCTCTCTGATATCGGAGATAATCAATCAATTGAAAATCATTTAAGTACTTACAGCTACCGATTAAAACAAATGAATTATTTTTTAAAAAAATGTAATAAGCACACATTGTTTTTAATTGATGAATTTGGGACTGGAAGTGATCCAGAACTTGGTGGCGCATTAGCAGAAGCTTTTTTAGAAGTTTTTTATGAACGTGAAGCTTTTGGAATAATAACAACTCATTACGGAAATTTAAAATTACTCGCTAACGAACTACCTTATATTCAAAATGCTAACATGCTATTTGATGAAAAAACACTTTTACCATTATATAAACTAATTATTGGTCAAGCGGGAAGTTCTTTTACATTTGAAGTAGCTCAAAAAAATGGAATACCATTTAGTTTAATAAATCGATCGAAAAAGAAAATTGAAAGTGGTAAAATTCGATTTGACAAAACTATTGCAAAGCTTCAAAAAGAACGATCTAAGCTTGAACAGACAGAGAGATCTCTTAAACAAAATGAAATAAAAAAAGGGTTAGAAGCTGACAAGCTTGAAACAACTAACTTAAAAGCAAAGAAAAAACTACAAAGTTATCAAGAACTATTTGATAGTAACCAACGTTTAATTTATTTAGGTCAAAAGATCACTAAATTATCTGAAAATTATTTTAATGATAAACGAAAACGTGAATTAATGAACGAACTATTTAAATTAGTTCAAATTGAGAATTCAAAACGACAAAAACTGAGTTTAAAGCAAAAGAAAAAGATTCAAGAACAAGAACATTTACTAAAAAAAGAAGTTGAAAAGAAAGTTGCTATCATTAGAAAGCAAAAAAAGAAAAAACTAAAAGAAAATCCTATCCCGCCTGCCAAACCTAAGCGAACACTAGTTGTGGGAGATTCAGTAAGATTAGAAGACGGTAAAACAGTTGGTACCATTGATAAAATTGAAAAAAATAAAGCTGTGGTTAATTATGGTCTATTTACAACTAGTGTAAATGTAAATAGACTTGAATACGTTTCTAAATAATACTGCTATAAAGGATAGATAATATCTTTTGTAATAACTTAATTATCACTAATTTTAAAATAATAAATTTCATATGGTTACTAAGACTATTTTAATTATTGGAGCAAGTGGACAATTAGGTTCTGTTTTAACTAAAGAACTTCAGAAAATTTACGGTAAAAAGAATGTAATTGCTTCTGATATATTTTTAGATACTGATTTTGATGGAATCTTTGAAGTAATTGATGCAACTGATTTTGATGCAATGAAAACAATTATTAATAAATATTCAATTAACGAAGTTTACCACCTTGCGGCAATTCTTTCTGCAAAAGGGGAAGAAAAACCATTATCGACTTGGGATTTAAATATAAAAATGATGTTAAACGTATTTGAGGTTTCAAGACTAAATAATGTAAAGAAAGTTTTTTTTCCTAGTTCTATTGCAGTATTTGGTGATCAAGCACCATTACTTGACACCCCTCAATCATCATTTTTAAATCCAGCTACAGTATATGGGATTAGCAAAGCAGCTGGTGAAAATTGGGCTCAATACTACTTTACCAAGTATGGCTTAGATATACGTTCTATTCGATACCCTGGAATTATTGGCTATCAATCAATGCCGGGAGGGGGAACAACAGATTATGCAGTGGATATTTATCATAGCGCAGTTAAAAATGAAAACTTCTCATGTTTCTTAAATTCTGACACTAAATTACCAATGATGTTTATGGATGATGCAATTAGGTCAACAATTGAATTAATGCAATCTCCTATTGAAAACATAAAAAACAGAACATCTTATAATCTTGCCGGAATGAGTTTTAGTCCCAGTGAAATTTATAATGAAATCAAAAAATCATATCCAAATTTTAAAATTGAATATAATTCAGATTTCAGACAAAAGATTGCTGACAAATGGCCAAAAAGTATTGATGATAAAGAAGCTAGGACTGATTGGGGTTGGAAACCTAAATATAATTTAAGCTCTATGACATTAATCATGCTAGACAAATTAAAAGAAAAATATAATAAATCATTATAAAATATAAAAGATGTACGGAGCGATAAAATCTAATTTACAAAAGGAATTAAAAGAAATTGAAAAAGCTGGCTTGTATAAAAAAGAACGTATAATTACATCATCTCAAGATGCTGTAATAAAAGTCTCAACAGGTGAAGAAGTAATTAATTTTTGTGCAAATAATTATTTAGGACTATCCAATAATAAAGAAGTTGTTAAGGCTGCGAAAGACACACTAGATTCTCATGGATTTGGAATGTCTTCAGTAAGATTTATTTGTGGCACACAAGATATCCATAAACAATTAGAGCATAAGATTGCAGACTTTTTTCACTGTGAAGACACTATATTATATGCAGCAGCTTTCGATGCAAACGGAGGGGTTTTTGAACCTTTGTTAAATAAAGAAGATGCTATAATTTCAGATTCTCTAAATCACGCATCAATTATTGATGGTGTTCGTTTATGTAAAGCATCAAGATATAGATATGCTAATAATGACATGATAGATTTAGAAAATCAATTAATTGAAGCTAATAAACAAAATCATAGATTTAAAATTATTGTTACTGATGGAGTATTTTCAATGGATGGTATTGTAGCTCAATTAGATAAAATATGTGATTTAGCTGATAAATATGATGCATTAGTTATGGTAGATGAATGTCATGCGTCAGGTTTTATAGGTAAAACAGGTAGAGGTACTATGGAGTTAAAAGGTGTATTAGGTAGAGTTGATATCATTACGGGTACTCTAGGAAAAGCATTAGGCGGTGCTATGGGGGGATATACAACAGGTAAAAAAGAAATTATTGAAATTTTACGTCAAAGATCTAGACCTTACCTATTCTCAAATTCCTTAGCTCCAACTATTGTTGGTGCTTCACTTAAAGTTTTTGAAATCATTTCAAAAGACACGTCCTTAAGAGATAAATTGGAAGAAAATACTAATTACTTTAGAAGTGAGATGGGAAAAGCTGGTTTTGATCTTGTTGGTGCTGACGCAGCAATTGTTCCTGTTATGTTATATGATGCAAAACTATCTCAAGATATGGCAAACTTATTACTTGATGAAGGTATATATGTAATAGGGTTTTTCTACCCTGTTGTTCCAAAAGATAAGGCTAGAATAAGAGTACAATTATCTGCTGCACATACAAAAGAACATATAGACAAAGCAATTAATGCTTTCATTAAGGTTGGAAAGCAACTTAAAGTAATATAAACTTAGTAACTTAAATTAAATAATATTTATAAAAACATATAATTATGAAGAATACACTACTAATTTTATTATTTTCTCTGATAACACTTACATGTTCTAAAAATGAAAGTGTTGATTTAATTCCTTTAAACTCATATAATCCCGAAATTTCAGTTGAACAAAACTTAAATAACGGAGTTGCTGTTTTAGAAATACTTGAAGTAAATGATGTTAATACATTTTATGGTATTGAATTTGATGGAGGTTTTATATTTAATGTTAACCAAAATGATGGTAGTTTAATAGTTGCTACAGATTATTCCCAAATAGGTAGTGTGTCTTGGGGAGATGTATTTAGTTTAGATACAAGTACAGAAATTGGATCAGGTGATCAAAATACTGAGATGATAGTTCAAGGTAATGTAAATGATAACAGTACGGACGGTTTTGAATATGGAGGTGATGATTATGCTTTTAAAATTGTTACAGATTTAGACTATAATAACCATAATGATTGGTTTATACCTAGTAGAGATTCTATGCAAGCTATCTATGATAATATTCATTCTTTAGGCTTTGGAAACTTTGATGAATCTTTAATTTATTGGTCTTCAACAAAGCAAGGTTATTCCCCGTCTGTAATGGGATTTAATTTTGATTCCTGGGGAGGAGAACCTTTTCTAGGCTCTTGTGCTAGTCCAAACGGTATTCTAATTGCAAGAAAGATTAATTAATATTGAAAAAACCACATCAATTCTATTAAAAACAAAAAAACCCTACCGATTAAGGTAAGGTTTGATGTGATCGCGATAGGATTCGAACCTATGACCGTCTGCTTAGAAGGCAGATGCTCTATCCAGCTGAGCTACGCGACCCTAGTCGGGGTGGCAGGATTCGAACCTGCGACCTCCGCGTCCCAAACGCGGCGCGATAACCGGGCTACGCTACACCCCGTAGCGCGGAGAGACAGGGATTCGAACCCTGGGTAAGTGTTTCCACCTACGACGATTTAGCAAACCGCTCCTTTCGGCCACTCAGGCACCTCTCCAATTGACTAAAATAAGTCAACAATTTTATGCGGTTGCAAATGTAACTTTTCATCTTAAACAACGCAAGCTATTTATTTAAAATTTTTATGTATTACTGAGGATACTCTATTCTAATATGGAAAATATTAATAAGCTTATTAATAAGAACTTTTTTAATAACTTCAATTTCTTTAAAAGTAATGTTAGCATTAATAAACTGATCACTATTAATTTGTTTAGAGATTATAAGATTTACAAATTCATTAATTTTTACAAAATCAGGATTCTTTAAACTTTTAGATGCTGCTTCTACTCCATCACACATCATTACAATTGCTGTTTCTTTAGAAAAAGGTTTTGGACCACCATACATATAATCCTTTTCATCAGGCTTAATTTCTAATTTCAAATCTTTATTGTAAAAATAATACACTAAACTAGTTCCATGATGAGTTCTTATAAAATCAATAACCCTCTCTGGAATATTGTATTTTCTTGCTATTTCTATACCTTGAATTACGTGATCTAAAATAATACGAACACTTTCCTTTGAGTTAAGCTCATCGTGAGGGTTAACTCCTGTTAGTTGGTTTTCAGAAAAATATGAAGGATTATTCATTTTTCCAATATCATGATACAAAGCCCCTACCCTTGCTAACAAAGAGTTTGCACCTACTTCGTTTGCGGCAGCTTCAGCTAAGTTAGCAACGCTCAAAGAATGATTAAAAGTTCCTGGTGATTTATCGGATAGCAACTTCAACAATTCAGAATTAGTATCTGATAGCTCAAGTAAAGAAACATCAGAAACTAACCCAAATACTTTCTCATATATATATATTAATGGATGAACAAACAAAGTACCTAAACCACATAAAATAAATAAAACAAAATTTTCAAATTTAATAAATTCAATACCACCTTCATGAATTACAAAAAAAGAAAAATAAGCCAATATATAAATAGCTGTAATTTGTGCAACTGCTATAAATAAATTAGCTCTTTTGTAAAGATCTGAAACAGATAAAATAGTTACTATACCTGCAATTATATTTAAAAAAATATACTCAAAATTATTGGGAACTATAAAACCTATTAAAAGAATTGTTACAGTATGAACAAAAAAGGAAGTTCTAGAGTCAAAAAATGCTTTAAGAATTAAAGGAAGTATACATATAGGAATAACATAAACATATAACGAATTAAGTTTTACTACCAAAGTAGTAAGGCCAATCATTAATACTATATTGAAATAAATAAAAGTTAATTTATTGTTATTTAAATAAAGTTCTTTTTTATACTTATTTAAAAAAAGCAGTATCATTATAAGTCCTAGTGAAACCAAAATACTATAAGACAGTATAATTAAATAATAATTTTCTGTACTCCAATTTTCATTTTCATACTCCTTCTCTAAAGACTTTAAAATTATTAATTTCTCTTTATCAACAACCTCACCTTTTGAAATAATAAGAGTTTGTTTATCTATCATACCTCTGTAGTTAGATACTTTAGAAATAGACTCATTATATGCGTTTTCAGAAAGTCCTTTATTAAATGTTATGTTAGGCTGAATTATCTCGAACAAAATTGACTTAATTCTATTTTCATTTACACTAAAGTTATTCTCAATGACTAGGTTATTAATGTAGGTAGACAAATCTTTAGGCAATAATATATCTGAGAAGATTAAATTACTAACGATTATATTGTTTGAAACTAAAGATATTTTTTGTTCACTATCGTAGTCGTAATTTGAATCTGCAAAACCTTTTTTATAAATTGATTTGGCGATAAAATTTACAGAATTAACAATTGAATCTTCAGCTAGACTCGTTATTGTGTCTTGAAAAAGATAATCAATACTACTTTTAGTTAAAGAATCTGAGGTAATAAGATTAGTGATTTGGTCAAAGTAAACAGGCGTTTTAATTTTAATATCATCTAATTCTCTCTCTAAATCAAAAGAATTTTTTAATACCGCAAAATTAAATGGAGCATATAAATTTTCAGACTGCCAAGGTTTACCATTTTCAAAACTATATTTAAATTTTCCACTTTTCGGAAACATTGAAACAATAAGATATACTGATAAAAAAAGAAGTATAACTTTATAAATAAAGTTGTAGTTTTTATATAGTTTATTTAAATATTTAATCATAAAATTAAAAGCAATTATAACTATAAATTTAATGTTATTAATATTTACAAAAAATTTTATCTACAGATATTTTGTATAATTTTATTACTTTCGTGGAATAACTAAATTTTATATGAAAGAAGTAGTAATAGTATCAGCAGTAAGAACTCCAATTGGCAGTTTTTTAGGTTCTTTATCTAAAGTTCCAGCACCAGAATTAGGAGCTGTAGCCATTAAAGGAGCGCTGGATAAAATTAATTTAGATCCAAAAGAAGTTAATGAAGTATTAATGGGGCATGTTGTTCAGGCTGGAGTTGGTCAAGCTCCTGCTAGGCAAGCTGCGTTAAAAGCAGGTATACATGAAAATGTTCCTTGTACTACAGTTAACAAAGTATGTTCGTCTGGAATGAAAAGTATAATGCAGGCTGCGCAGTCTATTGCTATTGGTGATAATGATGTTGTAATTGCGGGTGGAATGGAGAATATGAGTTTGATTCCTCATTATTTTAATGCTAGGGTCGCTACTAAATTTGGATCAAAAGAAGTAATCGATGGTCTTCAATTAGATGGATTAATAGATGTTTATAATAAACAAGCTATGGGGTGTTTGGCAGATCTATGCGCTAGCAAATATAACTTGTCAAAACAAGATCAAGATGATTTTGCTGTAGAGTCATATAGCAGATCTAAAAATGCATGGGAAAATGGTAAATTTAAAAATGAAATCATCCCAGTTGAAATAAAAGATAGAAGGGGAAATATTACTATTGTAGATGAAGACGAAGAATACAAAAATTTTAACGAAGATAAACTAAGGTCGTTAAGGCCTGTTTTTACAAAAGATGGAACAGTCACTGCTGGAAATGCATCAACAATCAATGATGGAGCTTCTGCATTAATACTAATGAGTCTTGAAAAATGCAAGTCTTTAAATCTAAATCCAATAGCCAAGATATTAGCCTATAGCGATGTTGCTCAGGATCCAAAATGGTTTACAACAAGTCCTGCAAAAGCAGTTCCCAAAGTTTTAGAAAAAGCAAAATTAAAGATTAACGATATTGATTTGTTTGAACTTAATGAAGCTTTTTCTGTTGTTGGATTAGCTAACATCAAGATATTAAACATAGATAAAAATAAAGTAAATGTTAATGGAGGTGCTGTTTCTTTAGGCCATCCTTTGGGATGCTCTGGAGCAAGAATAGTTACCACATTAATAAATACTTTGATTCAGAATGATAAAAAAACTGGTCTCGCAGCCATTTGTAATGGAGGTGGTGGCGCATCATCAATAATTATACAACTCAACTAGTAGAATGTTATTTGGAATTTGTTTATTAAGTATTGTACCTATGCGCGCAGAGCCAAGGGACACCAGCGAATTGGTTTCTCAAGTTATATATGGTGAAAGTTTTAAAATTATAGAAGAGAGATCTAACTGGAGTTTAATCAAATTAACATTTGACGGCTATAAAGGTTGGATAGATAATAAACAGCTTATAAAAATTGATAAACCAACTTATGAGTCAATCATTTCAAAAAATAATATATTTTCCTCTGATTTAATTGAATTTATACAACTAAAAGAAAAAGGTTTATTAACTATTCCTATTGGATCAAATTTAAAAAATTTAGAATTATTTGATCATCATTTTGATGGGGATACTATTAGCTCAATACTTCCAAAAGAAAATATAATTAAACTATCCTTACTTTTACTTAACTCTCCTTATCTGTGGGGCGGAAAAACCCCATTTGGAATCGACTGTTCTGGGTTTACACAATTAATCTATAAACTGAACGGTTATCAAATTGATAGAGATGCTAAAGATCAAGCTAAACTAGGTCAAGTTCTAAGTTTTATTCAAGAATCTGAACCAGGTGATCTAGCCTTTTTTGATAATAAAGAAGGAGATATTGTACACGTTGGAATCATAATGAAAGACAACCACATTATACATGCTCATGGACATGTTAGGATTGATAGGTTAGATCAAACAGGTATCTATAACGTAGACACTAAAAAACATTCACATAAGTTAAGGGTAATTAAAAAAATTATTTAGTTTTCTAGTCCTTCAACTTTTTCTTTCATTAATTTGTAGTTCACTTCATCACCAACAGCTGAGTAAATATTTCTAAGAGTTCTAGCAGCGCTAATATTGTTATTTTCAATACTTAAAATAGTTTCTAAATAAGGAATCGCCTCTTTATAAATATTATTTCTAACGTCTTGTAAGTCATCATATCTATTATAATCTGCATTAGAAGTCCCTAAAGAATTCATTTCTTCAATTATACCTTCTTCTTGACTTAAAATTAATGCAGCTATATTTAAATATGCTTTTGTATACTTGGGGTCGACTGAAATAGCTTTATTGTAATATGTTTTGGCATTCTCAATATCATCATTATCTGCTGAAACAACCCCTAAATTAAATAATAAATCTGCATTAGATGGATCAATTTCCAATGCTTGAGAAATTAAACTTTTATAAGATTCAACATCTCCTAGTTCCCATTTAATATTAGATTCTAATAAAATTAGGTTAATATCATTAGAACTTATTTCTTTAGCTTTATTAATATACATTAATGCATTATCAGTATTTCCTGTATTTTTATATATTGCAGCCATAGACCTGAAGACATTTAACTGTACTGACTCAGTCAATTCATCTCTTCCATCTTTATGAGTTCCAGCTTTAATAAATAGATCCCTATTAGATTCACTTGCAAATGACTGTTCTTCACCAGAAATAATCTCTATAGCATAGTAATTTGTAGTTACACCAGTAAAACCTATATCTTCAAGCTCTTCATAAAAATTCATAGCAACATCAAAATCTTTAGTTTCAGTAGCTAATAGTGCAGCATTATACAAGTAAAGAGTATCTTTTGGTGACACTCTAAAGGCTGACTCAAGGTTCGAATAAGAAGTTTTATAATCTTCTAAATCGAGTGCTTCCTTAGCTTTTTCAACAAAATTGTTAAGCATTGCAGTCTTTAACGGATTTACTTTTTCTGTATATGTTTTATATGTAGAATCTTCTTCAAGTAAAATAACACTTTTGAAGTTCTCTAAAGCTATAAAAGAATCATCAAGAGATGATTCTCCTTCTGCATAATAGGCTACTCCTTTTATATAATGGTATTTTACTTTAGTTTTTAAATCTGCATTAAGAAGATCATACTTCTCAGCCGCAGCTATGTTTTCTTTAGCAATAACAAAGTTTTTAGATTTAAGTGCTTTTTCTGCTGATTTTAATTCTTTTTTTTGTCCAAAGCTATTAAACACTATTAAGCTAAATATTAAAACTATTATTTTTTGATTTCTCATTATTTTAAAAAATTGGGGTTAATTAATTTATTCTTCATTTGTTGATTCTTCTGATTTGGTTTCTTCAGATTGGTTTTCTGAATTATCACTTAAAACTTCATTTATTGCCTCGGCTTCAATTTCTTCATCTTCTTCATGCATAACTTTTGCTACTGCGGCAATTGAATCGTTAGCTTTAAGATTAATCAGTTTAACTCCTTGTGTAGCTCTACCCATTACTCTTAGATTTTCAACAGCTAGCCTTATAGCAATACCCGATTTGTTAATTATCATAAGATCATGACTGTCACTAACATTTTTAATTGCAACTAGGTCACCAGTTTTTTCTGTAATTGATATAGTTTTTACTCCTTTGCCACCTCGATTTGTAATACGGTAGTCTTCTAAACTAGATCTCTTTCCATAACCATTTTGAGAAACAACTAAAATATCGCTTTCCATGTCATTAACTGCAATCATTCCAATTGCTTCGTCTTGATCGCTTTGAAGCCTAACTCCTCTTACGCCCGAAGCTCCTCTACCCATAGGTCTTGTTTTGGCTTCTTCAAAACGAATAGCTTTTCCTGATTTAAGAGCTATCATAACTTGACTATCACCATTGGTTAATTTTGCTTCCAATAATTCGTCATCTTCTTTGATGGTAATTGCATTAATTCCATTTGTTCTTGGTCTCGAGTATTGCTCTAAAGAGGTTTTTTTAACTTGTCCCTTTTTTGTGGCCATAATAACATAATGGTTATTAATATACTCTTCATCTTTTAAATCTTGAGTACAAATAAATGCTTTTACCTTATCATCTTGCTCAATATTGATTAAGTTTTGAATAGCTCTCCCTTTTGAAACTTTAGTACCCTCTGGAATTTCATAAACTCTCATCCAGAAACACTTCCCTTTTTGGGTGAAAAACAACATGTATTGATGGTTTGTTCCTACAAATAGATGTTCAAGAAAATCTTCATTTCTTGTTGTAGAAGCTTTTTGACCTACACCACCTCTATGCTGTGTTTTATAGGCATCTAATGGAGTTCTTTTAATATATCCTGCATGTGAAATAGTAATTACCACTTTTTCATCAGGAATCATATCTTCAATAGATAAATCACCTCCTGCATATTCAATAACGGATCTTCTTTCATCACCATATTTTGTTTTAACCTCTAATAATTCATTAGAAATAATTTCCATTCTTCTGTCTTTCTTTTCAAGAATATCTTTTAAATCTATTATAAGTTTAGTTATGTTATCAAACTCCGCTCTTAATTTATCTTGCTCTAGACCTGTAAGCTGTCTAAGCCTCATTTCAACAATAGCTTTTGATTGAATTTCAGAAAGTTTAAAGTTAGTCATTAACTTATTTCTAGCTTCATCTGCATTAGATGAAGATCTAATTAATGCAATCACTTTGTCTATATTATCTGAAGCTATAATTAATCCTTCTAAAATATGTGCTCTTTCTTCAGCCTTTCTTAGTTCATATTTCGTTCTTCTTACAACTACATCGTGTCTGTGCTCAACAAAATAATGAATCATGTCCTTCAAATTTAACATTTGAGGCCTCCCATTAACTAATGCTATATTGTTGACACTAAATGAAGATTGAAGGGCAGTGTATTTGTATAATTTATTTAAAACAATATTTGGAATAGCGTCTCTTTTTAAAATATAAACAATACGCATTCCATTTCTATCTGACTCATCTCTAATGGATGCAATTCCCTCTAATTTTTTACTATTTACTAGATCAGCAGTTTTTTTAATCATATCGGCTTTATTAACCTGATATGGGATCTCTGTGATAATTATACATTCTCTGCCATTAACCTCTTCAATATTTGCCTTACCTCTGACAACAACTCTACCTCTACCAGTTTTAAAAGCCTCTTTAACTCCGTCATAACCATAAATTACCCCACCAGTTGGAAAATCAGGTGCTTTAATATGTGTAATTAATTCATCAATATCTATGTCATTATTATTGATATAAGCAATTGTACCATCAATAACTTCTGATAAATTATGTGGTGGCATGTTAGTAGCCATACCAACAGCAATTCCTGAGGCACCATTGATTAAAAGGCCAGGTATTCTTGTAGGTAATACAGTAGGTTCATTAAGTGTATCATCAAAGTTTAGCCTATGATCAACGGTATCTTTGTCAATATCAGCCAACATGTCTTCAGAAATCTTTTTCATTCTAGCCTCAGTATACCTCATAGCAGCGGGACTATCTCCATCAACAGATCCAAAATTTCCTTGCCCGTCAACTAATAAGTATCTCAAACTCCAATCTTGAGCCATTCTAACCATTGCATCATATACAGAAGTATCTCCATGAGGGTGATATTTACCTAAAACTTCCCCAACAATCCTAGCAGACTTTTTATGCGCACCACTTGCTCTAATACCTAATTCATGCATTCCATAAAGAACTCTTCTATGAACAGGTTTCAACCCGTCTCTAACGTCTGGTAATGCTCTTGAAACTATCACAGACATTGAGTAATCAATGTATGCAGATTTCATTTGTTCCTCTATATTTATAGGGATTAATTTTTCTCCTTCAATCATAAGAAATTGTTGTTATAAATTTTATTGATTTTTAGTAATAGTAAATATAATAATTTAATCTGTTGAAAGTATAAAAAAAAGTAGCTTAAATAGTGAATTTTATTAACAATTTTTAATGGTTTAAAAAATGTTAAAAAAAAAGTAAATCTTAATTGTTTAAGAATTTATGTTTAACTACATTTAATTTAAATTTACAAGCATATGGATGATAATTTTTCTTCAAGAGTCAAAGACGTAATTACTTTTAGTAAAGAAGAAGCCTTAAGATTAGGGCATGACTTTATTGGAACAGAGCATTTAATGTTAGGTATACTAAGAGATGGAGAAGGGAAAGCTATTGATATTTTAAATTCTTTATCTGTGGATATAGTTTATTTAAGAAAAAAGGTGGAAATACTTTCTCCACCAAATAGCGATAGCTCATTTACAACTAACTCAAAAAAGAATCTTCACTTAACAAGACAAGCTGAACGAGCTCTAAAAACAACATTTTTAGAAGCAAAATTATTTCAAAATTCTATTATAAATACTGCACATTTAATTCTTTGTATTTTAAGAAATGAAAATGACCCAACCGCTAAGCTTTTAAACAAACTAAATGTTAATTATGAAAATGTGAAAGAATATTATAAAGATATTCTTGACGAGAATGATAGCGATATAGATTACTCTGAAAGTGGAACATCTAGTACATTTAAAGACGAAGATACATTTGATGAAAATATTGAAAATGAAAAACCTGCAGGAGTTTCAGAAAAGATAAAAGTAAAATCTGTTAAAAAAACAAAAACACCAGTTCTAGATAATTTTGGTAAAGACTTAACTTCTATGGCAGAAAATGGAGATTTAGATCCTATTGTTGGTAGAAATGAAGAAATACAAAGAGTTTCACAAATATTAAGTAGAAGAAAAAAGAATAATCCATTATTAATAGGTGAACCGGGTGTCGGCAAGTCAGCTATAGCTGAAGGTTTAGCCTTAAGAATAACTCAAAAGAAAGTATCCAGAGTATTATTTAATAAACGTATTATATCACTCGACTTAGCAAGTTTAGTGGCAGGGACAAAATACAGAGGTCAATTTGAAGAAAGAATGAAGGCTGTTATGAACGAGCTTGAGAAAAATAGAGAAATAATTCTTTTCATTGATGAAATCCATACAATAGTTGGTGCTGGTGGAGCTACTGGGAGTTTAGATGCTTCTAATATGTTTAAACCTGCGCTAGCAAGAGGTGAAGTGCAATGTATTGGAGCTACAACACTCGATGAATATAGAACATCAATTGAGAAAGATGGTGCTTTAGAAAGAAGGTTTCAAAAAATAATAGTAGAACCTACTAGTGAAGAAGAAACAGTTGAAATTCTAAATAATATTAAAATTAAATACGAAGAACACCATAATGTAGAATATACAGTTGAAGCAATTACAGCTTGTGTTAAACTCACAAGTAGATACATGACTGACAGATTCCTTCCTGATAAGGCTATCGATGCATTAGATGAAGCTGGTTCAAGAGTTCATTTGAACAACATAGTAGTTCCTAAGCACATAACAGACTTAGAAACTGAATTAGATTCAATTAGACTTACAAAAAATACTGCTGTGAAAAAACAAAAGTATGAGGAAGCAGCAAAATTGAGAGATGATGAGAAAATATTGGAAAATAATTTAATGACTGCTCAGAAATCTTGGGAAAAAGAATGCGAAAACAACAAAGAAGTTGTAAACGAAGAACATATTGCAGATGTAGTTTCAATGATGACTGGCATTCCATTAAATAGAGTTAAACAAAGTGAAAGCAATAAGTTATCCATACTTCCTCAAATTATAATGAATAAGGTTATTGGTCAAGATGATGCAGTATTAAAAGTCGTTAAATCTATACAAAGAAATAGAGCTGGTTTAAAAGACCCTAACAAACCTATAGGTTCTTTTATTTTCTTAGGACAAACTGGTGTTGGTAAAACTCAACTAGCCAAAGTGTTAGCAAAAGAATTATTTGATTCTGAAGATGCATTAATCAGAGTCGACATGAGTGAATACATGGAGAAATTTGCAATATCAAGACTAATTGGTGCTCCTCCTGGGTATGTCGGATATGAAGAAGGTGGTCAATTAACTGAGAAGATAAGAAGAAAACCATATTCAGTTGTACTACTAGATGAGATAGAAAAGGCTCACCAAGATGTATTCAATATGCTTTTACAAGTATTAGATGATGGATTTTTGACAGATAGCTTAGGAAGAAAGATTGATTTTACAAACACAATAATAATCATGACTTCTAATATAGGTGCTAGAAAATTAAAAGACTTTGGTAATGGTGTAGGTTTTGGAACCAGTGCTAAAATAAATCAAGAAGGAAGTAATTCTAAAAGTGTTATTATTAATGCATTAAAGAAAGCATTTGCCCCAGAATTTTTAAATAGAATTGATGATGTTATTATATTTAACAATCTTCAATTAATTCACATTAATAAGATTATTGATATTGAATTAGAAAAGTTATTTGTAAGAACAAATGAACTTGGGTATGAAATAAAATTAACAAAAAAAGCAAAAGACTTTATTGCTGAAAAAGGGTTTGACAAACAATACGGAGCAAGACCTCTTAAAAGAGCTATTCAAAAATACTTAGAAGATGAACTAGCTGAAGAGATAATGAAATCAAAAGTACAAACTGGGGATACATTAAAAGTTGATTTAAATAAAGAAAAAAGTAAATTAGTTCTTAAGACACTCGCTAAAAAGAAGACTACTAAATAGTAAACAAACTGTCATTGATATTGTAGCTTTCGAAAAAATCTAAAGTAGAGTTTATCTCTTTAGACATTATCTTATCTTCAGAAACAAAGGCTACTTTGGATCTATACAATTTTATAAAACCCTGTATAGTCTCAGAGGATTCTAATGGGCTTTTGAAATTTAATGCCTGAGCAGCATTAAAAAGTTCTATTGATAATATTTTTTTTACGTTTTCGTTGATATCAAACAGTAATATGGCAGAATTCGCACCCATACTAACATGATCTTCTTGTCCATTAGAAGATACAATAGAATCCACGCTAGAAGGTGAAGACAGTTGTTTATTTAAACTAACAAGACTAGCAGCAGTGTATTGAGGAATCATAAATCCAGAATTTAAGCCAGGATTATCAACTAAAAATGAAGGCAAATTTCTCTGACCAGATATTAAATTATATGTCCTACGTTCGGAAATATTTCCAATTTCTGAAATAGCAATTTTTAAAAAATCTAAAACATAAGCTAGAGGTTGACCATGAAAATTTCCACCAGAAATAATCCTATCCTCATTATGAAATATTATAGGGTTATCGTTAACAGAATTAACTTCATTTATAATTACACTCGTAGCGTAGTGAATAGTATCTAATGTTGCCCCATGTACTTGAGGAATACATCTAAAAGAGTATGGGTCTTGAGTATGAACTTTAGGAATATTAGCTATTTCACTATTATTTCTGAAACTATTAATTCGACTAGCAATTATAGCTTGACCTTTATGTGACCTAACACTTTGTATTAGATTGTCGAAAGGTTCAGTTCTACAATCAAACCCATCTAGAGAAATAGATGAAATTAAATCTGCCATGTAAGAAATTTTATAAGATTCAAATAATAAATACAATCCATAACCAGACATAAATTGAGTTCCATTTAAAAGCGCCAATCCTTCTTTGGATTTCAACTCTAAAGGATGTAAATCAAACTCATTTAAAACATCTTTAACCTCTTTTAGAACACCATTGTAATAAACTTGTCCCTCACCTATAAGTGGCAAGCTTAAATGAGCTAAAGGAGATAAATCTCCAGAAGCTCCTAAAGAACCATGTTTAAAAATAACAGGAAAAATACTTTTATTGTAGAAAAAAATCAATCTATTTAATGTATCTATATGAATACCACTATTCCCTTTACTTAAAGTAATTATTTTAAGTAGTAGTATAATCTTTACAATTTTCAACGGAACCTTATCTCCTACTCCACAGGAATGAGATAAAATTAAATTGTGCTGTAATTTACTTAAATCATTATCCTTAATACTTACGTTATATAAAGATCCAAATCCAGTATTAATGCCATATAAAGGAGATTGACTATCAATAGTTTTTTTATCTAAATAATCTCTACAATCATTAACATTTTTTTTTGACTCTTTAGATAACTTTAAGATCAACTCCTTATCAATGATATTGTATAAAGTCTCTATTTCTAGTGGCGAATTATCTATTGTGAATTCTTTCATATAATTTTTTAATGTCAACAAGTTAAGTAGGATGTTTTAAATTAACTACTTTTACTCTATCCCAAAATAAATAAAAAATGATTTACAAAGCTAATTTTAAAAATTATTTATTAGTAATCTTTTCATTCTCCGTGTTTTTTTCTTGTAATAAATCTAAAAAAGAGGTTATTGTACAGGGTAATATTATAAACCCTATGGGAGAAACCATACAAATAGTAGGTCCTGGAGAAATGGAAGATGGTAGATTAAGTTTAAACTTTCTGCGGGAAATAAATATTGATGAAAATGGTAATTTTATTGATACATTAAATTTAAAATCTTCTGCATATTTCTTTTTTATTCATGGTCGTGAAAGAACACAATTATTTCTTGAGCCTGGCAATAAACTAACTATTAATTTGGATTCAAGACAATTTGATGAGTCAATCACATTCTCTGGAGATGGTAGTGAAAACAATACGTATCTAAAAAAAAGGTTTTTGCATCAAGAAAACAATGGAGTTAATGTTATTGAGTTGTCTAAATTAGAATCAAAAGAATATTTAAACCAAATTGATTCTTTAAAACAATGGGAATTGAGTTTCTTAAAAGAAAATCAAAACATTTCTGATAACTTTCTAAATATTGAGAAAAAAAATACACAATATAAATTTCTTCAAGCACTCGAAAGATACCCACTATATCATGGTTTTTATGCAAAAAAACAAGCAGTTTTTGATGACAACTTCTTGAGTCCGTTAAACTCTATTGATTATACGAACCAAAATGATTATAACTTATTTCCAGATTTTAAAAATTTAGTCTTATCCTATTATCAAAGCATATTACAAAACTCAACAAATTTACAAGCAGATTTAGATAAACTTATTCAATCAAATTCTAACCTAATAAAAAAAGATTTAGTTAGCCAAGGTGTTCTAATGCTTTCTGCGAGTAATAAAAATAATAAAGAAGTTTACGAGAGTCTTGTTAAATTATCCAGCGAATTTAGTTTGACTGGAGAAGATAGTATCATAACAAATAAACTAGTTACTAAATTTAACGTTCTACGTAGTTTAGAAAAGGGCATGAAATCTCCTGTTTTTAATAACTATGAGAATTTTAATGGTGAAAGGACTTCACTTTCTGACTTACAAGGAAAATATGTTTATATCGATGTATGGGCTACTTGGTGTGGGCCTTGCATAAGGGAGATACCAAGTTTAAAAGTAATTGAAAAAAAATACGAAAATAAAAACATACATTTTGTAAGCCTTTCCATTGACGAAAGAAACAGACCTAGATATAATTACGAAGCTTGGAGAAAAATGATTGTTGAAAAAGACTTGGGTGGAATTCAATTATTTGCAGACAATGCATTTAATTCCAAATTTACTAAAGCATATGGAATTGATTCAATTCCTAGATTTTTATTAATCGATCCTGAGGGTAATATTGTCAGTGGAAATGCACCAAGGCCATCTGATCCAAAACTAGTAGAGTTATTTAATAGTTTAGGTATTTAGAAGGGACTTACTTTAATCCCTTCTTTTAATGGAAGGTAATAACAACCTAATCTTGTTAATTGAAGTATGCTTGGTATTTTTATTCTTGAATCCTCGTTAAATTTCATTTTGAGCTACAATTCATTATAATCTACATAATAGTTTTTATTTATCTCTAAATTTCCATCGATCGTTTTAAGATGTTTCCAATCCATCACTGGAAATAACTTAATCGGTTTATTATCTAAATTTATTTCAACAGGCATATCAAATCCTGTGATTACATTACTCCATCGGTACTTTAATTCTCCATCATTGATTTTATATTCAAATATTGGTATTCTAACATCTCTTAAATATTGGTCAAATACTTTTGATAAATCAACATTCATAGAATTAGAAATATAATTTTCTATTTCCTTAGTTGTAACAGTTTTATGATAAAATTCTTTATTCAAACCTCTTAAAACATTTCTCCACTTTTCATCATCACCACATATTGTACGGATGGTATGTAGTAAATTGGCTCCTTTTGAGTACATATCTCCTGACCCTTCTCTGTTAACATCATACTCTCCTATTATTGTTTTAGTATTACTAATACCTCTTCTAGTTCCAATAACATATTCGGAAGAAGCTTGTTTACCGTAATGATAATCAAGGTATAAATTTTCAGAATAAGTAGTAAAACCTTCATGAATCCACATATCTGCAATGTCCTTGTAGGTAATGTTATTTGCAAACCACTCATGACCAGATTCGTGGATAATAATATAATCAAATTTCATCCCCCACCCTGTTCTAGACAAATCCCTTCCTAAATAACCCTTCATGAACTTATTACCATAAGTAATAGAACTTTGATGTTCCATACCTAAATAAGGAGTTTGTACTATCTTGTAGCCATCATCATAAAATGGATAAGGTCCAAACCAGTGTTCAAAAGCGTCTAGCATTTTAGGAACTTCTTTGAAATGTACTTTTGCCTTAGCTAGATTATAGCTTAAAACAAAATAATCTAAATCAAGATTCCCGTTTTCTCCATCATAAACTTCAGAGAAGCTTACATAGTCTCCAATATTAATATTCACACCATAATTATTGATAGGGTTGTTAACAAACCAATGAAATGTATTCGAGTTCTTTTTTTCTTCAATTTCTAAAAGCCTACCATTTGAAACATTAGTCAAGCCTTTAGGAACATTTACACTAATTTTCATACTATCTACCTCATCATACATATGATCTTTATTAGGCCACCAAACACTTGCTCCTAGACCTTGACAAGAAGATGCAATGAAATGATTTCCATTATCATCTTTTTCCCAAGAAATTCCTCCGTCCCAAGGTGCATTAACTGCTTCTCTAGGATTACCCTTATAAAACAATTTTATTTTTTCTAATGAACCTACTATTTGATCTTTTTTTAGTGTAATAAAATAAGCATTTCCTTCTTTTTGAATTTCTAATTCCTCCCCTTCTTGTTTAGCCATTAGTAATTCAAGAGGTTCTTGTAGATCAATCTGCAAAACATTATTAGAATTTAAAACTGTATAATACACTAAATTATATCCTTCAATATATTTTTTTTCAGGATTTACAGAGATATCTAAGTGATAGTAATTCAAATCCCACCAGGAACGTTCTAGTGTAATAGATCCTCTAAGAGTGTCTTGTCTAGTAGTATTATTTTTCGGATCCATCAATCCTTGAGAAAAAGAAAGAAAGGATAAAAAGACACAGAAATATATTGTTAAAAAAAAACGCATAAATCAGATTTATAATTACTAAGATTCTTTATTAATTATTAATTTTACAATTCTAAAAACAAGATATGAAAAATACTGCACTGAATGACATACATGTAAGCTTAGGGGCAAAAATGGTAGAATTTGCTGGCTACAATATGCCCATTCAATACGAAGGAGTCAAAGCAGAGCACTTAGCAGTAAGAAACTCTTTGGGAGTGTTTGATGTTTCTCATATGGGTGAATTTTTTATTAGTGGAGAAAAATCTTTTGAGTTTTTACAATCTATTCTTAGTAATGATATTTCAATATTAATTAACGATCAAGCTCAATATACATGCCTACCAAATGATGAAAATGGAATAGTGGATGATCTAATTGTTTATAAATTTAATGATCAAAAATATATGCTAGTGGTGAATGCTAGTAACATTGAAAAAGATTTGAATTGGATTAAATCTAAGAATAACTATGGTGTTTCAATAAAAAATGAATCTGAAAAATACTCACTTTTAGCTATACAAGGCCCAAAGGCCATAAATGCAATGCAGTCTCTAACTAACATAGATTTAAATAGTATAGCTTTTTATCATTTCAAACAAGGCTTATTTGCAGGTTTTGATGATGTTATTATTTCAGCTACTGGGTATACAGGAAGCGGTGGTTTTGAAATTTACTGTAAAAACGAACAAGCCATTCAGATTTGGAATAAAGTATTTGAAGCAGGAGCTGAACACAACATTAAACCCATTGGTTTAGCAGCTAGAGATACACTAAGACTAGAAATGGGTTATTGTTTATATGGCAATGACATAAACGAAAACACATCCCCAATTGAAGCAGGGCTTGGATGGATAACAAAATTCACAAAAGAATTTACTAATTCACAGTATCTTAAAAACGAGAAAGAAACTGGTCCTAGAAGAAAACTAGTTGCATTTGAAACGGTAGAAAGAGGGATTCCAAGAAAAAATTATGAGATATATTCTAATGATAACAACAAAATTGGAATCGTAACTTCAGGAACAATGTCGCCTAGCTTTAATAAAGGAATAGGACTAGGTTATGTCAGTTCAGAGTATTCACAAAAAGATGGGTTTATATTTATCAAAATAAGAGAGAAGTTCATTAAATCTAAAATTGTAAAATTACCATTTAAAGCCTAAATTATTAAACAAAGAATATTAATAATTGGTGGGAGTGGATATATTGGGAATAATATATACAAAGAGCTAAATCCATATTTTGACACTTACGCTACTTACTACTCTAGTAATAAGTATAATAACAATAAACATTTTTTTTATTTTGACTTAAACTCTGCCACATCTTTATCATTAAATAAAATATTCAAAAAAGTAAGACCTTCTGTAATTATTTCTGCTGCTAAAGCAGATAACAATTCACTAATTAATAGTCATGATTATATAATAGATTATGTGAACAATAATAAATGTAAGATCATTTTTATATCATCCTCAAGTGTTTTTGATGGATATAAGAATTATCCAAATTATGAATTTGACAAAACTTTTTCTAAAAGTAATTTTGGATACTTAAAAATAAAAATTGAAAACAAACTTCTGAAATTAGACGAAAATAAATATACCATTATTCGTGTTCCTTTTCTAGCTGGGATAAATTCACCTCATATAAAAAAAATAAAAAATGAAGTAAAACTGAACATTCCAATTGAAGTATTTCCGAACTTAATTATTAATATTATCAACATTAAAAAAATTACATTGTTTATTCATCATATAATAAATAAAAAATTGAGTGGAATTATTCATTTAGGCAGTAAAGATCTGATTCATCATGTGGATTTAATTAAAGAAATTTTAAACGCTCTTAAAGTTGATTCGTACAGATTAAAATATGTCTATACAACTAATGATAACAGGTATATTGCTTTGTTTAATAAGAATAAAAAAATACCAAAATATTTAGACTTTAAAGCTAATTCAATTATAAATACGATTAAATAAAATAAAGGTTTTGTATTTTGCAATTGTAATAAATTAAAAATTATGGGAAGAGCATTTGAATTTAGAAAAGCTAGGAAGATGAAAAGATGGTCAGCAATGAGCAAGGCCTTTACTAGAATTGGCAAAGATATTGTCATGGCCGTAAAAGAAGGTGGAGCAGATCCAGATTCCAACTCAAAATTAAGAGCTGTAATTCAAAATGCTAAATCGGTAAATATGCCAAAAGACAATATAGAAAGAGCAATTAAAAGAGCAAGCGATAAAAGTCAAGGAGATTACAAAGAAGTTTTATTTGAAGGTTATGGCCCTCATGGGATAGCTATATTAGTAGAGACAGCTACAGACAACAACACCAGAACAGTAGCTAACATAAGAAGTTATTTCAGCAAATGTAATGGCAATTTAGGAACTTCCGGATCTGTAGCATTTATGTTTGATCATATTTGTAATTTTAAAGTTGAAAAACAAGATTTAGATATTGAAGAACTAGAGCTAGAGTTAATTGACTTTGGAGTTGAAGAACTTTTTATAGAAGAAAATGAAATATTGATTTATGCACCTTTTGAATGCTACGGAGTAATTCAATCTGAACTTGAAAAAAGAGAAATTATAATTAATTACTCTGGTTTTGATAGGATACCTAATATTACAAAAGAGATAAAAGAAGAAGAAGAAATAGCTGATATTGATAAGCTGTTAGAGAAAATAGAAACCGATGATGATGTTCAAAACGTTTATCACACAATGAGTTAGTAATGTTTACGAAAGCCTTTAGACATTTAAAAAAAGATCCAGTGATGGATTTTTTAATTGAAAAATATCATGACAAGATATCTCTAGATGACTATAAGTCCACTAACTATGCGTTATCACTCTCCAACTTAATCATTGATCAACAAATTAGCTTTAAAGCAGCAATCACTATTAAAAAAAGATTTGCAGTACTAATAAAAAACTTATCTCACAGAGAAATCCTAGATCTTGATAATGACAAAATACAATCTATTGGAATTTCATTTAGAAAAGTTGAATATATTAAAAATGTATTCACTTTTTTTATAGATAATGAAAAAGAATTTATTCTTTTTAATGAAGAAAAGATGCAACAAGAATTAATTTCCATAAAAGGAATTGGTAAATGGACAATAGAAATGTTCTTAATGTTTGAATTAGGGAAACCCGATATTTTTTCTAAGGGAGATATTGCACTAATAAATAGTGTAAAAAAGAATTATAAGTTGGATGGTTTAGACAAAAGTAAGTTAGATAGCTTGATTAAATCATGGTCTCCATACAACAGTACAGCATCCTTACTTTTGTGGAAATCAGTTGAAGAAAAAGTTTTTTTTAATTAAAACTACGTTCTTTAACCTTCCCCTCTACACCCTTAAAATAGCTTTCTATAAAAATAAAGTCTTTGGTAATATCATTTGTTGGGTAAAAAGGTTCTGAAATTGTATTTACTTTATTTGTATAATCTAGTTTCACCATTATTATTGGAATGTTTGCTTTTTTTGCTATGTGGTAAAAACCAGTTCTTAATTTATCTACCTTTGCTCTTGTTCCTTCAGGTGCTAATCCAATTCTAAATTCTAACTTTTCATTAAAAATAGAAGCTATTTTATCAACTTTATTTCCCTTTTTAAACCTATCAACTGGGACAAAGTTTAACCATTTTAAGATAATAGATAAAGGGAAAAAGAACAGTTCTTTTTTAGCTAAAAAACTAGTTTTTACAGAACAAACAGATCGAAGTAATACACCAATATAAAAATCATGCCAACTAGTATGTGGAACAGGAATTATAATGCATTTCTTTAGATTTTCTGCAGAAAAGGTAACATTACCCTCTACCTTCCAATTTAGAATTTTGAAATAAATAAATTTTGATAAAAATTTCATGTATTTATTTTTTTGACCAAATTGATATAGCTAACTCCAAATCTTCTTTAGTATCAATACCAACACCTAAAAAATCAGTTTCAATCATTTTAATTCTGTTGCCATTTTCAATAATTCGTATAGCTTCAATCTTTTCTGCTAACTCCAATTTAGATGGTGGTAATTCAGAAAAATTAATAAGTGCTTGTTTTTTAAAACCATAAACTCCGATATGTTTATAATAAGTGATATCAGTTTTATTGACATCCCTATTAAATGGAATTATATTTCTTGAAAAATACAAGGCATAATTATCAGAATTTACTATGACCTTCACGTTATTTGGGTTACTTATTTCATTTTCATCTGTTATATTAATCATTAATGAAACGTAATTTGAACTATTTAACTCAATTACTAATTTCTTAAGGCTAGATGCATCGATGAAAGGTTCATCTCCTTGAATATTAACAAAAGCATCAGAATCAATCGATTTACATGCCTCAGCAATTCTATCACTTCCTGATTCGTGTCTGTTTTTACTAAGAATTGAATTTCCACCTACATTAACTATCTCATTATAAATTTCTTCATCTTCGGTAACAACATAAACAGAGTTAAATAATTTTGTATTAACAACGGCTTCATAGGTTCTTAAAATTATAGATTTACCACAAAGATCCATAAGTAATTTCCTGTCAAATCTAGTTGAGGATAATCTAGCTGGAATTAGTGCAGTAACTTTCATATATTAATTTTAATCAAAAATACTGAATTATAAAACTTAATTAGAAAAAAATTCGTCCTTAAAACCTATTAGATATAGTTTTTCTTTTGCCCTAGTAAGTGCAGTGTATAGCCATCTAATAAAATCTTTATCTATTCCGTTAGGTAAATATGGCTGTTCGACAAATATAGATGACCATTGACCTCCTTGAGATTTATGACAAGTTACAGCATAAGAAAATTTAACCTGAAGAGCATTAAAATATTTATTATTCTTGACTTTCAAGAACCTTTTATATTTAACTTTTTCAGAAACATAGTCTTTCATAACCTCATTGTAGAGGTGATTAGCCTTTTCATAATTTAAAGATGGAGTCTCTAAATTAATTGTGTCTAACATTAAAACTGTATCAAATGGTTTCATTTTAGGATAATCTATCATTTGTACGGTAACTTCAGCAAAACGAAAATCATAAAGATCAATAATTCTACTAATTTCTAAAACTTTAATAATATCTCCATTAGCAATAAAACCTGCTTCTGATGTACTCTTTAACCAATGATAATTATTTTTAACAACCATTAAATTATCTCCTACTGAAAGTTCGTTTTCATTAAAAAGGATTCTATTTCTAATTTGTTGGTTATATAAATTAGCTCTCTTATTTGACCTTACTATCAAAGCAGTCTCTTCTTTTCCAACAGTGGTATAACTATCCGTTAAAGAATTAATAATATCTTCTCCGTCTTCAAGTCTAATAATGTCTTTAAAACCTGATAGATTAAATTTAAAATCCTCGAAATCTTTATTAATAAGTGATTCTCTTAAAATCGTAGCATTATTTAATATTCCTGAAAGAACTTCTTGACGAACGACTTCATCTAATTCAATTGACAATACATTTTTATTGTAGTTAACTTCTAAATATTCTGGATCAAGAGATGGACTTAATTTAGAGTTAACTGGTGGTAATTGAGCTGTATCACCAATAAAAATAATTTTACACTTATAACCAGAATAGACAAATTGAATTAAATCTGAAAGTAAAGAACTAGTGTCAAAAAGTTTTTTATTTTGAGATGTACTAGAAATCATAGAAGCTTCATCAATAATGAAAATTGTATTTTTTGACTTGTTTGTTTGTAAAACAAAATCAATATTTCCAGATGATGTTTTTTTAGGAAAATATATTTTTTTGTGTATTGTATTAGCTTCAGTGTTTGTATAATTTGATAAAACTTTAGCAGCCCTTCCAGTCGGAGCCATTAAAACACCAGATTTTTTTATTTTCCATAGATTATTAATTATGGAGGAAACTATGGTAGTTTTTCCCGTACCTGCATATCCTTTGAGAATAAATAAAGAATTATCATCTTCATTTAGGATAAATTCAGATAGTTTATATAATGTTAAGTCTTGCTTAGCAGTAAGTTTAAATGAAAAATGATTCTTTGCTAAATTGTAAAACTCCTTAATATTCATCCAATAATTATATAAATAAAATCAAAGATATAAATGTTTTTTCTCTACAATCATTTTAACAAATAAAAAAAAATTGTATTTTGGCTTTTTTATAACTAAAACCCATTCAAATGCTGCAAATTCTTTCTGTCATATTAGTATTATTAGTTACAGCTGGTCTTCTCTACTGGATTAACTCGGATACTTTTCAAAATAAACACAAAAAATATATTCTTATATTTTTATGGGTATTTGTTGCAATTTATTCTTACAAAACAATTAATTCAGTATATGAAGTTATTCAATTTGATGATTTAAAGGAAGTTAGATATCAGAAAGTAATTAAAAACCTTATTGATATTCGTGATTCGGAATTAGCTCATAGATCAGTTAAAGGTCAGTTTCAAAACAATTGGGATAGTTTAGTAAAATTCATTGAACTAGATTCTTTCACTTTAACACAAAGAAGGGATTCAAGCATACTTGACAAAGAAATGACTAAAAGGTATGGTGGTGTTAAAACTTACAAAGATATTGTTATTGTAGACACCTTAGGTTTTGTTTCTGTCAAAGACTCGCTATTTGGAGTAGATAATAGATATACCAAAATGATGTATGTACCAGGAGCTAAAGATGCAGATACTAAGTTTGAGCTAAGAAGTGGATACATAGAGCAAAATGGATTAGATATTCCTGTATTTGAAAGTAAAGTAATAAAATCTGTAATTCTATATGATCAAAATAAAGACTTAATCTTTAAAGAAAATCTTGTACAGTCCGTTGATGGTGTTAATGGTTCTGCTTTAAAAGTTGGATCAATGGATGAAGTTAATACAAATGGAAACTGGCCAAAAAACTACACGAAAAATCAATAAGACAGATTCTTTTTCAATTATAAATTTAACTATTAACATTGGTTATAACGAAATTGGGTTCATTTTATATGATAACATAGAAAATACCCTACTAGATTCTATAGAAATTAATTATAAAGAATTATCAGATGTTGATAATTTAATATCTAAATATTTTAGCGAAAAAGAACAGGGCGGTTTACTTAATTTAATAACTGTTAATCACCACAACAGTCTACATACAATAGTGCCTCATGCTCTATTTGATAAAAACAACATCAAGGATTATTTGAAGTTTAATAATTCCCTTCTTGAAAATGATGAATATCTATATGATATAATTAAAAATAATGAATCTGTTAATGTTTTTATTCCAATAAAATTTAATATCTCTGTCCTACAAGAATATGCAAAGGAAGTCACACAAAAGCACTACACAACGAACTTAATAAATGAAATTTATAAAATTGAAAAAAACAATACAAACTCAAATTTATATTTGAATATAAATAATTCTAAAATTGATATAATACTGATAAGTGATAATCAATTAGTATTCATCAATACTTTCGAATATTCTACAAATGAAGATATTGTGTATTATGTTTTATTTTGCTTTGAACAGCTAAATTTAAATCCTGAAAACAGTCCTATAGTTATTTCTGGTAATTTTAGTGAATCTATCTATAAAATGATTTTCAAATACATTAGACATGTTAGTGTTTATAAATCAAAAGTAGATTTAAATCATAAATTCTATTTGAATTTCAAAAACAAACTAACGTACAATTTATTATAAATGAGAATTGTTTCTGGAAATCACAAAGGAAGAAAAATTAAAGCACCTAATAACTTACCAATTAGACCTACAACTGATATGTCTAAAGAATCTATTTTTAATATCTTATCCAATTCATACGAGTTTAATGAAGTATCTGTAATCGATTTGTTCTCTGGATCAGGTAATATAAGTTATGAATTTGCTTCTAGAGGTGTTAAAGATATAATATCAGTTGACAACAACATTAACTGTATACAATTCATTAAAAAAACTTCAAAAGAATTAGATATAAACATTATTGCAATAAAATCTGATGTCATCAATTTCTTAAAAAAAACAGAAAAAAAAAGTGATATTATATTTTCAGATCCACCATATAGTTTTAATGAAACTTACTTAAATTCTATGATTGAATTAGTTTTTTCAGAAAATCTAATAAAACAAGATGGAATACTAATAATTGAGCATTCAAAAGAAATATCTCTTGATTTGAATCAATACTTTCATAACAAAAAGAGATATGGGAGCTGCTATTTCACTTTTTTAAAAAAATAAAAAGCGAGTGTAAGAAAACACTCGCTTTTTTATTTAAGTAAATCTATAAGCCGGATTCTGTACTTAATTAAAAGCCCCTGTCATTTATCTCGATAAGTTGTTACCAACTTATTCTAGCTGCCTACCCTCCAACATTGAGCGTACAACTCTTTAGCGTTGGTTTACATGGCATTGCACTTCATAGAGTTTACCTGGTTTCACTACAGCTTAACCTGTACATTCTTTCTGTTGCACTTTTCCTAATCTCTCAATTGGTGGCTGTTAACCACTATGATGTACTTAAGTGTCCGGACTTTCCTCTATTTAAAAATAGCGACAAGGCGATTTACTAGAGACAAAAGTAATCAATTGTTGATAAATTATTTGATTTTATATATCCTTAGTTAAAATATTGAAATTGAATTAATAAATTTGTGTATATTGATTACTTATATGGAAGACTACATTGTATCTGCAAGAAAATATAGACCTAAAACTTTTGATGAAGTTGCTGGTCAAGAAGCTATTACTTCAACCCTTGTTAATGCTATAACTAATAATCAACTTGCACAAGCTTTGTTATTCACTGGCCCTAGAGGAGTAGGTAAAACGAGTTGCGCTAGGATATTAGCAAAAATGATCAATAGTTCTATTGATAACGATAATCAAGACTTTGCCTATAATATTTTCGAACTTGATGCAGCTTCAAATAATAGTGTTGATGATATTAGAAATTTAACTGAACAGGTTAGAATACCGCCTCAATTAGGAAAATACAAAGTATATATTATTGATGAAGTACACATGCTGTCAGCTTCAGCATTTAATGCATTTTTAAAAACACTAGAAGAGCCCCCTAAGCATTGTATATTTATTCTTGCCACTACTGAAAAACATAAAATAATTCCAACTATTTTATCAAGGTGTCAAATCTATGATTTTAAAAGAATTACCAATAAAGATATTGTAGATTATTTAATCAAAATCTGCAACAAGGAAAAAGTTAAGTTTGAATCAGAGGCACTAGATATAATTGCAAATAAGGCTGATGGTGCAATGAGAGACGCTTTGTCAATATTTGATAGAATATTAAGTTATAACAATAAAGAAATCACTGTTAAGGACGTTAGTATTAATTTAAATGTGTTGGATCAAGAGATATATTCAAATACTATTGATTTAATTTTAGAAAATAAAATACCTGAATTGCTTTTATTAGTAGACAGTGTTATTTCAAAAGGATTTGAGGGTATTAATTATATTTCTGGCTTATCTACTTATTGCAGAAACTTATTAATCTCTAAAGATGAAAAAACAATTCTATTATTAGATTACTCTGATAATTCTAAACAAAAAATCATCACTCAGGCAAAAAAGATATCTCCAAGTATCATAATTAATTGTTTAGAGTTATTAAACAAATGTGAAATAAGTTACCGATCAAGTATTAATCAAAGACTATTAATAGAATTGACAATCATGCAGCTAGGGTCATTAACATTATCAGATCAAAAAAAAAAATCTAGTTTTAAAATAATTCCTTTTGAATATTTTAAAAACACTACGCACATCACCCCTATTTCTGTTCCAATAAAAGTTAAAGTTGAAAAACCAAAATTAGATATAAAAACAAGTGGAAATTCAGGCCTTTCCCTTAAAAGCATAAAAACTATAAAAAACCATGAGTTTAAATCTAATGAATCAATTGTTCATCCTGAAAAATTACCAAAAGATGAGTTTACTGAAGAAGATCTCGTATTATCTTGGAATAAATATTCAGAAAAAATAGAAAATTTAGGGAAATATAATCTGGCTTCTATATTAAGGATAGACAAACCTAAGTTAGAAGATTATAACATATGCTTAGAACTTCCAAATACTACTAATAAAATTGAACTTGAGTCTAATCAACATGATTTATTAAAATATATTCGAAAGGACTTAAACAATTATGATATTAAACTAAAAGTAACAATCAATGAAAAGATTGAAAAAAAATTCACCTACACACCTAAGGAAAAATATGAACTCTTAAAAAGTAAAAACACTTTAATTGAGAAGCTAAGGTTAGATTTTAAATTAAGTATTTAAATCGTTAAAATCATCACCAAAAGAATCTACATTATTTAATTTTCTAATTATTCCATCTGCTAGTCCTATTCTAGGAACAATCACTTCTTTTGATTTAGCATATTGCATAGATTTAAGCAAAAGTTTAGTTGCAGGCACTATTACATCAGATCTATCAGCATTAAAACCTAATTTAGTAATTCTTTCTTCATATGATAAATTAGATATTTTTTTGTAAAATTTTTCAATGAAAGAATAGGAAATAGATTGATTAATACCTTTTTTAGATTCTTTTAAAATTTTATTAATATTACCTCCAGATCCAATTATAATAATATTATTAAATTCTTTTGTGTTGGTTTTGATCCATTTTTTATAATCGGTCCAGGTTTTCTTTTTTACAAGGTCATTTAAAAATCTAATGGTTCCAAGTTTGAAAGATTTTGAAGCAATTATTACCCCTTTAAAAATTATACTTAGTTCAGCACTACCGCCTCCTATATCAATGAACAAATAAGTCTCATTAAAATTAAAATGATTTGCAAAAAATGTGTCTGCAATCAATGAAGCTTCATCTTTTCCAGAAATGACATCAATTTGCAATCCAGTATTAGAATAAATATCACTAATTATATCTTTACTGTTTGTTGCTTCTCTCATAGCAGAAGTTGCGCAAATTTTATACTTTGAAACATTATGAACTTTCATTAGAAGCTTAAAAGCACTCATGGCATCATTAAGGCGTTTACGATTTTCTGTTTTTATTTTATTTTTCAAAAAACCATCGAAGCCTAGCCTTATGGGTACCCTAACTAAACTTATTTTTTTAACTTCAACAATATTATTATTTTGTGATATAACACTACAGATTAATAACCTTACAGCATTAGAGCCAATATCAACAGCAGCATATTTCTTTATTTTTATCATGGAGAAAGCCTGTCTTTAATCCAATTATCATTTTTATATAAAAATCTAGCTCTATCATGCAAACGATTCTCTCCTCCTTGCCAAAATTCATACTCAACAGGTGAAACTAAATATCCTCCCCAGTGAGAGGGTTTTGGAATACTTGTGTTAATATATTTATTTTCTAACTCGTGTAACTTCTTTACCAATTCATCTTTAGAATCTATAACTGTACTTTGATCAGAAACTATAGCACCAAGTTGACTTCCTCTAGGCCTAGAATTAAAATATTCGTTACTTTTTAAATCAGATATTTTTTTCGCATGACCTTTAATAATTACTTGCCTTTCATGTTCTTCCCAAAAAAAAGACAAACAAACTTTATTATTTTTACTTATAGACAAGCCCTTTTCACTATTGTAGTTAGTATAAAAAGTAAATCCATCATTATTAAATTCTTTTAGTAAAACAATTCTATTTTTAGGAAAACCATCAATACTAATAGTCGATAAGCTCATCGCATTAACTTCAGAATCAGTAATATCGTTATCAAAATCTTTAAACCATTGGCTAAATAAAGCTAGCGGATTATTAAAATCATTAAATTTAAAAATGGTGTTTTTTGAATAACTTTTTCTATAACTACCTAAGTCTGATTTTAATATCATAAACCAAATTTAATGACTATAAATTAATAAATAAATTATATTTCGATTATTTTATTATCCTCTGCTAAAACAACATTTTCAAATTGAGTTTTTGCTTCAATTTTAAAATCATCAATATTATCATAGCGAGATGAATAATGACCTAAAATTAACAACTTGACATTTGATAATTTTGCAATCTTTCCAGCCTGTCTTGCAGTGGAATGTTTTGTCGATTTACTTAATTTAATATGTTTGTCTAAAAATGTAGATTCATGATATAAAGCATCACAATTATTTATAAGTTCAATTATAGACTCATCATATTCAGTATCAGAACAATAGACATAGGATTTAGCAATTTTTCCAGGATAAGTAAGTGTTTTATTTTTAATGGTTAAGCCTTTTTCGTTCACGACATCAAAACCTTGCTTTAATTTATTAGAATATGCAATACTGACGTTGTTTTTTTCAATAGCATCTATATTTAAAGTCAAAGGCAGGTTTACTTCTTTGAATAAAAAGCCATTAGTATATATTCTGTGAGATAATGGTATAGTGGATACCTCTATATGATCTGTAATGAAAATCAATTCTGATTCATTTGAACTTAATTCGTGAAAAATTAATTTATATTTTGTCCAAGAACCAGAAGCTTTAATTTGATTGATAATTAATTCTTTTATTCCAAGTGGACCATAAACATGAAGATCAGCTGATCTATTTAATAGAGAAAATGTAGAGATTAATCCAATTAAACCAAAATAATGATCACCATGTAAATGTGATATGAAAATATGTTTAATTCGAGAAAATTTTATTTTATTTCTTCTTAAACCGACTTGAGTACCTTCTCCACAATCAACTAAAAAAATTTCATTCTGAATTTCAATAACTTGGGATGACAAATTGTTACCTATTTTAGGCATAGCACTGTAACAACCAATTATTGTAATTTTCAATTTTTATTTATTCAAAGGTTTTTTTTGAGCTAAAAGATAAATAATTGCCATTCTAATAGCAACCCCGTTTTCTACTTGATCGAGTATTATAGAGTTTTTTGAATCTGCTACATCACTGGAAATCTCTACTCCACGATTGATTGGACCAGGATGCATAATATATATATCGTTATCTAAAGAGTTTAATATATCTAATGTTAGCCCATATTGTTGAACATATTCTCTAACAGATGGGAAAAAACTATCGGTCATTCTTTCATTTTGTAATCTAAGCATATTAACAACATCACACCATTTTAATGCTTTTAAAAAATCATGCTCAACTATTACACCTAATTTATGTAAATATTTAGGGATAAGAGTTTTAGGACCACAAACCATAACATTAGCACCTTGTAATTGTAATGCATATATATTGGAAAGTGCTACTCTACTGTGTGATATATCTCCTACAATTAATATATTTTTATTTTTAAGATCACCTAATTTTTCCCTAATCGAATATGAGTCTAGTAAAGCTTGGGTAGGATGTTCATTAGCACCATCACCAGCATTGATTATAGTAGCATTAACATTGTTTGCAAGTAATTCTGACGCACCAGCATTCGGATGTCTTAAGACAACAATATCAACCTTCATCGATAAGATATTGTTTACTGTATCAATTAGAGTTTCCCCTTTTTTTACAGATGATTGAGCAGAAGAAAAATTAATGATATCTGCAGATAATCTTTTTTCTGCCAATTCAAAAGATAATTTTGTTCGTGTAGAGTTTTCAAAAAACAAATTTGCAATTGTAATATCTCTTAATGAAGGGACTTTTTTAATAGAACGATTAATTACTTCTTTAAAATGGTCAGCAGTTTTAAAAATTAAATTTAAATCATTAACATTTAAATGCTTTATCCCTAACAAATGATTAACACTTAATTCATTCATACCTTATCTATTATATAAACACAGTCATTTCCTGATTCATTATTCCAATCAACAATTACTTTTTGATTATCATATACATCAATTTGTCTACCTCTATAATCTGGTTGTATTGGTAAATGTCTACTAAATCTTCTATCAATTAAAGTAAGTAATTCAATATTAGTTGGTCTACCAAAAGTTTCAACTGCTGTTAGTGCAGCTCTAATTGTCCTACCTGTAAATAAAACATCATCTATAAAGACAACGTTCTTGCCTTCAACTTGAAGGTCATCTGTTGAATTAGCTTCTAATATCTTTTCGTTTCTTCTAAAGTCATCTCTATAAAAAGTTATGTCTAGTAAGCCATAGTTAAGATCAGAAATATTATAGGTATGAGTTAAAATTTGAACTATCTTATTTAAAAGTGATTTACCACGTGGCTGTAGACCTATTAAAATTGTATTTGAAAAGTCTTGATGATTTTCAATTAATTGACAAGCGAGTCTCTGTAGAATAATATCTATCTCTTTTTCATTAAGTATGATATTTTTACTCATCAATTTCTATTTAATTATTTATAGAATTAAGTTAAAAAAAAAGCCTTTCAAAAGAAAGGCTTTTATAAAAATTATTTTCCATCCATTTTATCTTTTAGTTCTTGCAACTTTTCATTTGCATCGCCTAAAGTATTTTTAGATTCGGATTTTTCTTTTTTATTCTTCTTATTAGCTACTTTAATGTTTTCTGCTTCAACATCTTTAAAAACAGATGTATGGGAAGCTACAACACGTTTAGAATCTTTATTAAACTCAATAACCTTGAATTCAGCAGACTCACCTTTAACTAATTTAGAACCATCTTCTTTTACTAAATATCTAGAAGGAATAAAAGCAGTAATGTCATCGTTAAACTTCACGGTTGCTCCTTTATCAACAATCTCAAATATATCAAAGGTATGTATAGAATTTAAAGTAAATTCATTTTCATACTTATCCCAAGGATTATCTAATGTTTGTTTATGACCTAAGCTAAGCTTTCTGTTTTCAACATCAAGTTCTAAAGTAATAACCTCAATTTTGTCTCCAACAGCGCAAAATTCACTTGGATGTTTGATTTTTTTAGTCCATGAAAGGTCAGAGATGTATATCAATCCATCTATTCCTTCCTCTAACTCAACAAAGACACCAAAATTAGTAAAGTTTCTAACAGTTCCTGTTTGTTTAGAACCAATAGGGTATTTAGAAGTTATATCAGTCCAAGGGTCAGGTGTTAATTGTTTAATACCAAGAGACATTTTTCTGTCCTCTCTATCAAAAGTGATTATCATTGCTTCAATTTCATCACCAACTTTTACAAAATCTCCTGCAGATCTTAAATGAGTAGACCATGACATTTCAGAAACATGTACTAAACCTTCAACTCCTTCAGCTAATTCGATAAAAGCACCATAATCAGCAATTACAACAACTTTACCCTTAACTTTATCTCCAACTTTAACATCTTCTGACAATGCTTCCCAAGGATGCTTACTAAGTTGTTTAAGACCTAGTTGAATTCTAGATTTGTCTTCGTCAAAGTCTAAAATAACAACATTGATTTTTGCATCTAATTCAACAATCTCACTAGGATGATTAATTCTTGACCAAGATAAATCAGTAATATGAATAAGACCATCAACTCCACCAAGATCCATAAACACTCCATAAGAGGTTATATTCTTTACAGTTCCTTCAAGTACTTGACCTTTTTCTAATTGTTTAATTATCTCTTTCTTTTGTTGTTCTATATCAGCTTCAATTAATGCTTTATGAGAAACGACTACATTTTTAAATTCATGATTAATTTTCACAACTTTAAATTCCATTGTTTTATTAACATAAACATCATAATCTCTAATAGGTTTAACATCAATTTGTGAGCCAGGTAAGAAAGCTTCAATTCCAAAAACATCAACAATCATTCCTCCTTTAGTTCTACATTTTACAAAACCGTTAACTATTTCACCTGTATCGTGTGCATTATTTACGCGATCCCAAGCCATTATTACTCTAGCTTTTCTATGAGAAAGTATTAATTGACCTGTAGCGTCTTCTCTAATATCAATTAAAACCTCAACTTTATCACCTACTTTTAATCCTGGATTGTATCTAAATTCGTTTAATGATATAACTCCTTCAGATTTTGCATTAATATCAATAATAGCGTCTCTATCACTTATATTAACTACAACTCCTTCAACAACTTCATCGGTTAAAGTGTCAACAAAATTTTCTTTAACTAAACCTTCAAACTCTACAAGTTTTGAATCCTCAATAGGATCAATTCCTTCTTCATAATTATGCCAATTAAAATCTTTTAAAAATTCTTCTGGGGATATTTTTTTTTCTTCTTGAGCGGGTTGCTCATTTGATTCAGTAGTTTCTACTGGATTTGAAACTTCTTCAACAGTTTCTTTGTTTAATTCTTCAGACATATCTGAGTAAATTTGTATTCTAGAAGTTTTCGATAGATTTAAGTAATTAACTTTTAGAAGGATTAATTAATTTTTTATATTCCTTTTGTCATATCGTATAAATTACCAAAAGGGAGTGCGAAAATAAACATATTTAATTAAATTGACAATATTAATATTATTAAAGATTGAATTTATCTTTTAAAATATTTTTAACAAGAATAAATTGCTCGTCCATTGTCATAGATGAATTATCAATTTCAATTGCATCGTTGGCAACAATTAATGGGGAGTCTAGCCTATTGGAATCATCAAGATCTCTGGATTGTAGATTATTTAAAACTTCAGAATAATCAACATTGATATTTTGATTAATATATTCGGAGTGTCTTCTGCTGGCTCTTACCTCAGCGGAAGCATTAAGAAATAACTTTAATTCAGCATTTGGAAAAACAACTGAACCAATATCTCTTCCGTCCATAACTACACCCTTATTTAAACTAATTTTTTTTTGAAGACTTACCATATGTTTTCTTATAAATGAAATAGTAGCAACAGAGCTAACATGATTAGAAACTTTAATTGATCTAATCTCTTGTTCAACATTAACATCATTTAAAAATATTTCAGAATATCCTAAATTATTATTAAATACAAAACTAAGTTTAATTGATAGTAATTCCTTTGAAAAATCCTCAAGATTAGAATCATTAAATGGAAGATATTTATTTGTCAAAGCATAATAGGTAATAGCTCTATACATAGACCCTGAATCAACATATATATAATTAAGGTATTGCGCTAAACGTTTTGCTAAAGTACTTTTTCCAGTAGAAGCAAATCCATCAATCGCGATAATAATTTTATCAGTCATTAATTTAAGTTTAGTTGTAAACCAATGAAGCTTGTATTTGCTGCACTAGAAAATTTAGCGTGTGTGTAATTGATTCGTAATTTATTAAATTTCATGCCAAATCCAAATGAAAGTCCAGAAAAATTTGACTGATCAATAATTTTTAACTCCTCACCTCTTTTAAAATTATATCCTAATCTGATATTAAATATACTTTCAGGAAAGAGTTCTGCTCCAATAATCAAATGTCTAAAAATATTATTAAAAAAAGTAACCTTTTCTTCTGTAATATTACCATCTAAATCAGTAGTTAATCTTGACGGATTAGATAAAGCTATATTCCATTTTTGAACATTTTCAAATGTCAAATACCATCTTAAAGGTGCATTTTCTAATAGTTGAGAAACGCCAATATCTATCTCAAAGGGTAATTTTTCATATATATCATTATAAGCTTTTAACTGTGTTCCAAAATTCCTTATAACCATCGCGATGTTTAAATTCATTTCACTATTTATATATAAAAGACCAATATCTGTTGAGATACCTATAGAATTATATTGTTCTAAAGATGATGTGATTAACCTTAAATTTAAACCAACATAAATAGGTAAATAATTAATCTTGGAAGAATATCCTATTGAAAAAGCACTTTCTTTTCCAGTAAAATCATTGGTGCTGTTTCCTTGCTCGTCATAACCAGAGAACTTACCATAGTCAATGTAGGATAGTCCAAAATGAAGTGTATTTCCTCTATTATTAAAAGTATATGCATATGCAGCAGTACCATATTTAATATCTGAAAAATAATTTGAAAAATTTATAGCTAAATTATTATTCATCCTACTGTTTAGTGAAGCAGGGTTGATACTAGGTTGGTTAACATCAAAATCGAAAAGTGTGATTTCCTTACCTCCTAATGCTAATTGTCTTGGAGAAGATGAAATGTTTAAAAACTCATATGTAGATTCTCCAGCAATTTGAGAATTAACTTGAAATACAGACAAGAAAATAAATAATTTAGTTAAAGTTTTCATTACCAGACTTATTATGAACTAAAACTTAAAAATATATGTTTTATTATAACTTTTTTGCATTAAGTACATCTTGATTTGATAAGGCTAACATAATAACGTCTTTCATTTCTGTAACATAATGGAATTTTAGTCCTTTTAAATAATCATTTTTTACTTCATTTACATCACTCTCATTTTGCTTACACAAAATAATGTCCGTAATCTTAGCTCTTTTTGCAGCCAAGATTTTCTCTTTAATACCGCCTACTGGCAAAACTTTACCTCTTAAAGTAATTTCTCCAGTCATTGCAAGATTTTTATTTACTCTTTTTTGAGTTAATAAAGACACCAATGATGTTAACATTGTAATTCCGGCACTAGGACCATCTTTTGGGGTAGCTCCCTCAGGAACATGAATATGAATATTATATTTTTCAAATACACTATCATTAATTTTAAAGTATTTAGAGTTCGCTTTAATAAACTCTAGTGCTATTTTCGCTGACTCACTCATAACCTTACCTAAGTTACCAGTTATAGATAGTTTGCCTTTACCTTTAGAAATAATAGATTCAATAAATAAAATATCTCCACCTACTCTAGTCCATGCCAAACCAGTAACTACACCAGCTACTTTATTATTTTCATATATAGTTCTATCTAATTTTGATGAACCAAGAATTTCATTTAAATCTAAAACTTTAATATTAGAATTATAATCTAAATTCATAGCTAAATTTTTTGCAGCATATCGAACTACTTTAGCAATCTGTTTTTCTAATCCTCTGACACCAGATTCACGTGTGTAACTTTCTATGATTTTTTCAATGACATTTTTAGATAATTTAATTTGAGAAGGCTTCACCCCATGTTCTAATTGTTGTTTGGGTAAAAGGAATTTTTTTCCGATTTGAATTTTATCTTCTGTAGTATAACCTGTAACATTTATTATTTCCATTCTGTCCAATAATGCTGGTTGAATAGTAGATAAATTATTACATGTAGCAATGAACATTACTTTAGAGAGGTCAAAACCAAGTTCTAGATAATTATCATAAAACTCTGCATTCTGCTCAGGGTCTAATACTTCTAACAAAGCAGAAGAGGGGTCACCTTGGTTTGAATTTGAAAGCTTGTCAATTTCATCTAAAACAAATACAGGGTTAGAGGTACCTGCTTTTTTGATATTTTGAATAACTCTTCCAGGCATTGCACCAATATAGGTTTTTCTATGCCCTCTAATTTCAGCTTCATCTCTTAGGCCACCTAAAGACATTCTAACATATTCCCTGCCTAATGCTCTAGCTACAGATTTTCCTAAAGAAGTTTTTCCAACCCCGGGAGGACCGTATAAACATAAAATTGGAGATTTCATGTCATTTCTTAATTTTAATACTGCTAAATGTTCAATAATTCTTTTTTTCACATCTTCTAAACCAAAATGATCCTTATCTAAGATCTTTTGTGCTTTTACTAAATCAAATAGATCTTTGCTGTATTTTGACCAAGGAAGATCAAGTATTAAATCAAGATAATTTCTCTGCACTGAATATTCTGAAACTTGAGGATTCATTCTTTGAAGTTTTGAAAGCTCTTTTTCAAAATGAAGTTTAACTGGTTTTGTCCAACTAATTTTCTTTGCTCTTGCCTTCATTTCATCAATCTCACCATCATGATTAACACCGCCTAATTCTTCTTGAATTGTTTTCATTTGTTGGTGAAGAAAAAACTCTCTTTGCTGCTGATTTAAATCACTTTGAACTTTTGATTGAATATCATTCTTAATTTCTAATTTCTGAAATTCAATATTCATAAATTTTAAAGTATCAAGAGCTCTCTCCTGTAAGTCATTAATCTCTAACAAATCTTGCTTCTCCGAAACTTTAAGATTCATATTGGATGAAACAAAATTTACTAAAAAAGAATTACTTTCAATATTTTTAATAGCAAAGGAGGCTTCCGAGGGAATATTTGGGCTATGTTTAATAATTTGTAAAGCCAGATCTTTTATAGAATCTATTATGGCCTTAAATTCAGAATCTGCAGATTCTGGCATAATTTCAGGAACACCTTTGATTGAAGCTTTCAAATATGGCTCAATAGAAATCATTTTTTCTATTGTAAACCTTTTTTTTCCTTGAATAATTACAGTTGTATTACCATCAGGCATTTTTAAGACCTTTAAAATCTTTGCGACAGTTCCTGTCTTATAGATATCATTTAAAAAAGGGTCCTCAATATTTTTATCAATTTGAGAGACAACACCAATTAATTTATCCCCTTTATTAGCATCATTTATAAGTTTAATAGACTTATCTCTACTTGCTGTAATAGGAATAACAACTCCTGGAAAAAGAACAGTATTTCTTAGAGGTAATATAGGTAACGAATCTGGTAAAACTTCATTATTAATTTCCTTTTCATCTTCAGGTGTCATTAAAGGTATTAGCTCTGAATTTTCGTCAACGTCAATAAGTGACAGATTGTCAATATTAAATAAGTTTCTATTAGCCATAATTGTTTTTAAGAAATAAAACAAATAATTTTAATTCCTTAATCAACTGAACAACAGTAGAGAAATGAAAATTAATGTTTAGAATTTACATATATATTTCAATATCTATGCCAAGTAAGATTTAATATTTCATTTTTTTATCTAATCTGAATAACAAGAAAGCTCCAACAGCGAAGAAAATTGTAAAAAATAAAATTGCATTCCTCATACTACCAGTAATCTGATCTATTGTTCCAAATAGAATCATTCCCAGTACAATACTTACTTTCTGGGCTACATCATAAAAACTAAAAAAAGAGGTAGTGTTTTCTGTTTCTGGTAAAAATTTAGAAAAAGTTGATCTAGAAAGTGCTTGAATACCGCCCATCACAAGTCCAACTAAACCAGCAGCTATATAAAATTCATTAGAAGATTCTACAAAATATCCATAAAAACATAAAAAAGCCCATAATATATTTAATATGATTAAGGTATAAATATTACCAAATTTTTCAGAGATTTTTGCACTAGCTAATGCACCTACTATTGCTATTAGCTGGATTATTAAAATGCTAATAATAAGACCAGTTGTTTTTTCCCCTTCATTCCAATTAATTTCCTGTTCACCAAAATACGTAGCTACTAATATAACTGTCTGTAAAGCAATACTATAGACAAAAAAAGCAAATAAGTAGCTTTTAAGAAAAGGGTGTGATTTTAAAATTATCCAAACTTCTTTGAGTTCTTTAAACCCATTAAAAAGAATACCTGTATTAATTTTTGAAATCTCTTTAGGTTCAGGTAAATAATAAAAAGTATATAAACTGAATATAAACCACCATATTCCAACGGTAACAAAAGATATCTTCATTGCCATAATTGGAGCTTGAACAGTTCCTTCACCCGCTATACCAAAGAAATCCGGAAAATTAACCATAAGTAAGTTCAGAATTAATAATATTACACTGCCAAAATAACCCATCGAATATCCTTTTGCACTAATAGAGTCTTGCTGGTTTTCAAATGCTATGTCAGGGAGGTAAGAATTATAAAAAACTAAACTTCCCCAGAATCCAATCATTGCTAAAAAATAAAATAAAAGGCCAAAGGTTAAATTATCAATATCAAACCAATACAAAGAAATAGTGGCTACTGAACCCATAAAACAGAAGAACTTCATAAATCTCTTCTTTAACCCCGTGTAATCAGCTATTCCAGAAAGCAACGGAGTAATAACAACTAAAAACATAAAAGCTATAGCAGTAACAAAAGTAATTAAAGCAGTGTTTTTAAAATTAAAACCTAAAAATTCAATATACTTATTCTCATCTGTAATAAACCCATAATATATAGGAAAGATAGCTGTAGAAATAACTAATGGATAAACAGAATTAGCCCAATCATAAAACGCCCAAGCATTTAATAATTTTTTATCTCCTTTTTGATATATTTTCATAAAAATAAAATACTTTTGCCTAATATAATATTTCTATTAAACAAATAGTAATTTAACTATACCTAATATAAACTCTTATGAAATTATACCCACAAATATTATTAATTATTATTGCTACTACTTGTGGAGTATTATTTGTAAATTTTACCTCCCAAGACACATATCCTAAATTAATTAAATCCAGTAAAAAAATGAAAGACTATAAAATTCAAAAAACTAATGAAGAATGGAAAAAAATTCTATCTGATGAAGAATATAGAGTACTAATTGAAAAAGGTACTGAGTACCCTGGAACTGGTGAATATAATATTCACATGAAAGAAGGTGTATATAATTGTAAAGGTTGTGATAACCCACTTTTTACTAGTGATCAAAAATTTGAATCTAATTGTGGTTGGCCAAGTTTTGATAATGCAATTGCAGGAAGTGTAGAATATAAAGATGATTATTCGCTAGGTAGAACTAGAGTTGAAATCCTATGTACAAATTGTGGTGGGCATCTTGGACATGTTTTTAATGATGGCCCAACAGAATCAGGTAAAAGATATTGTGTAAATTCAGTAAGCATTGACTTTAAAAATTAAATTATATGAGTAATTATGACATTATTATTTTAGGCAGTGGTCCAGGTGGCTATGTAACTGCTATTAGAGCCTCTCAACTTGGGTTAAAGACAGCTATCGTTGAAAAAGAAAGTCTAGGTGGTGTTTGTTTAAATTGGGGATGTATTCCAACAAAAGCACTATTAAAATCAGCTCAAGTTTTTGAATATTTGAAGCATGCATCTGATTATGGTCTAAATATTTCTGAATTTTCTAAGGACTTTAATGCTGTAGTTGATAGAAGTAGAAATGTTGCTGAAGGTATGAGTAAAGGCGTTAATTTTTTAATGAAAAAAAATAAAATTGATGTTATAAAAGGTTATGGAAAACTTAAACCTGGAAAAATTGTTGATGTTGATGGAGTTCAATATTCAGCAAATCATATTGTAATCTCAACTGGCGCTAGATCTAGAGAATTACCTTCTATTCCACAAGATGGAAAAAAAATAATCGGTTACAGACAAGCAATGACTTTAAAGAAACAGCCTAAATCAATGGTAATCGTTGGTTCTGGAGCAATTGGTGTTGAATTCGCATATTTTTATAACTCAATGGGAACAAAAGTGACTGTTGTTGAATATTTACCAAATATTGTTCCTGTAGAAGATAAAGATATATCTAAGGAATTAGAAAAATCTTTCAAGAAAAGTGGTATAAATATCATGACTTCATCAGAAGTATTATCTGTTGATACATCAGGTAAAGGCGTATCAGCTAAAGTTAAAACTTCTAAGGGTGAAGAAAATATTAGTGCTGACATAATACTTTCAGCAGTTGGAATTAAAACAAATATAGAAAATATAGGTCTAGAAGAAGTTGGTATTGCAATTGATGGAGATAAAATATTAGTAGACAAATATTATTTAACAAATATTCCTGGCTATTATGCGATAGGTGATGTTACTTCTGGCCCTGCTCTGGCTCATGTTGCTTCTGCTGAGGGTATACTTTGTGTAGAAAAAATTACCGGTCATGATGTAACTCCAATAGATTATGGAAACATTCCAGGTTGTACATATTGTTCTCCCGAAATTTCAAGCGTTGGATTAACTGAACAACAAGCATTAGATAAGGGATTTAAAATCAAGGTTGGTAAATTTCCCTTTTCAGCATCTGGAAAGGCTAGTGCAGCAGGTACTAAAGAAGGTTTTGTAAAAGTTATTTTTGATGAAAAATATGGCGAATGGTTAGGTTGTCACATGATTGGTGCAGGAGTAACTGATATGATTGCTGAAGCTGTTTTAGGTAGAAAATTAGAAACTACAGGAATGGAAGTTTTAAAAACAATTCATCCACATCCAACTATGAGTGAGGCTGTAATGGAAGCCGTTGCGGCAGCTTATGGTGAAGTTATTCATTTGTAAGACTACCTAAAGCTACTTAAAGCTAACTCATAACTTTTTAATCCAAAACCTAAAACAACTCCTTTTGCGTTTGGAGATATATAAGAGATATGCCTAAAATCTTCTCTGGCGTAAGTATTCGATATGTGTACTTCAATTACTGGTGATGTAATCGATGCTACAGCATCACCGACACCAACCGAGGTGTGAGTGTAAGCGGCTGCGTTTAATACAATTCCATCTATATGAAATCCAACTTCATGAAGCTTATCTATAATTTGCCCTTCAATATTAGATTGATAGTATGTAATATTAAAATCCTGAAATTTATTTTTTAAATCGATTAAAAAATTATCAAAATCTTTATGTCCATATATTTCCGGTTGTCTCTTTCCTAAAAGATTAAGGTTCGGACCATTTATTATTATAATATTTTTCATCGATTATTTTTCTTAATTGTAGATATCTTTATAAATATAATAAAATTTACTAACCGCTAGTAAACTCATCTGTTTAATAAGTTAATTATCTAACCAAAATAGCACTAAATTTTATGATATTTATTTAACTTGTATGTATGAATTGGAATGACGCTATAAAAGACTTTAATAACTACTTAAAAATCGAGAGAGGTTTCTCAATTAATTCTATATACAGTTATGAAAAAGATATCAAAAAATTTAAAGACTTTATAAACGAGAGTAAATCACCAATTAAAATTAACTCTGATGATATTAAGGAATTTTTAAATGTAATTTCTAAAGTATTAAATTCATCTTCTCAATCTAGAATAATCTCTGGTTTAAGAAGTTTTTTTGAATTCATGATTTTTGAAAAATACATAACTCACAATCCTTTGAGGCTAATTGAATCTCCAAAAACTTCCAGAAAACTTCCAGATACACTATCAACAAATGAGATTGATGAACTAATTTCTAACATTGACTTATCTAAAGAGCAAGGTGAAAGAAACTATGCTATTATAGAACTTCTCTATGGATGTGGATTAAGGGTAAGCGAATTGGTAGAATTAAAAATATCTGATTTATTTTTTGAAGAAAATTTTATAAAAGTTACAGGTAAAGGAAATAAACAAAGATTAATTCCAATTGGAAATATAACAAAGAATAAAGTAACTTTATACCTAGAAAACTCTAGAAATAATATAAAAGTAATACAATCGTTTAAAGATCATGTTTTTTTGAATAGAAGAGGTAAGAAATTAACAAGAGCAATGATTTTTACAATTATTAAACAATTAGCAGAAAGGTCAAATTTCAATAAATCAATTTCGCCACACACATTTAGACATTCATTTGCCACTCATTTATTAGAAAATGGAGCTGATTTAAGAACTATTCAACAATTGTTAGGCCATGAAAGTATTACTACTACCGAAATATACATGCATTTAGACAACAAGTATTTGAGCGAAGCATTAAACAAATTTCATCCTAGAGCCTAAAATATTATTTTAATTGAATGAGTTTAAAATTAACATATAATTATAATTTTGAATTTGAGATATCTTTAAAGTTAATATACTTTTACATTGTTTTTGAAAAAATATCAAATGCATAAACTATTATATACGCTATTTATTTCGCTCTTTACTTTGACAATTTCTGCTCAGGATAAATACACAATTAGTGGTAGTGTATATGATAAAAAAGGAAATGAAACTTTAATTGGAGCTACTATCTTTTTTTCCGATTTAAATATAGGAACTACTACAAATGAATATGGTTTTTATTCCATTACAATTTCAAAAGGCACACATATAATTACAGTAAGTTACCTTGGCTTTAGTGATGAAAGCAAGATAATAGAACTAAATAACAAAACTTCATTAGACTTCTACTTGTCTGAGAGTTCACAGGCTTTGGATGAAGTAGTTATTCAAACTGATATTGAAAAAATAAATATCAAAAGTACCCAAATGAGTGTCAATAAACTTACCTCTAAAACTATAAAACAAATCCCTGTTGTTTTAGGCGAATCAGACATCATCAAGTCAATCATTCTACTTCCCGGAGTAACTTCTGCTGGAGAAGGTGCTTCTGGTTTTAATGTTAGAGGTGGTGCAGCAGATCAAAACTTAATTCTATTAGATGAAGCTATTGTTTTTAATTCTTCACATGTATTTGGATTTTTCTCTGTTTTTAATCCAGATGTAATAAAAGATGTTAAATTATTTAAAGGTGGAATTCCTTCTAAATATGGAGGAAGACTATCATCTGTATTAGATATATATCAAAAAGAAGGAAATAATAAAGAATTTAAGTTAACAGGCGGTATCGGGTTAATTTCTAGTAGAATATTAGCAGAAGGACCTCTTAAAAAAGAAAAGAGTTCATTTTTGATTGGTGGTAGATCATCATATGCACACTTATTCTTACCTCTTATAGATAACAATAACGAAGCTTATTTTTATGACTTAAACACTAAATTTAACTACCGACTTAACAAAAATAATAATATATTCTTATCTGCGTATTTCGGAAAAGATGTTTTTGGAATTAATAATAGTTTTATAAATAAGTATGGTAATGCTGTAACTAATCTTCGATGGAATCATCTTTTTTCTGACAAGTTATTTTCAAATTTATCTCTAATTTATTCTGATTATTTTTATGGGTTAATTCTGGATTTTGTTGGGTTTGAATGGGACTCAGGTATTACTAACATAAACTTTAAATATGATTTTAATCATTATCTAAAAGACAACTTAAAATTAAGTTATGGCTTAAATAATATTTATACAAAATTCAATGCCGGTGAAATATTTCCAAACAGAAATGACTCTGGAATCATTCCTTTTAAATTAACTGAAAAATACGCAAATGAATTTGCTTTTTATTTAGAAGCCGATCACAACATTTCAGATAAATTTAGCTTGAAATACGGTCTTAGATTTAGTAATTTTACTCGCTTAGGGCAAGATGAATTAAATACATATGAAAATGACAATCCGTTAATCTACAATCAACAACTTCAAAAGTATGAGCCTGCTACTGCTAATGGATTAATAAATTATGAAAGAAGTGATATACTAAAAAGCTTTAATAATTTTGAACCACGTTTATCATTTTCTTATCTTTTAAATAGTGATAGCTCCATAAAGGCTAGTTACAATAAAATGGCCCAGTATTTACATTTATTGTCTAACACCTCCTCTCCTACGCCTTTGGACATATGGGTGCCTAGCGGTTCATTTATAAAACCTCAAGTCTTAGACCAGTATGCTGTTGGATATTTTAAAAGGTTTAAAGATGGAGATTTTTCTTTAGAAACTGAGTTATTTTATAAAGATGTAAAAAATAGAATAGACTATATAAATGGTGCAAACTTAGTTGCTAATAACGAAATAGAGACAGTAATTCTAAATGGAAAATCAAGGGCATATGGGTTAGAGTTTATGTTTAGAAAAAATGAAGGAAAACTAAAGGGTTGGCTAGCCTATACTTTATCAAAATCAGAACAACTAACTTCTGGCAGAAATAGTATTGAGCCAGGTATTAATAATGGAGAATGGTATAATACCCCTTATGACAAAACACACGATTTATCAATAAATGCTAGTTATGAATTGAGTAAAAAATGGAAATTTAATACAAACTTTTTATTACAAACTGGTCAACCAACAAACTACCCTGTTGGTCAGTACGAATTTCAAGGTTTGAATGTGCCTATTTACAATGATAACCAAAGAAATTCTGATAGGCTTCCTACCTACCATAGATTAGATTTATCGGCAATACTTACCCCGATAAAGAATAATAATAGAGATTTACAAGGAGAATGGGTGTTTGGTATATACAATATTTATAATAGAAAAAATGCTGCATCAATAGCATTTTCAAGAAACACAGAGACCTCTACAAATGAAGCTATAAAAACATCAATATTTGGTATTGTTCCATCTGTTACTTATAATTTTAAATTTTAAAAATGAAAAATATTACATTATTGATCAGTTTATTCATGTTTTTTGGTTGTGAAGATGTTATTGAAATAGAAGTTCCATCCAGTGAGTCTAAGCTAATTATTGATGCAATTTTTGAAGTATACCATAATCAGACACCAGTAACCGCTAATACTGTAGTTAAGTTAAGAGAATCTACTGACTACTATGATGATGAAATTCCTGTTATAACAAATGCAGCAACAGTTTTACTGAAGGATTTAACTAATGATATAGATATTATTTTTGAAGACAATAACTCAGATGGAAACTTTGTACCGATTAACCAGTTTATACCAATAGAAAATGTAGACTATGAACTTAATATTTTTTACAATGAAGATCTTTATCAAAGTCAAAGTAAACTAATAACTACAACCGGATTTAGTGAGGTATATCAAGGAGACAGTACATTATTTACAGGGGAAGAAATTGAAGTTAATATATCTTTTATAGATGATATTAATACTCAAAATTATTATTTATTTGATTTTTCAAATGATTTATTTGTACCAATTGAAGATAGATTTTTTAATGGATCGACATATAATTTTTCATTTTTTTATCAGCAAGACGAAATTGAATTACCCACTGATGTTATTATAAAAATGTCTGGAGTTACAAAAGAATATTTGACATATTTCAATGTTCTAATATCACAAAGTGGTCAGCAAGCTGGTGGTCCTTTTGAAACAATACCATCATCATTACTAGGTAATATTGTTAATACAACAAATATTGAAAATTTTCCGTTGGGATATTTTCACATTTCAGAAACTGATACGTATAATTTAAACTTGATAGATTTAGATTAAATAATCTTTTACTACTTGGCAATATTAACTGCCCTTGTTTCCCTTATAACTGTTACTTTGACTTGCCCAGGATAAGTCATATCTGTTTGTATTTTTTGTGAAATATCAAAAGATAGTTTCGAAGCTATGTCATCATCAACTTTTTCACTTTCTACTATAACACGAAGTTCTCTACCGGCTTGAATAGCATAAGCTTTTTGAACACCATCAAAATCTAGTGCAATTTCCTCTAAGTTTTTTAATCTTTCAATATATGAATCTAAGACTTGTCTTCTAGCTCCAGGTCTGGCACCGGAAATAGCATCACAAACTTGAACCACTGGAGATAACAAGAATTTCATTTCAATTTCATCGTGATGTGCTCCAATTGCGTTACAAACCTCATCTTTTTCTCCATATTTTTCTGCCCATTGCATTCCCAAAATTGCATGAGGTGTTTCTGCATCCTTTTCAGATGAAGGAACCTTACCTATATCGTGTAATAAACCAGCTCTTTTTGCTAGTTTAGCGTCTATACCAAGTTCTGCAGCCATTATACCGCACAATTTTGAAACTTCTCTAGAGTGCTGAAGCAAATTCTGACCATATGATGATCTATATTTCATCCTACCTACAACTTTAATTAGTTCTGGATGTAAGCCATGAATTCCCAAATCAATAACTGTTCTTTTACCAATTTCAATTATTTCTTGATCTATTTGTTTTTCAGTTTTTTTAACTATTTCTTCAATTCTTGCGGGGTGTATTCTTCCATCTGTAACTAACTTATGAAGTGATAATCTAGCAATTTCTCTTCTGATAGAATCAAAACAAGATAATATTATAGCTTCAGGAGTATCATCAACTATAATTTCTACTCCAGTTGCGGCTTCTAAAGCTCTAATATTCCTTCCCTCTCTTCCTATAATCCTTCCTTTGACATCATCTGATTCAATATTAAAAACAGAAACACAATTATCTATAGATTCTTCTGTACCAATTCGTTGAATTGTATTAATTATTATTTTTTTAGCATCTTGCTCGACTGTCATTTTTGCCTCTTCCATTGTGTTTTGAATAAATTTCATAGCATCAGACTTAGCCTCTTCTTTTATGGAATTTAATAATTGATCTTTAGCATCTTGTTTAGACAAACAAGAAATAACTTCTAATTGTTTTATTTGATTTTCTCTTTCATTGTCTAATTCAATACGTTTCTTATCTAGAATATTAATTTTTTTGTCAAAATCTTTTGACTTTAGTTCTAAATCTGAGTTTAATTCAGTTTGAATTTTTAATAGTTTAGAAGCATTTGATTCTTTATCAGTTACAGAGCGTTCTAGTGATTTAATTTTATCTTCTCTTGCATAAATAACTTTTTCATGCTCAGATTTAAGTTCAATAAATTTTTCCTTTGCTTGTAATATTTTATCTTTCCTTAAAGACTCTCCTTCTTTATCTGCAGCTTTTAAAATTGAAGATGCTTGTTTTTTTGCGTCTTCTATAATTTTAGCTGCATTAGACTTTTCAAATATTTTTGCAATTATAAATCCTATAACAATTCCACAAAGAGAAAATATTATAGTTGATGATGTTAGTTCCATATATAATTAATTAAATAAAAATACCTACAAAAGCTATGGTTTTGTATAAACTCCTTTAAATCAAGTTTAAGGCTAATAAGTTGATCAAAGATCTGATCTAGTCAGCACAATTTTACAACTTAAACTCACCTTTTTTAAAAGAATAAGCGTTGAGTTTATCAAAAAAACTAATGTAGGTAGTTTTAAAAGTTAAAATTTAAGAAATAGTTTCAATAATTAATTCATTTAATTCTTTTAATTTGTTTTCAAAAGATTTGTTTGAATTATTGTTATCAATAGATCGTTGTTTAGTTTTTGATGCAAACTGCAAAGCACACATCGCTAAAACATCTTGCTTATCATTAACTGAATAACTTTGTTCTAACTGTTTTATCATCATGTTTATATCTAACGCAGCCTTTCTCAATCCTTCTTCTTGAGAGGGGTCAATTGTAAGGGGATAAATCCTATTAGCAATAGATAATTTTATTTTCAATTTTTCCATTTAGAACTATATTTACTCTGTTAATTGAGATATACAATAATCTATTTCTCTAATTAATGAATTTATTTCTAGTTTAGTATCTTTAGTACCGTTATTACTACCTAAAATAGTATTCGCAATTTTAAGTGATTTATATTTTTCTTCACATAAATCTATCAGATTAGACTTTTCTAAACCTTTTTTTCTAAGTAAATTTACTTCACTCTCTAATTCAAAATTTAACTTTTGAAGCTTGGTTATCTTCTCCAGTAAAATTCGAATATTTTTCTCTAAAGATTTGACTAAATTATCTAGCTCTTGCATCTTATAATTAAAATACTATTAAAACAAAGTTAACATAGATATTAGAATTAACACTTCTTTTTACAAAAAATATGTTATGATGTTTGTGAAATTATAATATTTTTACATCTAATAAATATTATGAAAAACTATATTCTAAAGATTCTATTTTTTTTTATTTCTGTTAATTTTGTGCTTGCACAGAACACTCAAAGAAACCCACTAGAATATGAGTCAATACTTTCAGGCACATTTGGTGAACTTAGAACAAATCATTTTCATTCTGGAATTGACATAAAAACTAAAGGAAAAGAAGGATCAAAAGTCTACGCATTTTCAAAGGGATACGTTAGTAGAATAAAAATTTCAAAAGGTGGATATGGAAAAGCTATATACATTAAACATAATGATGGTAAAACAACTGTTTATGCTCATTTAAAAAGGTTTTCTAAAAAAATTGAAACAATAGTTAAAAATGAACAGTACAAAAAAGAAGATTACGAAATAGAAATTTTTCCAGCATTAAATGAAATTAAAATTTTAGACAACGAACTTATTGGTTATTCAGGAAATACTGGTGGCTCAAGTGGACCTCACCTACATTTTGAAATAAGAGATATAAATCAAAAACCCCTAAACCCCCTTAATTATGGAATTGATGTAAAAGATAGCAAGACACCTTCCGTTCTGGGTTTAAGGATATATAGTCTTTATAAAAACAGAGAAATTAAAGATTATAAAAACTTAACATTATACAAAAAAGATAAAAACACTTACATAACCGACACGATTAACAGTATTGGTAATTTAGGCTTTGGAATTCAAACGATTGATCGACAAGATTTAGCTAGTAACAAAAATGGAGTTTACAAAATCAATACATATATAGATAATGATACACTAGTAACAATAGATTTTAGCAAATTTTCGTTTGAAGAAACAAAACATATAAATAGGTATATTGATTATTCAGAGTTTAAGAGAAATAAAAGAAGATTTCAAAAATTATTTATTCAGAAAAACAACCCGTTATCAATATATAAGACAGAAAGAAATCATGGAGTGATTTCTTTAATCGAAAGTAGCAAGCATTTAATTAAAATTGAGGTTCTTGATTTTAAAAAAAATATTACTAAAATATTTATACCAATCGAAGGAGATAAGCATAAAAATATTTTAAATAATGATAACGATTTCAAAATTGGAGATATTAATAAATTATTTATTAATAGAAATAAAAGGTACTTTATAAATCAACATAATTCATCTTTACATATTGAAAAAGAAACGTTTTATAATAATTTATTTATTAAAAAAAGCAGCACCACTGACACATTAGATTTAGGGACTGACACAGTTCCTTTATTGAAATCTATTATAATCAAGTTCAAAAAACCTGATTATAAAAATTCATTTATTGGATTAAAAAACGATAAAACTAATAAACTAAGTTATGTTTCATCAACAATCAAAGAAGACTCTATTATTGCTTATTCAAAAAAATTAGGGAAGTATATCATTAGTAGAGATACAATTAAACCTACTATTACTCCGTTAGGTTTTAGTAAGAATGATTGGATAAGTAATCTTAATTATTTGAAATTTAAGGTTAAAGACGTCCAGACAGGAATTGAAAATTACAGAGCTACCATAAATAATAAATGGATATTAATGGAACCATTAAATAAAAATGGTGTAATTAGATATGATTTTAATGATAATATTATAAATAAATCTAAAAATGTTTTTAAAATAGAAGTCTCCGACAATGTCGGAAATACATCAGTTTTTGAAACAATTTTTTACAGAAAAACAAACCAATAAATTTGAAAATCAAATCTTACATTTTAAGCATTATATTTTATATGATGCCTTTGATATTATTAAGTCAAAATGGATACATTAAAGGTGTTGTTTTAGATATTAATAACAACCCTATTGAGAATGTAAATATATCTTCTGAAAGTAATGTTGGAGCTACCACAAATTCGAATGGGTTTTACTCAATTGAAGTTAAAGCTTCTAATAATGTAAATATAACATTCTCTCATGTAAACTTTAAAAGTGTCTCATTTCTAGTCAACCTAAAAACAAATGAAATTTATGAATTTTATCCTGTAATGGATATTAATATTGAACAAATTGAAGAAATAGTTTTAAACTCAAATAAAAGAGCAGAGTTAAAAAATATAATTACTATAGATCCACAAATTATAAGAACAATTAAGGGAGCTCAGCCTGGTATTGAAAATTTGTTAAAAACATTACCAGGTGTTAATATTTCTAATGAGCTAAGTACTCAATATTCAGTTAGGGGTGGTAATTTTGATGAAAACTTGGTTTATGTAAATGGAATTGAAATATACAGACCTTTTTTAGTTAGATCTGGACAGCAAGAAGGGTTAAGTTTTGTAAATTCAAACCTAATAAAAAATATAAATTTTTCTGCAGGTGGTTTTCAATCAAAATATGGGGATAAACTTTCTTCTGTTTTAGATATTGAATATAAAAATCCAAATGGAAATAATCTTTCTGGAAATCTAAATTTACTTGGTGGTAATATAACATCTGAAAACATCTCTAAAAATGCTAAAGTTTCGAATATTTTAGGAGTTAGATACAGGGATAATAGTTTGCTAGTAAATTCAAGGGAAACTCTAACAAATTATAATCCTAAATTTATTGATATTCAAAATTTTTTAACTGCAAATATTAATGAAAAATTTAGTTTCAATTTTTTGTCGTATATGTCAGTCAATAACTACAATTACAAACCTGAAAGTAGACAAACAAATTTTGGTACTTTAGATGACCCTACAGCTTTAATCGTTTATTACCAAGGACAAGAAAAAGACAAATATCAAACATTTTTTGGAGCTGTAAAATTGAATTTCAAAGCGACAGATTACACAGAACTATCATTAATCACATCTGCTTTTCAAACAAGTGAGAAGGAATATTTCGATATACTTGCACAATATAGATTAGGAGAAGTTAATAACAATATTGGAGATGAAGATTTAGGTGATGTAGAGTTTTCTGAAGGTATTGGAAGTCAATTAAATCATGGAAGAAATAATCTAAATGCTATAATATATAACTTTGAGCATAAAGGAAGTTTTAAGAAGAACAAAAACAATCTAGAATGGTCTTTAAAATTAACGAAAGAAGATATTAAAGATAGGATTGTTGAATGGGAAGTTATTGACTCTACAGGCTATTCTATTGACCCACCATTTTTCGAATCTTTAGGAGATCAGCCTTACACAGCTAACGAAGGGCCGATTGTGCCATATCAAAATATTAGAAAAACTAACAACACAAATACTAACCGTATTCAATCATTTATTCAATGGAGCAAAAATTTTAATTTGGGGTCTACGAAAGTATATTCAAATGCTGGGGTTAGACTACATGGATGGTCTATAGATAAACAAAAAACAAATTTCGTATTTAGTCCTAGATTTCAAGTAGGAATAAAACCTGACTGGGAAAAAGATATGATTTTTAAATTAAGTGGTGGAGTTTATCAACAACCCCCTTTTTATCGCGAGTTAAGAGATTACAACGGCGATATAAACTATGATGTAAAAGCACAAAAATCCATTCAATTAGTGGCTTCAAATGAATATAGCTACATGTTATGGAATAGGCCGTTTAAACTAACATCTGAGTTATACTATAAAAATATGAGTAATATCAATCCATATAGCATAGATAACGTTAGAATTCGTTATTTAGCTAACAATAATGCAAAGGCATATGCATATGGGTTAGATGTGAGATTAAATGGAGAGTTTATAAAAGGTACAGAATCTTGGTTTAGTTTTGGATACTTAAATACTAAAGAGAATATAGACAACCAAGGTTATATTCCGAGACCTTCTGATCAAAGATTAAAATTTGGTATTCTTTTCCAAGATTATATTCCTAATATTCCAGATCTAAAAATGTATTTAAATTTGGTCTATAATTCTGGAGTTCCAGGAGGAGCCCCTAGTTACGCAAATGCATACGATTATCAAAATAGATTGCCTGATTACAAAAGAGTAGATTTAGGGATATCATATGTAATAGTTGGTGGCGAAAAAGACTATAAGAAAGGTTGGAAAAAGAACTTTAGTGGTTTAAATATAGGTTTAGAAATATTTAACATGTTTGATATCCAAAATTCAATCACCAATACTTGGGTTAGAGATGTATATTCAAAAAGACAATATTCAATACCAAATTACCTTACTCCACGAATTCTAAACTTAACAATTGATCTTAAACTATAATTATTTATTAATAAGTTGTTTTAACTCAGAAATAACATAATCAACTTCTTCTATAGTATTGTAGATACTAAATGAAAATCTCAAGGAAACAAATTTATTTTCTTCCTCACTCAAAACATTATTTAACACATGTGAACCAGAGTCAGCCCCGCTCTGACAAGCACTACCTTTAGAACAGGCAATTCCTTTCATATCAAGTTGAAATAAAAATAATGCTGATTCCTCTTTAATTATAGGAAACCTAACATTTACTAATGTATAAGTGGAATGTTCTAAATCGGAACTTACACCATTAAACTTAACGCCTTTAATATTATCTTTTAATTGAGCTATAAAATAAGACTTAAGGTTTTTAATATACTTTGTTTCAGCTTCAATCTTATCAATTGAAATATCTAGTGCATATGACATACCAATAATATTATGAACGCTTTCAGTGCCTGCACGACAACCTTTTTCTTGTGAACCACCGAAAATTAATGGTCTTATAGGATTCTTTTTACTAATGTATGCAAAACCAATTCCTTTTGGTCCATGAAATTTATGAGCACTAGCTACTAAAAAATCTATATTTAAAGATGATAAATCTAATTTATAATGACCTACAGACTGAACTGTATCACTGTGAAATAAAGATTTATATTGAATACATAAATTAGAAACTAGATTTATATCTAAAATATTACCAAGTTCATTATTAATATGCATTAAGGTTACTAAAGTTTTTGAATTTGATGACTTTAAAATCAATTCTAAATCATCATAGTCGATATTACCCAACTCATCTAACTTAACATAAGATATTTTAATTGGATAATCAATCGCAAGCTGATCTAATGTATGAGTTACTGCGTGATGTTCAATTTTACTAGAAATCAAGTGTTTTACTCCTAAATCTCTAACCGCACTTCTTAAAATACAATTATCAGCCTCAGTACCACCAGACATAAAAATTATCTCAGAAGGAGAGACATTTAAATGATTTGCAATTTGTTTTCTAGAAGATTCTACCAAAGTTCTTGAACCTCTTCCAAAACTATGTGTAGAAGATGGGTTACCGTAATTAATTTTAGCAATTTTAAACATTTTATCAACCACCTCATCTCTGATTTGTGTAGTTGCAGCATTATCTAAGTATACAGATTTCATTAATTATTGATTAAATATTATATTTCAAATTCTTTTAAAGTTTCCTTTATAATTGACAATGCTAATAATAGCTGGTCTTCAGTAATCATTAGAGGTGGGGCAAATCGAATAATATTACCATGTGTAGGTTTAGCTAATAAGCCTTTCGAACACATTGACTTACATATATCTAATGCAGTATCACTATCTTCAGAATCATTTATAACTATAGCGTTTAACAAGCCTTTTCCACGAACAATTCTAGCTATATTACTAGTTTCTATATATTTATTTATTTCATCTCTAAATATCCTACCAAGATAATCAGCATTTTTCACAAGTCCTTCATCTCTAACTACCTCTAAAGCAGCAATAGCAACTTTACAACCCAAAGGGTTACCTCCAAATGTAGAACCATGTTCTCCTGGCTTAATTGTTAGCATAATTTCATTTGATGATAAAATTGCAGATACAGGAAAAACACCTCCAGAAAGAGCTTTACCTAAAATAAGAATATCAGGTTTAAAACCATGATGATCACAACATAACATTTTACCAGTTCTTCCAATTCCTGTTTGAACCTCATCCGCAATAAATAATACATTTTTCTCTTTACATAAATTATAAGCAGATATTAGATAATCATCATTAGGAACAACAACACCAGCTTCACCTTGAATAGGTTCAACCATAAATGCAGCTACATTAGGGTCAGATAAAGAAGCTTTTAATGCATCAATATCATTGTAGGGAATTATTTCATAACCAGGCATAAAAGGTCCAAATCCATTAGTACTAGAAGAATCCGTTGATGATGAGATAGCACCCAAGGTTCTACCCCAGAAATTACCTTCAACAAAAATAATTTTAGCTGCATCTTTAGGTATTTTTTTTACCTCATAACCCCATTTTCTAGCTAATTTGACAGCAGTCTCACCTCCTTCAACTCCAGTATTCATAGGAAGAACCTTGTCATAACCAAAAAAAGAAGTGATAAATTTTTCATACTGACCCAATACATCATTATGAAAAGCTCTTGAAGTTAAAGTTAATTTAGATGACTGATCAACTAATGCTTTAATTATTTTAGGATGACAGTGACCTTGGTTAACTGCTGAATATGCAGATAAAAAATCATAATATTTTTTACCCTCTACATCCCAAACATGAACTCCTTCACCCCTATTTAATACAACAGGTAATGGATGGTAATTATGAGCTCCAAACTCATTTTCAATTTCAATTGCTTTATCCGATAAACTTTGATGCATACAAATCGTTTAGTTTTGTTAATTTTACACAAATTTAAAAATATTTAGTACAGAAATATAAACTGTGACTAATAAATGTCAACAATTTCGATTAATGAGAAGAAAAAAAAATAAAGAGTTTAATAATATCACAATAGAAAGAGTTGGCTCAAAGGGGAAATCCATTGGAACTGCAGATGATGGCAAAACAATCATAATTGACGGAGGTGCACCTGGAGACTTAGTAAATATTCTAACCACAAAACAAAGAAAATCTTATTATCAAGGGAAAATTACAGAATTTCATAAGTACTCAGATATTAGGACAAATCCTAAATGTGAACATTTTGGTATATGTGGTGGTTGTAAATGGCAACATATTAAGTATGAAGAACAATTAAAATTTAAAGAAGTCGAGGTTAAGAATAATTTATTGAGAATTGGAAATTTAACTCTGCCTAAAATAACCCCTATAAAAGGAGCTGCAAATAATTACTTCTACAGAAATAAGATGGAATACTCCTTTAGTGATTCTAGATGGTTAAGTTTAGAAGAGATTAAATCAAAAAAAATAATTAAAGAAAAAAACGCTTTAGGATTTCATATTCCTGGAATGTGGAACAAAGTAGTAGATATTAATAAGTGTTGGTTACAGGTGGATATTACCAATACTTTAAGAAATTCTATTAAAGATTTTTCTATCAAAAACAACATTCCGTTTTTTAATCACTCTAGCCAAACTGGAGATTTGAGAACTTTAATGATTAGAACAACTAGTACTAATGAAGTTATGGTATTGGTACAGTTTTACTCTGACAATAAAAAAAACAGAGAATTACTTTTAGATTTTTTAATTGAAGAGTTTCCAAAAATCAATTCATTATTATATGTTGTTAATAATAAAGCAAATGATACTATATACGATCAAGAGGTAAAAACTTATTACGGAAATAGTTTTATTACTGAAAAAATGGAAGGGCTTGAATTTAAAATTAATGCAAAGTCGTTTTATCAAACAAATTCAGATCAAGCTTATGAATTGTATAAAATAGTTCGAGAGATTAGTGATCTAAAAAGCACTGATATTGTCTATGATCTTTACACTGGAACTGGGACAATTGCCTTATTTATTTCCAAAAATGTAAAAAAAGTTGTAGGGATAGAAGCTGTACCAGATGCAATAGCTGCAGCAAAAGAAAATGCAATAAACAATAAAATATTAAATACAGATTTTCATGTTGGTGACATGAAATCTGTTTTCAATAATGACTTTATTAAACTTAATGGAAATCCTGATGTAATTATTACTGATCCACCAAGGGATGGAATGCATAAAAAAGTAATACAACAGATAAAAAATATTTCACCAAAGAAAATCGTATATGTAAGTTGTAATAGTGCAACTCAAGCTAGGGACCTTGAACTATTAAAAGATGAATACAATATTATTAATTTACAAGCCGTTGATATGTTCCCTCAAACTCATCATGTAGAAAATGTTGTACTTTTGAAGAAAAAATAATATGAAGAATCATTTTTATATTTATTTGATAATTACATTTAGCATCTTTGTAGCTTGTGAGAGAGATGATCTATGTGCTGAAACTACTCCAATTACTCCGCAATTAATAATTTCATTTAAAGATGCTAATAACACTTCAGAAAGTAAAGTTGTAGAATCACTTGCAGTATATGCTATTAAGAATAACAATTTAATATTAATAGAAACGATTAATGGGATCAATACAGATTCTATAGCAATACCACTTAGAAACGATATTGGAGTTTCTAACTTTAAATTTTATAAAAATTATTCTATAATCGATGAAATAATTGAGGGAGAAGAAAATCACATTTACCTAGAATACAATGCTGTTGAGGTTTTTATTTCAAGAGCTTGTGGATTTATAAATAATTATATTGATTTATCGATATTTAATTATGATCCTAATGTATTTGGAACCCCAGCCGGAACTTGGATTAGTGGTTATGAGGTTATTAACTCAGCAGTAGAAAACGAAAATCAAGCGCATGTTAATATCTTTCACTAGAATATTATTGGTATTTCTAATACCAGTCACAATTTTTTCTCAAGAAAATATAGTTTCAACTGATTCAGTTACTCAGAAACAAAAATATGGACTTAGATTAGGATTAGATATAAATAAGCTAGTGAATTCTTCTATAAATAATAGTTATGACGGGTTTGAGTTAAATGCAGATTATAGAATAGGCAACAAATTATATATTGCTTCAGAAATTGGTTTAATAGAAAACACTGAGGATGAAGAATATATAAACTTTACAACTAAAGGAACATATATTAAATCAGGAATTGATTACAATATGTATACCAACTGGATTGATATGCAAAATATGATTTTTGCAGGTTTTAGAATTGGTTACAGTAATTTCGAGCAAACAATAAACAATTACACTATATATGATACAAATAATCAAATATGGGGTCAAAGTTTTATAAATACACCAATTAACAATGAAGATCTATCTTCCTTATGGGTAGAACTTATAATAGGTTTAAAAGCTGAAATATTTAATAATTTATTTTTAGGTTTTAATTTGGAAGTTAAAAAAATGGTCAACTCAGAAATTAAAAATAATATTCAAAACATGTATGTACCAGGATTTAATAAAACTTTTGAAGGAAGTTCGTTTGGTGTTGGTTTTGGTTACAAATTATCTTATTTGATACCTATTGTAAAAAAATAGAATCTATAAGTTCTTTTTTGCTTTTTTGCTACCATCATATAGCTCATATTTTGCAAAAATTGATTCTAACTTGGCATTAAATAATTTTATTTTTCTGGAGGGTCTTAATCCAACAAATTTTAATGCTTCCATATTAGAAGTTATAAACCATGCAGTACTATTGGAGTAATGTCTTTTCAATGTATTACCAATATTTCCATAAAGATCTTCCATGTTTATTTCTAAACGCTCTCCATAGGGTGGATTAAAGATAATTTGTAAAAAATTATTATTTGATTTTGAAGTCTTAAAAAAGTCATCATGTCTGATTGAAATAAAAGATTCTAAATTTGCATTTTTTACATTATCCATGGCTTTTGTAACAGCACTAGGTGCTTTATCTATACCATAGATATTATAATGAAAATCTCTAGTTTTTTCAAGAAGAGAGTTTTCTATTTTTTCAAATAAATCTACATCCCAATCTTTCCATTTTTCAAAAGCAAATTCATTTCTCATTAAATTAGGTGGAATATTACATGCAATCATTGCTGCTTCGATTAAAATAGTTCCACTTCCACACATAGGGTCTAATAAATCTGATTGTCCATCCCAGCCACTGAGCATTACTAATCCAGCTGCTAAAACCTCATTTATTGGCGCTATGTTAGTAGCTGTCTTATACCCCCTTTTATGAAGTGATTCACCAGATGAATCTAAAGAAACATTACAAAATAATTTATCAATATGAATGTTGATTTTTAAATCAGGGAATTTTAAATCAACCGACGGTCTTTCTCCAGAAATTGATCTTATCTTATCTACAATGGCATCTTTAGCTTTTAATGAAATATACTGAGAATGTGTAAACACATTTGAATGAACAGTAGAATTTATAGCTATAGTTCCTGTGTGATCTATATAATTCTCCCATTTAATATTATAAATTTTATCGTATAAATCTGTTTCATTAACAACTTTAAATGATGCAATTGGTTTTAAAATTTTAACTGCTGTTCGAAGTGATAAATTACACTTGTACATAAAACCAGTGTCACCATAGAAAGTTACGTTTCTAACTCCTTTTTTAACTCTTTGTGCACCTAACTGAGTTAGCTCTTTTTCTAAAAGATCTTCAAAGCCAAACATGGTTTTGGCAACCATCTGAAAATTATTTTCCATAAATTTTAAATAACAATCTCAAAAATAAAGTATTTTTGATGATCACTGAACTAATTTTATGTCTAAAAACAATAATAATTTTTATAAATCTTGGTTTAATACACCTTTTTATCATATCCTTTACAAGAACAGAGATTATAAAGAAGCTGAAATGTTTGCAAAAGAATTAATGGGATTTATTAACCTCCCTGTTAAATCGAAAATTTTAGATCTAGCTTGTGGAAAAGGAAGACATTCTATTTTTTTAAATAAAATGGGCTACAATGTGACTGGAGTTGATATTTCACCAAAAAATATTAAAGAAGCAAATGAACATAAAAATGAAAATTTAAAATTTAAAATTCATGACATGAGAAAACCTTTAAATCAAAAATTCGATTTAGTAGTTAACTTATTTACAAGTTTTGGATATTTTGAAGATTTTGAAGATAATTTAAAAACACTGGATAGTATTAAATCTAATTTAAAAGATGATGGTCTAGGAGTTATAGATTTCTTAAACATTAATTACATAAAAAATAATTTAGTTCATAAGAATACTAAGCAAATAGATGGAATAAAGTTTCATCTAAGTAGGTATATCAAAGATGGCTTCTTAACAAAACACATTCATTTTAAACATGAATTAAAAGAATATAATTTTCAGGAAAAAGTAAGGTCGTTAAACTTAAATGATTTTAAATCAATGTTTAAGCAATCTAAAATTGAAATACTTCATATATTTGGAGATTATAAATTAAATGACTTTGATATTAATAATTCTAAAAGATTAATTTTTATATTTAAATAGCCCAACTTAAATGTATTTATACCCATTCTTAGCTGTAATAATTGGATCTATAATTGTTTTAATTCTTTCAAAAAAAGCAATACAAATAAACTCTCAACTAACATTGGCATTTAGTGGTGCATTCCTTTTATCTATTACCGTTTTCGATTTATTACCCAGTGTTTACTCAGAAGACATCTTGAATGATAAATTTGAACAAAAATTAATAGGTCTAATGATTATGTCAGGAATACTCTTTCAAGTTATACTAGAATTTTTTTCTAAAGGTGCGGAACATGGTCATATACATATTGATAAAAATAAATTACCATGGGTTTTACTAATTAGTTTAAGTTTACATGCATTTATTGAGGGCTTTTCAATTCGATTAGATCAAAATATTTTATATGGAATTTTTATTCATAAGATTCCAATTGCATTTATTATAACAACCTCTTTAATTAGAACAGAAATTAAAAAATATAAAATTTTACTTTTTATCCTTTTCTTTAGTGCAATGACTCCCTTAGGTACATTTATTTCTAATAATTCTAATCAACTCCTAAAGTACTCTCTACTAATTGACTCTCTTGTTGTTGGTGTATTATTACATGTATCTACAACAATTTTGTTTGAAAGTAGTGAAGGTCATAAATTTAATTTAATGAAGATATCTTTAATTTTAGTAGCGATTATTTTAGCTTATTTTCTTTAGCTGATGTCATCCATAGTTTCTTTAGATAAAATAAATCAGGTATTTCATTTTTTGGGGCTGAAAATTCTAAATTTCCAGATTGAAATGCTTTTTGTAAAATATCTTCTATAAAATAATCTTCTTGTACTTCTTCTGGTGAGTATCTTTCTTTTAAAGACAAATTAAAAGCTTTTGCTGTTATATTAAATATAAATGCGTTAAAACCTCTTTTAAGATCTTTTATAACTTCATAAACTGTGAATTCAGTTTGTCTATTAATTAATTTAATTAGTATCTGCCCTTCAGTCCTAGTTAGCTTTTTTAATTCATCTGTTAACTCTCCTTCATAATATTTCTGGATCTGCTTAATGTATTTTTTTTTGCTACTCTTTCTTTTTATATTGTTTAATCTTGAATATAAAGTATCAAGTCTAATAGAAGCTAATTTAGCATAGGGATAAACCTTAATAGTTTTTCTTTTTAGAATTAAATACTCAACTAGTTTATCTCTATTAGGAAATTTAATTTTTGGCAATAGAGTAACTTCGTTTAGCTCTATAAAATTTTTCATGATGGAATCATCTTTAATAAGTATGTAATTCTCTTCAGGTTGATTTTTTTGAGAAAAAGCAAATAGACTATAAGAACACATTAATATTAATAAATAATTCTTCATATATTAATTTATGACAAAAGTACCCATAAAACAGCATAATGAAATATTATGACTTAATTAATATTAAAAATAGTAAACAATTAAAATAATTCATATTATTTTTACTTTGAATCAATAACGATTAAAAATATAACCAAATGGCTAATAAAAGTTTATTAAATAAAAAATCTCTTCAGTTCTTAGAAAAATATTTAAATAACCCATCTCCAACCGGGTATGAATGGGAAGGGCAAAAAATTTGGATGAACTATCTTAAGCCATTTGTAGATGAGTTTATAACTGATACTTACGGAACAGCTGTTGCTGTTATTAATCCAGATGCAAAATATAAAGTAGTTATTGAAGGACATGCGGATGAGATTTCATGGTATGTTAATTATATTTCTGATAATGGTCTTATATATGTTATTAGAAATGGAGGAAGTGATCACCAAATTGCTCCAAGTAAAATAGTTGATATTCACACTAAAAAAGGAATAGTTAAAGGGGTTTTTGGTTGGCCAGCGATTCATACTAGAAAATCCGGAAAAGAAGAAACTCCAAAAATTGATAATATATTTATTGATGTAGGTTGTAAAACTAAAAAAGAGGTTGAAAAACTAGGAGTCCATGTTGGTTGTGTTATTACCTATCCAGATGAATTCCATATTTTAAACAAGGATAATTTCGTTTGTAGAGCCTTAGATAATAGAATGGGTGGATTTATGATTGCAGAGGTGGCAAGATTAATTAAAGAAAATAAGAAAAAACTTCCATTTGGATTATATATTACAAACTCAGTTCAAGAAGAAATTGGGTTAAGAGGTGCTCAAATGATAACTGATACGATAAAGCCGAATGTCGCGATTGTAACCGATGTAACTCATGACACAACAACTCCAATGATAGATAAGAAAAAAGAAGGTTTTTGTGAACTAGACAAAGGACCTGTTATTGCTTATGCACCTGCAGTTCAACAAAAATTAAGAGATTTAATTATCCAAACTGCGGAGAAAAACAAAATCCCAATTCAAAGAGCCGCACTTTCTAGAGCAACAGGAACTGATACAGATGCATTTGCCTATAGTAATGGAGGTGTTGCTTCTGCATTAATTTCATTACCCTTAAGATATATGCACACAACTGTTGAAATGGTACATAGAAACGATGTAGAAAATGTTATTAAATTAATCTATAATTCTCTTTTAGAAATAAAAAACAATGAAGATTTTAGTTATTTTAAGTAATTTATAAACAGCTACTAATTTAGCTAATAAACTATTTTGTCTTGACGTATAGATTAGTAACTCTTTTATTTATTACAGTATTTATTTACTCTTGTAAATCTGATGAAGACAATATTACTAATGAAATTGACATTGATCCTATTTCAAAAAATAATGTGCTTTTAATAATTGCTGATGATATTGGTTTAGATGCAACAATAGGATATAATATAGGGGCTCAAAAACCAAATATGCCAAATCTTCAAAATTTAATCAATTCTGGAGTGAAATTTAATAATGTTTGGTCTAATCCAGTATGCTCTCCAACAAGATCAACAATACTGACTGGGAAGTACGGATACAGAACGTCCGTTTTAAATGTAGGAGATCAATTATCTACATCTGAGAATTCTTTACATAAATACTTAACTCAAAACTCCAATTATAGCTCTGCACTTGTAGGAAAATGGCATCTTTCAGGAATGCCAGCAGATCATAACCATCCAAATAATATAGGAATAGATTACTACTCTGGCATGATAGGGGGAGGAATTCAAGATTATTCAAACTGGATCTTTTCAGAAAATGGTAATACTTCAAATATGACTGAATATTCAACTACCAAATTGACTAATGAAGCAATTGACTGGATTAATGACCAAGATAGCGAATGGTTTATGTGGCTGGCCTACAACGCGCCTCACACTCCTTTTCACTTACCGCCTAATGATTTACACTTTCAAGGTGAACTTCCAACAGACCAGGCTAGTATAGACTCCAATCCACTACCCTACTACTTAGCAATGGTTGAGGCTATTGATAGTGAAATGGGAAGGTTATTTAATAGTATAAGTGATGAAGAATTAGCTAATACGACCGTCATATTTATTGGGGATAATGGAACACCTAACCAAGTGGTTCAACAATATAATAGTATTAGAGCTAAAGGTTCTTTATATAAAGGAGGTATTAATGTTCCTATGATTATTTCTGGAAATCTAGTTAACAGGTACAACCAAGAAGAAGATGCATTAATCAACACAACCGATTTATTTACAACTATTGCAGAATTATGCGGGATTAATAATCAAAACACACACGACAGTAAGAGTTTTATCAGCTTATTAACTAGTAGTTTTAATAGTAATGCAAGAGAATACATATACTCTGAAATTGGAAATGATAATTATACAATTAGAAATAGTACTCATAAATACATTCATTTTGAAAATGGAAATGAGGCTCTATTTAACCTAAATAATAATCAATTTGAGTTCCCTAATTTATTAAATGCAAATCAACTACCATTATCTGAGATTAATAGTTTAAATAAAAATGAATTAATTAGTAAGTTAGAAGAAATAAGAAACTAACATGTTATCTGATTGTTTATTTTAATAATATCATTAATTATTTCTGGATTTAAAAAATGTACTAATCTGTACATAATCAGTTTACCTATTAAAAGCTAAATTTTATATTAATCATATATACCAACGACATTCATAGTATATAAAATGTCGTTGGTATATTTAATTTCATAACTAATCCTTTTAAAATTATTTTTAAATATAAAACCTCATGTTTTTTAAAAATGAAACACAAAGATATTTCCTACAAAAGAGCAGGTAAGTTTGAAGAAAGTAGATATGAAAAAATACATAATGTAGTTTTTGATAATTCTATTATAGCCTCTATAGCTGTCGCAGAAGAAATATCTAACCTGATAAAATCTAAACAAAAAACAAATGAAAAATGTATAATTGGTTTAGCTACAGGCTCTTCACCAATTGCAGTTTATAATGAACTTATAAGATTACATAATGAGGAAAAACTAAGCTTTCATAATGTAATCACATTTAACTTAGATGAATATTTGCCAATGCATAAAAAAGATATCCAAAGTTATTATTATTTTATGCATGAACACCTCTTTAATCATATTGATATTTTACCCGAAAATATACATATTCCTGATGGTACAGTTTCTAATGACGTTTTATACCAATATTGCGTTGACTACGAATTAAAAATTAGAGATACAGGAGGTCTAGATTATCAATTACTTGGAATTGGAAGAACTGGCCATATAGGATTTAATGAACCTGGATCACACTTAAATTCAGGAACTAGAAGTATTACTTTAGATCACTTAACTAGGTCCGATGCAGCATCATCTTTTCAAGGCATAGAAAATGTACCTCGAAAAGCTATAACGATGGGAATTGGTACAGTCATGGCAGCAAAAAGAATTGTTTTATTGGGTTGGGGTCAACATAAGTCTCAAATTATAAAAGAAACTATTGAGGGTGATATTTCTTCTGAAGTTCCTGCAACATACCTTCAAAATCACCAGAATACAACTTTTGTATTAGATAATGAAGCTGGAGGTGCATTAACAAGAAATAAAACTTCTTGGCTAGTTAAACCTTCAGTGTGGAACGAAGAATTAAAAAGTAAAGCAATTGTTTGGTTGTGTGAAAAAACAAATAAGTCCATATTAAAATTAACTGATAAAGATTATAATGACAACAGTATGTCTAGCTTATTAGCTGAACAAGGAAAATCATATAATCTAAATATTGAAATGTTTAATAAACTTCAACACACCATAACTGGTTGGCCAGGTGGTAAACCTAATTCAGATGATTTAAAAAGACCAGAAAGATCAACTCCAGCAAAAAAAAGAGTACTTATATTCAGTCCTCATCCGGATGATGATGTTATTTCAATGGGAGGCACACTTGACAGACTTATTGAGCAAGGGCATGAAGTTCATGTAGCTTATCAGACATCTGGAAATATTGCTGTTTCTGATCAAGAAGCGTTAAAATTTGCTGAAGTAAGTAATAGTTTATACAATAACAAAATAAATACTGGTATTATTAATGATCTAGTTAATAAAAATATTGATTCGATTGACACAAAAGATATTAGAAATCTAAAAGGTCTAATTAGACGAAGTGAATCTTTAGCTGCAACAAGATCTCTAAAGCTAAATGATAAAAATGTATATTTTTTAAATTTACCATTTTATGAAACAGGGAAAATTAAAAAAAATAAACTTTCTGAGAAAGATATTTTTATTATGACAAAAATTATTGAAGACATTAAACCTCATCAAATATATGCAGCTGGTGATTTAGCTGATCCTCATGGCACACACAAAATTTGTTTAAATTCACTTTTTAAATCTATAGAGCAATTAAAGTCAAAAAAATTCATGAAGGATTGTTGGGTCTGGTTATATAGGGGAGCTTGGCATGAATGGGAAACATACGAAATTGAAATGGCTGTACCATTAAGTCCTAATCAGGTATTAAAGAAAAGAAATGCTATTTTTTGTCATCAATCTCAAAAAGACGGAGTTATGTTTCAAGGAGATGACTCTAGAGAGTTTTGGTTACGTGCTGAAGAGAGAAACAGATTAACAGCTACAAAATATCATTCATTAGGTTTAGCAGATTATGCTGCTATTGAAGCGTTTAAGAGATATAAGTTTTAATAAAAGTCTTTATTTTTTTCTTTTAAAAAAAAAGAATAAATTGAGAGATGATAAATAAAAAAAAATGACAAGTAAAAATGCTAATTCATATTGGAAAGAAAATATTAGATACGTTGCTATTTTAATGTTTATATGGTTTATTGTTTCTTTTGGAGCAGGAATATTATTTAAAGATTTTTTAAATGAATTTAAATTTGGTGGGTTTAAACTAGGTTTTTGGTTTGCACAGCAAGGCTCTATGTATGTGTTTGTTATTTTAATATTTGTATATGTTCGTTTGATGAATAAACTTGATAAAAAATACGGTTATGATGAATAGTTTAATTATCGTTGGAATTGGAGTACAAAATTGGACGTACATAATAGTTGGTATTACTTTTGCACTTTATATTGGAATAGCTATTTGGTCAAGAGCAGGGTCTACAAAAGAATTTTATGTAGCAGGTGGAGGAGTTTCCCCATTAGCTAATGGAATGGCTACTGCTGCAGATTGGATGAGCGCTGCATCATTTATTTCTATGGCTGGTATTATATCTTTTGCGGGATATGACGGAGCTGTTTATTTAATGGGTTGGACAGGGGGATATGTACTTCTAGCTTTATTACTAGCACCATATCTTCGTAAGTTTGGAAAATTTACTGTACCTGATTTCATTGGAGATCGTTATTATTCTAATACAGCTCGTTTTGTTGCTGTTCTTTGCGCTCTTCTTGTTTCTTTTACTTATGTAGCTGGGCAGATGAGAGGAGTTGGATTAGTTTTTTCACGTTTTTTAGAAGTTGATATAAATACTGGAGTAGTAATTGGTATGATAATAGTGCTTTTTTATGCTGTGATTGGGGGTATGAAGGGAATTACCTACACACAAGTAGCTCAGTATTGTGTTCTAATTTTTGCATTTATGGTACCTGCAATTTTTATCTCAATACAAATGACAGGAAACCCAATTCCACAACTTGGATTTGGAGGACAACTGTCGGATGGGTCTGGAGTTTTTTTATTAGACAAGTTAGATGGTCTTAGTACAGATTTAGGTTTTGCAGAGTATACTGAAGGATCAAAATCTATTATAGATGTATTTTCAATAACTCTTGCATTAATGGTTGGGACAGCAGGTTTACCTCATGTTATTGTGCGGTTTTTTACTGTAAAGCGAGTAAAAGACGCAAGAAAATCTGCGGGAATTGCTCTACTACTTATTGTTATTTTATACTCTACTGCACCTGCAGTAGCAGTTTTTGCAAGAACTAATATGATTGAAACTGTTTCTAATCAACCTTATGCATCTGTGCCAAGTTGGTTTAAAAAATGGGAAACTACAGGTTTAATAAAATTTACAGATAAAAATAATGATGGATTGATTCAGTATTTAGCTAATCCTGAAAACAATGAGTTAATTGTTGATAATGACATTATGGTTTTAGCTAATCCTGAAATTGCAGAGCTTCCTGATTGGGTAATAGCTTTAGTTGCAGCTGGTGCATTAGCAGCAGCTTTATCAACAGCTGCTGGACTATTATTAGTAATTTCTGCATCAGTATCTCATGATTTAATAAAGAAAATTATAAATCCAAAAATCTCAGAAAAAGGGGAATTAATTGCAGCACGTTTATCTGCTGTTGTGGCTGTCTGTATAGCTGGGTATTTCGGTATTAATCCACCTGGATTTGTTGCAGCCACAGTAGCATTAGCTTTTGGATTGGCTGCAGCTTCATTTTTTCCAGCAATAATCTTAGGTATTTTTTATAAAAAAATGAATAAAGAAGGAGCTATTTCAGGGATGATAATAGGAATTTTGTTTATGCTTTTTTATATGACCAAATTTAAATTTGGTTGGTTTGGAGGTGGTACTAAAACTGATTGGTGGTTTGGAATTTCTCCTGAAGGTTTTGGTACTATAGCTATGATTGTAAATTTTGTTATTTCTATAACTGTAATGAAATTTACTTCAGATCCACCAAAGTCTGTTCAGGACATGGTTGAAAACATTAGAATTCCAAGTGATGCTGGAAAAGCGACACACTAATTTTCTAATAATTAAATAATTTTATGAAAAAAATATTCATAATAGTTCTTATTTTTTTATCAGTATTAACAGGTTGTAAGCAAAAAAAATCATTGATTATAGATTATTCTAATTCTAAGATTGAATATTCAGGTCGTATTGATACTGTAAGCTTACAAGCAGCACAAATTTCATGGTCTGGCAGTTCAATTAAATTAAATTTTGAAGGAGAGTCTATACATGCTATGTTTGATGATGAAAAGGGCGAAAATTATTATAATATTATTATAGATAATAATTTATCTAGTGTTTTAAAACTTGACACAGTTAAACGCTTTTATGAATTAGCTTCAAATCTTGAAAAGGGGAAACACTCTGTTGAGATTTTTAAACGAACAGAATGGGGAAATGGCTTAAGTAATTTCTATGGATTTAAGATTAACAATGGTAAAGTATTACCTAAATCTAATATTAAGAAAAGAAAAATGGAGTTTTATGGTAATTCTGTTTCTGCAGGATATGCTGTAGATGATTTATCAGGAAGAGATTTGCATGATAGTATTTACACTAATAACTATAAAAGTTATGCTGCTCTTACAGCAAGACATTACGATGCGAAGTATCATTGTATATGTAAAAGTGGTATAGGGGTTACTGTTAGTTGGGATTCCTTAATAATGCCTGAGATATATGATAAATTAATTCCAACAAATTCATCCAGTTTCTGGGATTTTTCAAATTATAGCCCTGATATTGTTGTGGTTAATTTATTCCAAAATGATTCATGGTTAGTTAAGTTACCTAATCATGAAGAATATATTAAACGTTTTAACAAAACACCCCCAACTGATTATCAATTAATAACTGCTTACCAAAACTTTATTCTAAATTTAAGGAAACAATATCCAAAGACAAATATTATCTGCACACTTGGAAGTATGGATGCAGCAAAACAAGATTCAAAATGGATAAAATATATTAAAACAGCAGTTAATAATTTAAAAGACGATAAAATATATACCCACATTATGCCGTATATTGAATCTAATGCACACCCATCAGTAGAAGACAATCAAATTATGTCTAAAGATTTGATCAATTTTATTGACAATCACATAGATTGGTAATTTTAAAATAAAAATTAATACTTTTAAATTAAATAAATATTTTTATGAGTAACTATCACATAAAACATCTAGAAGAATATTACAAGGTATACAGAAAATCTGTTCGTGAACCTGAAAATTTTTGGGAAGAAATAGCAGAAGAACATTTTTTATGGAAAAAAAAATGGAATTCAGTTTTAAAATGGGATTTTTCAAAACCAGAGGTTAAGTGGTTTGAAGGAGCTAAATTAAATATTACTGAAAATTGTATTGATAGACATTTAACAACTAGAGGCAATAAAACAGCAATTTTATTTGAACCTAATAATCCCGAAGAAAAACCTGAACACATAACATATAATGAGCTTCATAATCGAGTAAATAAATTTGCTAATGTACTCAAGAAAAAAGGAATAAAAAAAGGAGATAGAGTCTGTATTTATATACCAATGATTCCTGAATTAGCTATTTCTGTTCTTGCTTGTGCTAGAATTGGAGCAGTTCACTCAGTTGTTTTTGCAGGGTTTTCAGCTTCAGCGTTAGCAACTAGAATTAATGACTCAGATTGTAAAATGGTTATTACTGCAGATGGTTCATTTCGTGGAACTAAAACTATAGATTTAAAAGGTATAGTTGATGAGGCATTACAGAATTGTAACTGTGTAAAAACTGTATTAGTAGTTAAAAGAATAATGACTAATATTGATATGAAAGACGGCAGAGATTATTGGTTAGCTCCACTATTAGAAAATAGTTCAGATCAATGTGAAGCAGAAGTAATGGATGCAGAAGATCCTTTATTTATATTATATACTTCTGGATCTACAGGCATGCCTAAGGGGATGGTACATACTACTGCTGGTTATATGGTCTACACAGCATATACTTTTAAAAATGCATTTCAATATAGAGAAAACGATGTCTATTGGTGTACCGCAGATATAGGGTGGATTACAGGTCATAGCTACATAGTTTATGGGCCATTGGCTAACGGAGCTACAACAGTAATGTTTGAAGGTGTACCAAGTTACCCTGATTATGGACGTTTTTGGGATATTATACAAAAACATAAAGTAAGCCAATTTTATACTGCCCCTACAGCAATTAGAGCTTTAGCTAAACAAGGATCCTCATTTATAGATAATTATGATTTATCGACTTTAAAAGTATTAGGTTCTGTAGGTGAGCCGATTAACGAAGAAGCCTGGCATTGGTATAATGAAAATGTTGGAAAGAAAAAAAGCCCAATTATTGACTCTTGGTGGCAAACAGAAACAGGTGGAATAATGATTACTCCTATTCCATACGTAACACCCACCAAACCAACTTATGCTACATTACCTTTTATTGGTATTCAACCTTGTTTAATGGATGAAAATAACGAAGAATTAAAAGGAAATCAAGTTGAAGGAAAGCTATGTATAAAATTTCCTTGGCCTAGTATAGCTAGAACTATTTGGGGTAACCATAATCGTTATAAAGAAACATATTTTTCAACATTTGAAAACAAATACTTTACAGGAGACGGTGCTTTAAGAGATGAAGTAGGATATTACAGAATAACAGGAAGAGTTGATGATGTAATAATTGTTTCTGGACACAACTTGGGAACTGCACCTATTGAAGATGCTATTAATGAACACCCAGCTGTAGCAGAGTCTGCAATAGTTGGTTTTCCTCATGATATTAAAGGAAGTGCTTTATATGGATATATAACTCTAAAAGATATTGGTGAAACTAGAAATCATGAAAATGTAAGAAAGGAGATTAATCAATTGATAACAGATAGGATTGGCCCTATTGCGAAGTTAGATAAAATTCAATTTACTAACGGTTTACCCAAAACACGTTCAGGAAAAATCATGAGAAGGATTCTAAGAAAAATAGCTTGTAATGAAACGGATCAATTAGGAGATACTAGTACTTTATTAAATGAAGAAGTTGTAAAAGAAATTATCGATAACTCCCTAATTAAATAATAATATCACTCAGTTGAGAACGATGAAGCCGGTAAACCTTCTTTATTAAATAAAGTAGCTATACTAACATCACTCCAGGCGTATCTAGCATACATTGGTTTTACAACTTCTCTAGAGGAAATGCTAATTCTTTTACCAACAATTTTTGCTTTAGCCTTATAAAATATTTTGTTATTACCAGCTATTTCAAATTCAGATTCTTTATTTGAATTCAAAACCAATCCTGTTCCAATTGAATTAAAGGCTATAAATATTTCCTTCCCTTTTACTTCATAGTTCTTATAGATTGGACCAGATGCTGTAATTTTTGTGTTGTAATCATTTTTTAAAGCAAGTCCAGCTAATCTGTAACCAACATCATGTTTATTTGAGGGATGAATATCATTTATTTCACCAATATCTAAAGTAACTACCATACCAGTTTTTTCTAGCTTTAGTGCTTTTCGTTGAGCATCTCTGAGTGAAGAGGAAAGCCCCTTGTAATCTACATAAGGAGCGATTTGAACGTAATAAAATGGGAAATTATTATTCCACTTATCTCGCCAATCTTCTATCAATGCGGGTAAGAGAGTTTCATATTCTTTGAATCTTGGAACATTATTTTCACCTTGATACCATATTGTTCCTTTGATATTGTAAGGAACAAGAGGATTGATCATTGCATTAAAAAGAGCTGATTTAGAGTTTGGAGAAAGATTTGTAACTTTTGGTCGTTTTGAAAAATCTATGTTATCATTGTCATATAAATAGAATGACAAATATGGCCATTTAAAATTCTCTAAATCGTTATAAATTTCAGCTAAAACTATATAATCCCATTTACCATTTAAAGATTTATTATTTCCTAATGAGTTCAATAAACTAATTTGCCCTACTTTTCCTTCTTTAGTTTGGTTAATTATACGAACGGTAATTGTATTTAATCCAATTTTAAGTAGATTTTTATCAATTTTATAAGACTTAGTAATTCTGCTTTCTTTTCCTAAACTTGAACCAATTTTAACACCATTCAAATAAGTGAAATCCATATCGATAATCTCACCAATTTCAACACTATAATCGCCTATAATCTCGTCTAGATTAAATGTTTTTTTTAATAAAATTACTCCATCAAAGTCATTAGTTAAAAATACATTATCAAATGTTCCAGGAATTGATATTTGTCTCCAATTAGCATTATCATCATTATTTGAATTGATGTATTTTTGATCTTTAAAATCTATATCTTTCCAACTATCAGGCAATCCAAGTGGATCATCTAAAAATAAATACCAAACATCCGATGGTAATTTAATAGAGTGAAATTGTGAAAACCACTTTTTAGATTCTAAATACTTTGTTTTTAATTTTTCATATGAATTCAAGTGAGAATCCATAAAATCTATAGTTTTTAATTTTTCATTACTTGTCCATGCTTCAATATCTGTCCCTCCCCAGCTGGAATTAATTATTCCAATTGGAATTTTTAATTCATTGTGTAATTTTTTAGCAAAAAAATATCCCACGGCACTAAAGTTAACTATACTATCTTTTATTGCTTTTATCCATTTTCCATCAAGATTATTAACTGGAGACGATTGGATATTTTTGGATACATTAAACATTCTTATTTGAGAGAAATCTGCAGTTGTCATTTCAAATTCAGAGTAATCTGTGGTATTGCAACAATAGTCAAAATCCATTTCCATATTTGATTGGCCAGAGGCTAGCCATACTTCACCAATCAATACATCTTTTATTGAAATTTTGTCTTTACTTGTTTTGACGTCGATTACATATGGACCACCCGCTGAAGGAGTTAGTATATTTAGCTTCCATTCACCTTTTTTATTAGATTTTGTCAAGGATTTTTCACCCCAGCTAGTAATTACATTTATTTTGGTTAAAGGACTACTTTTACCCCAAAACGTTACACTGTCTTTTTGCTGAAGGACCATGTGGTCAGAGAAAAGTGAATTCAGTTCTAATTTTATATTTTTAGAATTTTCACAACTAGTAAACAAAAAAAATAGAATTGAGATAAATATTAAACTAAAGAATCTCATTTATAAATTTATTTTAATGCCTTATTTATTGCTTGTTCTACTAGTTTTTCCATTACTAAATATCCATTTATATTTGGATGTACTAAATCACTAGCAGCTGTGTAATCTGGAACTTTTAAACCTCCATTATCATCTACCATAGAGGTATAATAATCTAAATAAATAAATCTATTTTTTTTGGAAAATAATTTTAATTCTTTATTAATTTCAATAATTTTTGTAGCTGGATCCTTACCTGGTTTCCATAAATATTCTATTGCTGGTAAAATTGAAGAGATAATAACTTTAATTCCATTTGCATTAGCAATCTCTGCCATTGATTTAATGTTACCTATAATATCCTGTTCTGATGTATAACCTGTATTTCCTGCAATATCATTTGTTCCAGCTAAAATTACTACTACTTTTGGATTTAAGTTTACTACATCTTGTCTAAACCTTAATAACATTTGAGGAGTTGTTTGCCCGCCAATACCTCTATTAACATACTCTTTATTTGTAAAAAATTCAGGATGCATCCTAACCCATTCCTCAGTAATAGAATTCCCCATAAAGACTACTCTGTTCTGATTCTCACTATTTAATAAAAGTTCTAAGTTTGCTTTATCATAACGACTAGTATTTGCAAATTCATTCCAGTTTTGTGAGTAGCTTAATTGACTTGAAAAAGCGGCTAAAGTTAGTGCAAAAAGTAAATATTTTCTTTTCATTTCTAATTGTTTTAAAAAATTAACTTTATTCTTAAATTTTAATTATTGAATATAAAAAAAAGAAGAGTGATTTACCACTCTTCTTTAATTTAATATAAACTAATAGAAGAAAAATTATTCTTATATGAATATAAGAATAATGATTCATGTCTATTTAATTACTTCGACCAATAGCATATTTAAACTCACTAATGTATATTTTTTGATTAAAATTAGTAGTTTAGTAAAGTTTATACAACCAGAATTACCCAACTCGATAATTTT
>ERZ807291.344-NODE-344-length-77758-cov-10.094334_pt1 | contig 77758 bp, 50 predicted proteins | sample MGYA00521257_ERZ807291 | MGnify/ENA primary metagenome ERZ807291 (study PRJEB31413, sample SAMN03169783) | marine metagenome | biome: Marine; feature: Water; material: Subsurface seawater | place: North Sea | collected 2011-04-28 | depth 1 m m ... | reverse complement strand
GAAAGACTTGTTATTGCTAATATTACTGCATTATGAATAATTACGGATATACAATTCTTCTAATAATCAAAACAAATAAAGGTTCTATAACTAAAAAAATTATTAAAGAATAACTTTTAAAAGCATTAGCTTTTAAAAAAACAAAGAGATAGCTACATTCAGCTATTTCTTTGTTTTTGATTTCATTCTTGTTCTCTTTTTAACTCGTACTAGTTTTAAAATATTAATCTACATTACAATGTAATAATGTGTAACCCCAAGTGAAGCGGCATCAAATTGTGCACTTCTAGAATGTTCTGTTTTTGGATATTTTGGTTTATCAAACAATAAATTACTAAACGCATCTACATTCCGCGCAATTACTTTTGCGATTTCATAACGTATTTAACGTTGTTGAAAGAAATTTTTTAGGGTTTTCATTTGCTATTTTACGAAATAAATCCTCTCCTATGAAACTGCGAAGGTTTTGATACAATGCTTTTTCAGTGTTTTTTTGAGCAACTAAATAATAATCTGTTCCAAACAATATTTTATGGTTTACTTTATCATCTTGAAGCATAAATTTTAATAACGGGAATAATTCTTGATTAAAAATAATAAAGCTAATATCTGTATATACTCCTTCATACTGAATCATTAAATCATAAATAATTGATAGCCAGCTGGCATTCCACCAAATAGTTCTTGAGCTTCCATGATTGAGTGTGTTTTTAATATTTCGGCTTAGGTATTCACTTTTTGAAAGGTGAGAAATATTATTGTTATAATTATTCCAATTATCCTTAGAATATCGATTCCATTCGTTTGTCCCTCCAAAATGTGCTAAACAAATCTTGAGTTTACTCAAATCCGTTTCTTCTCCTAAATATTCTGATAATAGCTCTTTATCTAATAGACAATGGTAATTTAGTGGATGGGTGAAATTGGTAGTGAAATCGTAATTCTTTTTCTGTGGTAACGGAATTGGAATTGAGTCCATATTTTTATCTTTCTTATATTTTAGAATTGGATGAATATTCCATTCTTTTTTCTTTTTTCCTCGATAAAAAACAGTTCCTTCAATACAATGTGTGGTGATAGGTATTTGATATTCTTGAGCAAACTTATAAGTTTCAATAAGGTTTTTATCAAATGGGAAATATCCCAAAGCTGGATATAGTTTGATTCCATGAAAGACTTCTTTAGAAAGGTTACGTTTCACATAGTTCTCATAACAATTAACTCCATTTAAATCACAAGTTTCGGCTATTCTTCTCGGGTCTACAAAAACAAAAGGCAATAGATTTTTTTTATTATTTGCTGTAACTTTTAATAACTCCTCTAATTGTTGTATATAGTTAGAAATCGGTTTGCCCGCTTCCATATAATCCATATCCATAGGAAGTACTACAAATTTTGTGTTTTGGTCATAGGTTTTTTCTAGTAAATCAAATACTTTGCTTTGTCCTAGTTTGCTATAAGTTGCATAACGACCTAAAGTTATATAGCGTTTATATGCAGATTTACTTTGTGCTCCAAAAAAATTATCAATGGCCAACGCATTGAATAGAATTTTAAAAGCCCACTTTAAAGAAAACAAAATAAGGGAATATATCCAGTAACCAACAATTGTAAATTTTAATACATCCAAGAAAAAATATTTTAACCTATTCTTAAAATGAATAAAAGACTTAAAGCGTCTATTTCGTTTGGTTAGATTCAGAAAACACCATTTTACTAATCTCATTGTTATAAGCTGGTATAATAGAGGAAGTAGTTTTTTGCCAAATAAGTTTGGCACATGGTCTATGGTAAAAGTATGAGAATGGCAGTTATATATGGTGGGATCCTTTTGAATAGCCATAATATTATTTTGGAGTTTTTTGTTTTGGTATCGCAGTTGCTAAGGTTCTAACAAGTAAAGGTGCAGTAATACCAACATGAAAAGCCAATAATCTGTCGTTAACACCAAATTCTAATTTGTCATTAAAATAAATATATCCGATGACACTCGCTAAAAAAACATAGATTAATATCGAGACATAAAATGATAGATCTTTTAAATCAATCTTAACGGCATTTGGTTGTTGGATGCGTTCTAATAAAGATAGCAACGGATAAGCCAAACCTCCTAACGCAGAAAGAATAACACCTTCAGTAAATATAGAGCTTACGAATTCCATTAATCAATTTTGTTTTTAAGTGTATGCATTAATTTGTCCAAAAACGGTGTTTTTTGTTTATACAAATCTCTAGTGGTTAATTCACCGAGGCTATTTGCGACAATTATATCTGAGTCTTTTATCATATCTTGAATAGCATCTAATGGAACTTCTAATTGCGCTGCAATTTGCGTTTGGTTAAACCAATATTTATTGTCTATTGCACAGTTTTTGATACATTCGGAAATGTCTTGATCTTTAATTTGGTTAGCAGTCATGACTTTTGTTTTTTGTGTTAATTTTCTATCATAATTTTAAATACGTGTTAATAGTCGTTTTATAAGACAACTGTTTTTACAACATTAATAATGGTTTTTAGGACTTTGTTTTTAAAGTGGCCTAAACTTATTTTGTTAACTCCTGCACTATGTAATGCTCGCATTACTAATAAGTCTTTTTGGCTTTTCACTAACCATTTGTAATCGTCTAAATCGATGTCTCCATTTACAAGAAGTTCTGTCCAACGTTTAAGTTTTACTTTGCTAGATTCTAAAAATTGATCGATATCTTTTTTAGAATCTCCTTTTAAATCTGTCCATTTTTCTCCAAAAAGAGATACTAATGTAGACTTTAGTTCTTTAAATAATACTTCAAAATCCATGCCTTATTGTGTTATAAGTTGTAACAATTTATCTTTTGTTTCTTTGTCCTTTTTTGCTTCATATTTAATAAGTAATTCCATTGCCTCCATAATTTGTGCTTTGGCTTCTTCTATAAAAAAGGATTTTAGTGTTTCTTTGTCTTTCCAACGTTTAAAAAACCCAACTAATAGATTTTTGTCTTGATCTGCTAAGACGTTCCACATCGCATAAGTAATATCGTTATTCGGTTTATTTTTTTCATATTCAATTAATTTTTGAATCTCTAAACCCAATACACCCACCTCTTTTAAGCGGTTCTTATATGGCGTTGTTGCTTGGTCCATTAAATTTGATGCATCTATTTTAATTTCAATCGTTTTTCGGTACGAATACTGGTCAAAGACAGCTGTTTTTAGACTGTTACAAGAAAAAAAACTACAGAAGAAGAGTAGAATTATTATTAAGAATTTTATATACTTCATTATTTTTAGTTTTTAAACTGTTTGGAAACGTTTAGCATGATATTTAGGGTTTAAAGTTTAATGGGGCCGATTCTTTAAATATTTCTATTTTGACTCGTATGATCGCTTTTACATGAAATTCTATAATTCGTTGCCGACCCTCTTTAGTGTTTAGTATATCTCTAAATTCCTCAAAATTATCCATAAAGAAATTTTCGGTCAATATAGCTGGCATTTTTGTTTTGGTAAGCACGTAAAACCGCAGTTCTTTATCTAAATCTCCATCTGAAAAATCGGTACGTAATTTTCGGTTAGGAAATTCCTTTTGGTATTCTTCTCCAAAAACAGTAGCTATCTTATCGCTTTTTGTATCCCCTGGCGAGGTAAAAACCTCACTTCCATTTCCACCTCCAGCATTGCTATGTACACTTAAATAAAAACAGCTTCTTGCAGGATAGTTATTGGCGCGCTTGACTCGAGTTTCTAATCGTACATCTCGGTATTCAGGTGCTATATTGACATAGGGTATTTTTAAAAGCGTAAGCTGTTCAATGACCCCATTGACGATGGCTCGGTTAAATTCGCCTTCGTAAATAATTCCTTTGGCTTTCCAATCTTTACGTTTTCCTGATGTGGCATAATTTCCATTAATTAAGCCACCGTGACCGTTATCTATAAGTACTAACATGATTTTAAATTTAAAAAAATCTATTTTTAATTTCGATAGAAGTATTTGCTGAATACTCTCATACTTCTATCGAAATTATGATTATGTTATCTGGTACAAAAATGAATCTTTAACTGTCGTTTTATTTGGCAGTTTATGGCTGAGTATTTTCTTTATACCAGGCGTTTTTTCTTTTGTAATGGCGACTTGTAATTCTTTTGAATTATTCTCAATATAACTGTTGATTAGGTTCTTGCTTACAACAGATTCTTGATAATTAGAATAATAATCAAACAATTTGTCAATGTGTTTTTTAACACCTAAACGTATGCCTGCTTCTTGCAAATAATTAACCGCACGTTTTCGTCTTTTGCTACTTGTTTCTGCACTTTCAGAAATTGAAAATGGAACATAGATTTCTTTAGTTAGTACGGGATTCTCGTAAATATCAAACCATTTTAGGTATACATTTAATCCAACCAGAAAACCTTTTGAATCTATTTCATCTTCAAATATTTTTTGGATAGCCATATTTGTTTGTTCTTTATCCAAAAAGTAGCCTGAACTTACTTTTCTTCCTTTTTTATAAATGGGTTCTCCTTTGATAACCCCATTTAATATTGTGATGTCTGTCGCCATTATTTCAAATGGTGTGAGGTTTTCTAGATGTCCGTTTTGTTCAAATATTTTAAGTTTCATGAGTTGTGGTTTTATTGTTTTATACATTCTATTCTAATATTTCTAATGCCGCGTACTAGGCCGCCTCCCCAAACATTTTGGTTGTTTTGTCCAGCTCTTAAATAGCCTGTCCCTATTAACTGGTTTGTGTCGTCATTATAGATCTTGCAATGAATATTATTCTCTACTTCTGTCAAGTCAGCTTTGTAGTAGAAGTACAAATAATCCCATATGTCGTAGTGGTCAGTCACAGTATCTTCAGACCTGTATTTAACCGACCAATTAGATGAACTCGCTTTATATTCAATAGGGACTCCCGTTTCATTCAAAAACTTAACAGTGGTATTCACGACCTTTATCTGTCGGCCAAAGTTTTGTTTAGTAATTGTTATGTAAAACTGTTTGCCTTCAACTTCTCCGAATTCATAACCTTCGGGAATGGGAGGTAAGTTATTTCCAAAAAATTTGCTAATTGTAAAATTTGGACTTAGTTGGTAGGACAAACGGAAATACTCGTTAGTTCCTAGCTCTTCATTTGGGAAATTTATTGTCTTAACTTTATGTGGGGCATCTCCTAAAAAGTATTGCTTTTTTTGCTGGCCCATTGTATCTTCTAGTTCAAAAACTTGCGCCTCTGCATTCTCTTGAGTGATCTCCAACTTAAATTTTAAATCGCCTATTCCGTAGAGATTATATTGTATATAACTGTTTTCAATAGCGGCCAAGCGATTGGCGAGTACTATTACTTCTCTTTCTGTGAGTGTATCTTCTTGATGTTTTAAAGAATCTATTAAATCTACGAATTGATTCTCTGTTGGTTTATCACCAGTTTCAAAATATGTCTTTAAGGTATTTCTGCTTTTTAATCCCATAATTTTAATTTTTTGTGTTTTAAGTTCATTTGAATATTTCTTGTTTGTTTTATTTCTTCATATGCTATTTTGTTTTTTAGGTTCTACAAATTGTTTTGTTCTTAATAAGCTTTGATAATAGTTTGCTTTTGTGGCGAAAACTATTTTTAAATTCAAACTGTGTTTTCGTATAAAAGTCTCTGTTTTAAAAATTATTTTGAGTTCATAACTGTTTTTTTCCTATGTTAATTATTAACGCATAATGAATGTATGTCCTATAGCCATACTACCCACACTCGTTTCGGAGACACAAAAAGTATCCCCAATAATCATGCTTCCAATACCACTTATTTGACCACTATTCTGAAGAATTGTCAGAATATGATCCTCTATGCTTAACATACCAGATGTGTTTTCTGCAACAGCCTTAAAATGATGGTATATTGTATTATTTTCATCATCTCTTAACACTAATGTACTCGTACCTAAATCTGTGTTTTCTAGAGGTAACGCAATGGTATCTTGTTTACTGTTTAACTCATGGATTTTCACCCAAATGCCTTGGCTATTCATTTTATAAATATGGTACTTACCATTGTAGCATGTTTTATCCCATTCTAAGACCACATTAGTTAACTCCCCCTCAGTCTCGAGTGGATCTGCTGTTGGCTTCAAAACTGGCGAAGGAGGCGGTGCAATCTCTACCATCAAAGTAGCGACAATCTTAGATGCTTGCGAGGGTTGGTATTCAATCAGAATTGCGCCATCTTTGTCTGCGTATTCTATTTTTCTGGATACCGTCACACGGTAAAAAAGGCCCGCTCCATAGGGCACTTCTTCTAAATCATCAAAAGTGTCATAAACTTTCCAGATGGCTTCATTTATAATGCCATCACTCTTTAAGTCAATGACTTTAACTAATTGCATGGTACGCACAGACTGAGCATCCAACGTATTAAAAGCACGATAGATGTTTAGTTTTTTAATGTTTTGAACTTCTGGATAGGCATTAATTTCTAACTGAATCGAAGGTGCTACTTCTAAAACCTTATTTTCCAATACGGGCAGAATACGTTTTACTCCTGGTGTTTCAGGGGCATTAGTATTGACCAATTTTATAGGGCCTAAAAATGGACTATATTCACCCATTTTCATTTGAGAACTCACTTCTCTTACGCCATAAAAATATATATTGTTTGATGTTCCATCTAAATTGAAATCAACATATTGGGTTTTATGAGGGTTTTTGGCTGTTATCTTCATCATTGGTGCCATTTTAAATTCTTCACTTGTTGGTGGTAATGCATACCCATTTCGATCACGAATCACCTGTTTTTCATTCACAGGTTTATAGTCACCATCTTCAATATGTTGGTAGATTATTGGTGCTTCGGTGAGGGGCACAAACGCATTATAGATAGCACCTTTTACAAACCCTAAAATTCTTTGATCTCCTGCTAGAACCTCCCCTATATCAGTATTAGGATCTTCTTCATCTAAATTAAATAGCGGAATTAATGGACTAGGAGGGTTTATTAAATTCTTATTTAATTTTTCTATGATTTCATTTGCTGAAGCAAATAGACTGACTTTATCGGGATTTGGGAATTTGTATCTGTTTTCTGTATTTGTTTCTTCTTCGGGTAAAGGATATATCTTATAATCTCCATCCATTTTTAGTTCATCAAAATTTAAGAAATTTTGCCAACGGTTCGTAAAGTACGTTTCTTCATTTCCTCCTAAAGCTTTAAGTCTTTCTCTAATTTCTATCACCGTACTTTTTTTATAGAGCGCATTTAGTAAGGCTTCGTCATTAGATCGATAAAACAAGACCCCATTCGGTTTGTGTTGGTATTTTGTAGTAAGCGTATAGGTCGAACGTCCAAAGAAATCAGGGCGAGTTGCATATAATTTACCTTTTGGTTCTTCGGGGGGGAGCGCTTCCGTCAGTTCTTGAGCAAACATCAAACTAGGGACACTCATCTTAGACTGATAGTAGTAGGGCGCCTTTGTGTCGCGGCTACGCAACCCGAAAATCGAATAGGCCGTTTCACCATCTCCTTGATTAGGAATTAAGTTTTCTGTAAGGTCGTAATTACTATCTGCATACAAATACACTTTATAACTCGGATAAAAGTTTACAGATACATTACTTCCAGTTTGAATGTAATCATAATCCACATTATTATTTGGGTCATTATCTTCATTTTGTTCTGGAAAAGTTGGGTCGCTTACATAAATCACTAAATCATTTTGATTCGGATCATCAGGATGATTTACAATGTTTTCTATTTTAATAACGGGTAGTGTTTTACGCGTTTTTTGAGCGACCCCGCTTTGAACACTCCTTTCAGTAAATATTCTAGCAAATCCTCTAAACCACTCTACAGAAACTTGGGCTTCGTTATATTGAGAATGTTGTAATAATTTTACATCATGAAAAGTAACCTTATAAACTCCGCGATGTCTTTCGTTATACCCCGTAATATTACCATCAATGTCATAAATTGCTTCAAATGGTTCTTCTACTTTTTCAATAGTTGTATCTCCAGCCGAAGGTTTAGACCAAGTACCTCTTGATTTTTCGACTTGGCGTTCTGCTATACCATCAGCATCTACAAATTCAAAAATTTCTCGATGAATTTCTGAGTTTGACGCAACATTTACCTTTAGAAGTAAAGGGTTAGGGGTTCCCCAACTGGACGTATTTTGCATGTTTTCAACTGCCATAAAGTATCCATCTCCTGTGATTTTTATGGATTGTAAATTATCAGCGTCAACCGAAGGGATGTCTTTGATAAGTGCATCGCTAATTTCTTTTTTATACACTGAAAATAGAGGACCACTTGAACTTTGAACAACACTATGAATAATATGTTTCTGATTTCCTAACACAAAAGAACCCCCAATATAGTTATCTTCAGTTCCTGAGATTAGTGTTGGAGTTACTGTTTGATCTACGCTAGACATGAAATAATCTCCTGCTTGTAAATTTGATAGTAAGATGTCTGTAGGATGATCTTCTACGGAAATTATTTTTCCTGAGATATTATTTGGCACCTGACCTCTATAAAACACCTCAATTTCCTCTGCAAAAATCTCTTGATTATCTGGATGGAATATTGAAATATCGTCTGCATTGATAGGGTCTAATATTTGGGGATTAGTCACCCCAGAATTTGATGGAATTTTTCGGGTAATAAGTTCTTGATGCGTATAATAATCAAAGGTAATTCGAATGAGTGTTTCATCATTATGGTTTTCATCATCCGTATCTAAGTTAATTTTATTTAACCTAAGTTGTTCTTCATGAGATGTTAAAAAGAGGACAGATTCTTGTCTAATTAACAACGAATTGACATTTGAGGGGGGTAATAAATAGTTTTTAGGATGTAAGATTGTTTCGATAGATTTAATGACCAAACTTGGTGTGACTCTCGAAAACCAATTAATCCCGTACGCACTATAATAATGTAATCCATTAATATTTTGTTGATGAATATATAACGGCTGATTAGTGTCTGGGAGTTTCAATACGCGTGTTTCATAAAATACGTCTTCGTTTATTGTTACTAGATTATGAGATAGTTCTGGCTTTTGCCAAACATGAGTGGAAGGATCTACTATTGGAACATTACTTTGTTGATATTCGATTCCTGAATAAATAGGATTTGTAGTTTGATCTAAAGAGAATTCATTGTTCGTTTGGTAAAAGGACGCCCCAATTAAATCGACAAGTTGATTTTCGGCAAATAAAGTGACATACCGAGATTCCCCATTTTGCGTATATCCATCCTTATCGGTCAGTTTTGATGATTCTCCTTCGCTCCCAAAAAAGATTCCAGGAGTGATTTTTTTAAGATCTACAGGAATTGGAAGCCGTTCGTCATTGATGGATGTAGGTAACCCCATTGCTAAATGATGTACTTCTCTTTTTCCCAAGCCGTCTTCTAAATCCCCAAAAGTGGTGTATTCAGCAATATAAATGTAAGTTCCTTCAAAAACAGTAGTATCAACATCTAAAACACCAAGTCCAAGCATTCGTGCAATATGATAATCATAGGCTGCAATATTTAGCTGGTCTAAGTTTGAAATATCTATCTGCTCATCATCATCATTTACAAAAGGAACAGATTCTACAGCAGTTGGATTGTTTTCCAAATTACTCTGTTCAATATAATTTGCCACGATATGTTTAATATTTCGATCCCAATCTTCGGTCTCACGATTCCATTTGTTTTTGTAGAGATCAACATTTACGTAAGTATCGTCATTAAAACGATGCCAATGGTTGTCCACTAATCCTGAAGAAGGTTCTAGCAGTGAAAACACCAAGTCATCATCCTCTAAAATTAGTCCGTATTCCCCTATAGATAACCATCCTTGATTATTATTGGTTGCTCCAATAAAATCAGCGTAAAACTCAAAATGGATTTCTGATAATTGACAATCTGAAGGCCTAAAACGAATACTTTTTCCGTTTTCACAACGCACTTGAATTGCATCTAATTCTGACGACGAAAATGTTTGTCGAGAGGACACTACTTTTAATGCTGATTGTGTATTTTCTGAAACGGATATACTTTCGGTTTGTAACGAACTATAGGTAGATGTATTACTTACATTTAATGTTGCAGCAAAGAAAAGTTCCTTTTTGTTTTCTACTTCAATAAGCTCATTTCCATAGCTTAGGAAAAAGCCAGAAGGATTTGTTAGTGGATCCTTTGAAGTTCTTGTGTTATTATATTTGGAAGTGTTTCTAAAATACACATAAAACTCTCGGTTATTTGCAAAGCGATAAATCCATAGCTTATGGGCGTCATCTACTAGGGTTGGTCGCTCAAATAAATTTAATATAAATTCAACTTTTTGATATCTAGCTCTAAACACTTTTACAACATCATTAGGTTTGTTAAAATTATGAGTCGTCTCTGCATAATTTCTTTTAGGAAGATGATTTTTTCCGATGCTACCTCCAAAAGCCCAACGTAAATTCATGCCTTTGGTGCTTTCTACACCTGTAGAACCTACTGATTGTAAATAGAAATTAGGGGATTGAAGGGAGGTGATTTCGGTAATAGGCAATGGTACTGAGCTACATTCTGCATCTTTCCCAGAATCGGTTACGGTCCAACCAAAGTGAATAATTATTTTTGTTTTTGCGATCTCTCCTCTACAAAATGTACTATTTCCTCCAGAAAAAACTACATTTTGTTGTAATGTTAATTTGCTCCAACCTAATAATAGAGCATCGTAATTAATGGTAGAAAGTTTGACTCCATTAAACATACTTGTCATATTAGTAACACTACTTACATCCCAAGCCCCTATATCCTGATTAAATACAGTTGCTTGGTAAAACATTATATGCATTTGAGTAACACGACTTACATTCCATGCCCCTATATCCTGATTAAATACAGTTGCTTGGTAAAACATGTGTGACATATTAGTAACCTTCTCAACATTCCAATTCCCTATATCCTGATTAAAGGATGAAGCACCCGCAAACATAGTAGCCATATTAGTAACCTTTTCAACATTCCAAGCCCCTATATTCTGATTAAAGGAAGAAGCACGTCTAAACATAGCAGTCATATCTATAACATTCCCCACTTTCCAAGCCCCTATATCTTGATTAAAGGCTGTTGCACGATCAAACATATAGAACATATTAGTAACCTTCTCAACATTCCAAGCCCCTATATCCTGATTAAAGGATGAAGCACCCGCAAACATAGTAGCCATATTAGTAACCTTCTCCACATTCCAATCCCCTATATCCTGATTAAAGGATATAGCGTGATAAAACATACTTGACATATTTATAACATTCTCCACATTCCAAGCTCCTATATCTTGATTAAAGGATGATCTAGTATAAGAAAACATGTGTGACATGTTAGTAACATTCCCCACTTTCCAAGCCCCTATATCTTGATTAAAGGATATAGCATGAGAAAACATGTGTGACATGTTAGTAACATTCCCCACTTTCCAAGCCCCTATATCCTGATTAAAGTATTTAGCAAAAGAAAACATGTAGGACATACTTCTAACATTTCCCACATTCCAAGCCCCTATATCCTGATTAAACCTTGATTGATAAAACAGGCGACTCATATTTGTAACACTACTTACATTCCAATCCCCTATATCTTGATTAAAGGATCCAGCATAAGAAAACATGGAGGACATACTTATAACATTTCCCACATTCCAAGCCCCTATATCTTGATTAAAGGATATAGCATGAGAAAACATATATGACATGTTAGTAACATTCTCTACATTCCAAGCCCCTATATCCTGATTAAAGGATGAAGCATAGTGAAATACATATGACATATTAGTAACATTCTCTACCTTCCAATCCCCTATATCTTGATTAAAGGAAGAAGCATTGTAAAACATATTTGACATATCTGAAACCTCAGATAAATCTGGAGTATCAGTAGCTTGACCAACTAATTTCCTACAGCGATAAAATGCACGTTTCATAGACCGCCATTTTCCATTGCCCCATTGGTTTATAGCTATAATTTTTGAACGATATGCTGAAAAACCATAAAAATAAATTTGAGGAAAAGTTCCTGAAATTTTTACGGTATATTCTCCGGCTATGGCGTAGGCATGTGTCGCATTTCCAGTAAAACTATTTTCTACGGTTCCATCGCCCCAATCTACATGATAGTTGTATCCTGTTCCTGTAGTAGGAATCGTAATTGATTCGTTTGCAGCGGTTGTTCTCCAAGTGGTTATAAAGTAATCTGAAACTTCTATTGCCATCGTGTCTTTTCTTTAAAGGGTAATTATTATATCATTTATTACTACGGTATCACTTACCTCATAACTTGAGCCATTCCAAGTTTTATATTGGAATCTAAAATTTAATGCATCATCGGTAATTTCTTTACTGCTATGCATAATTAATGCTTGCGAGTAATCTTTAGAATACAGTACTTTATATGCATTATTTACATTTCCTGAACTAGCAAACACTACTGCAATAGTATCTTCAATAGTCTCCAAAGGAATTTTAGGAATATTAAATGGTTCTGGGTTTCTAATTAAAACACCTACAACCTTATTGGTATTATTGTTTTTCAAAATATTAAATTCTGTATTTTCTGTAGGGTCTACAGGATTAAAGCCTAATATGCCTTCTGTGACTCTATCAAATAAATGATAATATTGCAATTCTAAAGCATCACTATTTACATCAGAAACACCAGCTACAATATTGTAAGCCGTATTAATTTCAGCAGTTGATAATGACAATGGGATTTCGAAAATGGCCTGTCGTTCGTTAAGTACAGTTCCATCTGTATCTAACTCACGCAACCAGTAGCTTTTTACTTGTGCTTCAAAATTTTGATATCTAGAGGTTTGGAAAACAAACTGATGTATTTGTTCGCTAGCGACATTTTCTTGGGAATTACTATTGATTTCACCAAATGCATTGTAAACCAAAGCGGTATACAGTTTTCTTGGTTTTAAGTTGGTAAGTGTTGCCGAATAAGCATAACTATTTGGAACAATAGATTCCCCTATTTTTAATTTACATTTAATAGCGTTGTTATTTTCATTAATATAATCCACCATATTATTGAGTGCCTGTAAATTCACAGGTATTCTTGGATCATTATCTGAATTCCAAGAAGCATTTTCATTTCCGATCGCTAGGAGTTCATATTCTATGGTGTTTGTTGGGTTATTTGGGTCTTCCCATGTAACATTTCCTTCAATTAAATCAGGATTATCCGATAATACGCCATCATCATCTATTGTTAGATGATAGGTACTAGAAAGGTCTAAATAATCACTTTTCAAAGTGGTGTATTCTCCTATCGTTTTCCCGTTAGTGTCCGATAAATTAATTGTGGAAGGGATTTCGATTTCTTCGGCACTATTAAATTCAATCCATGTTACCTTTTGACCAACCGGCACTGTTTCTTTATTAAAATCTTCAGGTAAAGGATAAGGTATAACGGTGTCTGTTACGGGGTCTTTAATTGCAATATGCATGGTCCCTTTCAGTTCTTTTAAACCTTTATATTCACTCCAATCATTCAACATGTGATAAGCAAATGGTTTGCTAAAATAAATGGTGATTTCACATTGATTATGCCCATAAAATAAGGGTTTAGCTTGTAGTAAATTTCCATCGGCATTAGGATAGGAACGGTTATAATCTATGTACTGTCGTAAAGAGGTTAAAGGATACTGATCTGGATTTGCATCAGCTGGCACATAATCCACCTCATTATGCTTGTGATAATGCCCTACAGGTCCTACTGTTTTAAAACCATAATAGTAATCGTATTGACCATTATGTTCACCATTATCCTCGCCATTATTCACTTCATCTTTTAATCGGAAACGTACATAATATTTTGTGTTTGGTCTCCAAATAGGTTGTACCGTTTTTTTGACAGCATCAACCATCTCTTTATGCTCGAGATCTACCGCTTCTTGAGTCGGAATGGTTAAATTATATTCATGGTTTTCTAAACTTAACCAACAGACTTGTTGTAGTGAGGTTGTACACGTTTGAATATCATTATTAGTACTTTCACAACAACATGCTCCTAACTCTTTTAATGTATCTAAAATTGCATCGGTATAACTTAAAGCAACTGATAATAAAGGACGTCTACTTGACAGATATGAAATTAAATCCCCATAGGCTGGTTGTAACAAGCTTATAAGGTCAATATCCGAAAATGCGGCGTCATATCTTTCTATACTATTTGTAAATGCTTTAAAACAATCTCGGATTGAAGTCTCTTTTGAACTTATACATCTTGTGAATGTTTTTTTAAGTGTGGAATGCATATCACAAAATCGTTCTTTAGGATCTGAAAGGGTTGGGATACTGTTGACGTTTCCTAACGTATAATAACTTTTACCAAAGTTATTTACTTTAAGTTGAGAATTTGTTTTATCTATTTCAATGATTATAAACCAAGCAAACAACCCGTGGTGTTCAGGGGGAGGGCCTTCTGGCGCCCTCGAGTTGTAGATGTTTACAGTAAGCTGACCTCCAATATCACAGATCTGCTTGAGCTCTCTAGAATCTGAGCCTTGTCTACTTTCATATGATGCATCAAATGAAATAAAAATAACTGATTTTTTGGTTAAATCTAATCTAGGTATAAGCCCTAATTGATAATATTCATACAAGTCATTTAAAGTAGTCCGATCATTAATTAACACTTCTTGAGGTTTAAAAGAATAAGGGTCTCTACGAGAAGTCATGTCTCTAGCTAATTCCCTGCCTTCTTGCACTGGCGTATCATGAATTACATTATCTCTCCAATAGGTTTTTTCTTTGTTATACAAAACATTAAAACTTAAACTTGTGTCTGTGCATTGGTCTTTTATATGACAAGTATTCGATTTCTCATGTTCTAATTGTTCCAATAAATCCATTAATAACGCTTCATTTTCAGGATCATTTTCAACATCTCCTTCGGCATTTTGATAACTATTATTATAGAGGTCGACGATTTGCTGTTCAAGACTGTTTATGAGTTCAATATTTACAGTTTTTGGTTCAATAACAATTTTAGAAATCGAATGAGATTCATGTGTATACTCGACTTGTTGCTTTAGTTCTTCAGCAGTTTTATATTCTTCATCGATCCATTCATATACGGTATTGTAGTTTTCAATCCCCTTAGATTTGTAATAACGAATGGTCACTCCTTCTGAATATGTTGATAATTTTAGTTTAACTTCAACCGATGGTTCAGGCAAAATAATAACCAAACTATTGCCATTATCAAATTCTAAAGATTTATTAAACTCCGAGGAAAAATTATTTGGCTCGTCTGTAACTCTAAAGTTGTCTTGACTTAAAAGAAGTACCGTTTGTGAGCCATCTAAATTATTAGAAAGAATTATTTGATTCGAATGTTCTAAGTTGAAATACGCCCCATTAATATAATGTGCTTTAAAGGCGATTGGGTTACTATAGACTGTTCCTAAAGCTTTGTCCAACACATTGGAACATTCAAAATCTTTTATCTCGCTTTCGCAAAATAATTCGGAGGGCGTCACACCATATTGTTCGGGAATCATCCAACCAGGTGCACCCGCTTCTGAATACGAAAATGGATTGGTAGCAAGTAGCCGTATGGCGTCGTATTGATTGCCCGAGCGTTGCCAATAGCCGATTCTAAGATTGTTCACCTTTTCTCTATCCTCATGTTTTACAACGGCTTCAAATGGGTGATAGTCGATCCAATCGCCTCCGTTCCAAGCTTTTATTTCGATCTCTTCAATAGAGTATTTATGTTTTACTTGCCGAATTTCTCGACCGCCACGAACCACACGTTGTGGGGGAATTAAATCGGTATAATTAGCTGAACCTCCTGTGTGACCTCCAATGATTTGTGATACGGCGTTAGGAATTAAGCCTTTTACAGTTTTAATGTCTACATAACTATCTGAAGGAATAATTTTAGTAATATCACTTGGACTCGGGATCCCACTATCGACTCCTAAGAAATTAATTTCAAAGGAATCGTTGGTTACCATGTTGACTGCTTGCACCAATTCTTTGGTTCGGTTTACGCTGTATTCTCCAGATTCATAAGGCAATGCTGGAATTGGTATTCTATCAATATCCTTCTCATACTCCCATTTAATTTGAACCGTAAAACTTTTACAGACTCTCACCCAAAGAAATTTAACACAAACGTTCAAATCGATTTCTGCATAAATCAAGAACGGTTTTGCTGCTTCCACTGAGAAAATGGCATTGAGTTCTAAGGTAAGTCCTACAATCCATATATCAATATCTATCATGCCGCCTAGCGCTATATAAGCGCCTATTTGAGGGCGTTCAAAACTAATGAATCCACCCATTTCAAAATAGGCGTAAATATGTACTTTAGCCGGGCCAAAGCGTTTATTAAGATCAAAGTCTATTCTTGCACCCGCTTCAATTCCTGTTGCAGAAAGGGTTAAGTAGGATTGGGCGGTCACAATGGTTAATACTTTTGCAGTAATTGGATTGTCTTTAGTTCCAAAATTAAGATACCAATCTCGCGGTCTGCTTTTAAAGAATCCGGCTTGTACTTCCGCATATAACTCAATAATTTGACCATTGTTTTTTGGGAGCTTATAATCGGCACCAAACCAAAATTCAACCGATCTATCTCCAATGGCAACTCCTGCAAAAAATGGCGGTTCTGTACTGCCCATCATATCTAATCGATCATCTAAAACATTTGCTCTACCGTCTAATATAAATACCGAAGGCAAGGAAAGAACGAGCATTAAACGGGTCGAAAACAGGTTTCCATCATCATGTGAGGTGGCAATAACAGCTCCAGCACCAATAGTAAATGGTGTGCTGTACTCATCTGTTTTTGGGGGTTTGCTAAACTTGTCTAAGTTTACACCTAGCTTAGGATGCTTGTAATAATCATACCATGTATCTTCTCCAGAAACGAGTCCAATGGCCTCTTTTTCTGCTACATATTTGAAGCCTAAAAGACCTCCAAATTCATAAAAAGAAAGTCCTGTTGCCGCTAAAGGTATTGGTTTTGGTAGCTCAAAGCCTGCTTCTATAAGAAATGCCCGTTCTTTTGGCATTAATCGCATTTTGGCATACCCACTTAGATTTGCTTTAGGTAATTTAATTCCAACTTCGCCAATGTACTCTTTAGAAACGCCAGGTTCTGGAATGGTTAGCATGCCATGAATTATGGCAATCGCCGATTCTGGACTTGCAGTACTTGGGATTACCAAATCTACTTCTATGGTTTGAATGCGAAGAAAATTATCTCCGTCGTCACCATGCTCGTCATTATCAACTGTGTAATAGTATTTAATGCCTTCTCCCCGAGCATCGATCCTTAGTGGATCTAAACTAATAGCGCCATCAAAGCCCCAATAGTTGTATTTTCGCATGACACCTTGATCATTTTCTTCTTGGTGGGCACCAAAATGAATGCCTGTTACGGCGATTTCTATGGGACCAAGATCTAAGGTTATGTTGGTAGGTATGAAGCTATTGCCCCCCACAATTTCTATGGAGCCATTGTCATACACGCGTAAACGAGGAATCACTATTTTTTGGTCTCCTAAAACTCGCTTCATAATGGCATTCTCAAACCATATTTCACAGGATGTCCCTATATAAAATGTGTCATTTTCTTTACCTAACTCTAGGCTTAAGAAATTAATCGTTACAAAATTGAATAGGTTGAGCGGGATGCCTTGTGGTTCGGAAGCGGTCAGGTTAAAATCGCCTTGTTCATTTAAGTGTGCACTAATTTCAATTTCTGCGTTTTGCCCCTCAGAATTTGTAAACCTTGGGATTGTTAACTGTCCTGAAATATGACTTTCTATAATGGTGTTTTGCTTAAAGGTGATATCAAAATAATTGAAACCAACTTCCCAACGACCAATGTTTACTGGCATATAACCATTTCCTCCAGAAACGAGTGTTTCTAAAGCGACGGTTCCAGACACCCCTCCTGTACCAATAAGCATATTGTAACCTGCGACTTGAAGCGTTGAATTATCTACATTTGTGAACCATTTTTTTGGGAGAGTAATTCCTATTTTATCCGCATAAATTCCTTTAAAACTATCGGGTCTGCCATCGGCGGTGGCTTCTGGAATATTTCTATCGGTTCGGAAATCAAACTTTAGTTTATCAATTTCTATTATAAGTCCTGTGTTGCCAATTTGAGAGCGATCTAGAGTAAAATCATCAACATCATTAAACACAAGCCCTTTTTCTGAATGGTAGCTGAGGCTTCCTGCATTGTAGGCGAGCATCGATTTTACATTTGGATCGGGGTTCACGTCTCCTTCTGCATCCACAGGTTGTAACCATTTGCGGGGGAATGCTAACGCTAAATCGAGTTGTTGAATGGCAACTGAAAGTTTAGGAATAAAAAGTTTTAATATGTTTTCAAATGTGAACTCTTCTAAGATCCCTTTAAATAAACTGTATAAATTCTCGAAACTTGCCGAAATATCATTTTCTACAGCAAGGACTTCTTCTGCGATATATCGATAAATATCAACGCCATTTGTTTGTAATTGATGTGCTATTTCTGTTATAATTTCATCATCATTCCCACCATAGTTGGTATTTATTTGAGGATAGGAATCATATTCGGGATTTGTATTATAATGCGTCACAAAGTCTTCTATAGACCCATTAAACAATTGATAAATACATTCCTGCAAAACACTCCCTTGAGAGATATTCAACATCTTAACAATTATATTAAAATAATCTTTGGGGGCACTTAATTGACTAGTTCTTATATTTTTTACATATTTTAGTATGGGTAAATTATAATACAGCGCTAAAGGAATTTCTGTTGTATTGACGGTGGTTCCTGGATTGAACAAGAGCTCAAAACCTTCTTCGCCCCCAAAAAGGTTTAATCCTATTTCATTACTAAGGACTATTATTATATTATAATACGCCACATCGCCATGGACGCTTTTATCTACATAATAACCTTTATAGAATAGTTTGTCTATAATGTTAGATATAGGTTGCTTCAGTGGCTCAGGAATACTGTCTTCCTTAATTAACTTATTTAATGCTGGATAAAACTGGGACATAATATCGTATTAATTTATTATTTTCAAAAACATGCCTTTTTCTGTGATGGTATATTGTTCATTAACTACTTTAGGTTGTCTTGGCTCTTCTTCCATTCCTTCATAACCCTCATAGTAATTATAGTATTCTGTATAACGCTTAAAATCTATGGTGTAATTCTCTTGTATTTCTATACTGCTCAAAAACCGATGACTCTCATTAAAAAAACGGCGGTCTGCTATAAACTCATCTATAATTTCGCCGCTACTGGTATAGCTGTTAAGTTTTACATATACCGTTGGGTTATAGTTGCAAAACGATTGGTAGAGATAGCCAATAATGTTGATATCCTCGTTTCGCTTAAATTGAAAAATAGGATAGAAGTAGTTACCTTCTTTATATTCTCCTTTTTCTTTTTTAAAGGCGACTTGGTTTACATCTTTTGAAAAAAAGTAATTAACATTATCTAGTCGTTGTAATTTATTATGAAATAGTAGGGTTTGATTTGATTTATCTTCTTCTTGTGTTGCTATTTGCATATAGTGGTAAAAGTCCCCAGAATTGTATGGTAGGCTTACCGTTGGTGTTTTGTTTAAGAGGTTTGTATATGCCTCTTTTTGTGCCATAGCACTAAGTTTTGGCTTTGGCTGTTTTAGCTCATAATCGTTTACATAGTCGTAAAAAACTGAGTCCGTGTCTTGGCTAAAATTTCTTTCGTAGAGGGTTTCTATTTTTCCTGATGGGAGGATTTGTAGTTTTTTTTCTTGAATATAACTAGGTGATTCGTTATATGAAAAATTAACTGCATTTATAACTAAGTTATCACTTATTATAAGCCCATTATGAATATACATATCATAATTCAATAGATCATAAGTTCCTATATATTCATTGTCAATTATTCCAACTTTATTATTATAGGAAAAGACAGTAAATGCCTCTGATGAAGATGAATGCATTTTAGATAAAAATAAAGATATAGAATCAGATACCTTATACTTTTTTATTACATCACAACTATACATCTTAAATTTTGATTCATTTCCATTTCTAAATTTATGATATATAGAATCTTGAAACGATTTATAATTTTGACAATTCTCGTTGGTAGCTGGCATTTTAATTTCTAAATAATTTTTTGGCGCTGAACTTCTATTTAATCCAACCGAAAATAATTCTTTATTAAATGAGAAAGGTTCTTCACTAAAAGGAATTTTTGAAAGATATATTTCAAAAGCCTCTTTCGAAGTAATCGTTTCTAATTCTTTACTATTTTTTAATTCTGATAATGAATCAATATCTTTAAATCCATAGATATCAAAATCTATTTTTTCTGTTGTGCTCTCTTCTCTAATCAACTCATTAGACTTTAAATCAAAAACTTGTCCTTTTACTATTACATCAGCATCGTTGATAATAAAATTTGATAAATAATATTCATTTTCTTCATAATTATAAATTGTCCATTTTCCTTCGGGAATTCCTTTTAAATTTATTTTACTCCCTTTTATCCATTCCCTACCATTTTCATCTTCAATAGTAATTTCCCTTTTATGATTTACCTTAACCCCATCTTTATAGTATTCAATTTTTGGCAAATAAGCATCTTCATACACTGTATACCAAATACCATTTTTTGAACCTTCTTTGTAATTACCTATTTGGTGTAATGAACCGTTATCATCATAAAAGCGCCATTGCCCTGTTGTTCCTGATTTTACAGGGTCTACATCTGAAAAGTTTTTAACATACCCTGTCGAAATTAAATTTTCTTTTCTAATTGCTCCTTTATAATACGTATATGTATAGTTTTCAACTTTAATTATTCCATTTTTAATTTTTCCCTTTTTTATTCTAAATCTACCTCCGTATTTTGAAGTATGAGACTTTTCTAGTTTAGTATAATCTATAAATCTATTTCTCTCTCCATTTATCACCTCGTATTTATTATCCTTATTGTAATATATTGTGTCTTGATTGGAATAATATATTTTATTAGGTAGTACTTTTTTTATAATTCTTTCCTTCTTAGTAATAGGTTCTTTTTCCTGTTTACAGGAAACCAAAATCAATAAGCAAATAATAAATCTCATAATTAATCTATTTTAATTTCAAAAAAAGAGATATCTAATCCTGAAACGTGGAGATGATTATCATGTCTCACCAACTTTCCACCTGAAGTTGTATATCTTTTGTGAATTGCATGAGGTAAAACAGTAAATTCTGTATCTGTTTCAGTCAACTTAAATTTTTCTGTAAGTATTGTTTTGTTTGATTCAGAAACAGAACTATCATTTTTCCTAAACTTGGAAAATCCATATTTATATAAAGCATTGTTAAAAAGTACTTGCCTATCATAGTCAAAATTTGGGTTTCTAAGTTTTGTTGTTCCACTTGTATATAATAAAATTCCTGACCCATCCATATTTACACTTATATAGCCTAAGTCAACCACCATTCCATTCCAATGAGATGCGCTTGGATTAGGCCTTCCATCGTCTTGGCTAGCGCCATTAAATCGCAAATTTTCAATTCCTGCTTCTATCATAGCAGCTATTAAACTTGCTAGACAATCTATATCAATATAATATCTTTCGCTGTCTAAAGTTTGAACTGCAAAATCATATGTAACATCGCCAATATCATGACTTGTTACATTTCTTATATCTGTAAGTTGAGCCTTAGGTTTTGCATATATATAGTTTTTATTATGTTGATTTATTTCATTGAAATCAGCTTCAGTCAAATAATGAAGTGTTCCTGAATTTTCCTTAAAAATATATCTAGCTCTATTTGACACTTCCCTATGATGCTTTGTAATACCATCATTTTTAATAATATATCTAATGGTAGACGACTTTAAATTAAACTCATCAGTACTTAAATATTCCTGTGAATCTATTTGAGCTTTTATGATTAGTTTTGAAGCAAGTCCTTCTTCACTATCTGTATCTAGTTTATCATTCCATTCTATATAGGTTGTAGAACCTAATTCTTGAAACGTCACTTCCAAGGCTGCAAAATCATCTACGAGTGTTGCCGAAAACTCTGTTTGAGAAACCCCTCCTACAAGCAGCGGTAATGCAGGGTCGGTGCTGTTGGTTAGCAACAGCGGTTGGTTTTCTGTGATTGAAAAGGTCACATTTGTGCCGTTTAAATTTGTGGCCTCCGCTACCAAATAGGCAGACATGCCGGGGAATACCGTGTTTAACTCAACATATCGAGTAAAGGTATCTGTGCCAGAACCAAAAGTGATTTTTTCGGCAAAAAAGAGGCGGTTTATGGTGGATTGGTTGGTGAGTTTGAGCGCTCCAAAATGGGTGTCAAAAACACTTGAGTCCAAAAAAATACTTGTGAATTTTAAATACAATTCGAGTTTGTTTCCTTCTACAAGTACCTCATGGGCATTCGCAAATGCCGCAGACAACGGCCCTTCTATAGCATAGGGCAGTGTTGTAAGTCTGTTGGTGATTTGTAGTGTTTTGGAGTCTTCATAGGTGCCGGTATTGTTCCATAAAATGAGATCGTCTGTAGGCGATGTCCCTTCGGATGTGTCGTCGTCAAACAGGCGTGCAACAATTGATTTTCCTTGAAGTCCCAAAGACACAATGTGGAGATTTAGGGTGGTATTGTAGCCTGTACTTGAAATGAACTTGTTTTGCTGATTGGTCCAATAGACATTAATTAATTCAGGTGTTGCTTTAATAGCGGTTGTTTTCACATAAGCCCTGCTTTCTTTATGGCCTGGTGCATTTCTAAAAGGTTCTACATACACGTTTTTTTCGTCTAACCATTTTGAAAACGTAATAGTGAGTTTGTTTATTTTCTTGCCATTTTCGGTCACTACTTCAGTAGAGGCGTGTAAATAGCCGTTGTCTTCAATGGCTTTTTTAAATTTATCCTTATCCGTTTCTAGGGTAAAATCGGTTGAGGATTCTGCGACTGCTGTACGGTTTGAGATCTGTACCCATTCTTTTTTGTTAGGGTCTGTACTGTCCATTAATCCGCCACTCACCCAAAAACACCATTGTATTTCAGCTTTGTCCGCATCAAACTCTAGTTGTTGTTCGGCAGTCAGAGTGGTGATTGTTTCACCATTGTGTTTGTAGGTATATTCTGTAAGCCTGTATGCTGTGGGCTCAGAGTTATTATTGGTATCTGCCCCCGTTACTGTTTTTGGCAAAGACTCATACCCTCGCACCACCTTGGCAGTAAAGGTTTCTAGTACTAAATTTTCTGGGTGTGTTGTTAATATCATTTTTTAATTTTTATCATTTTTATTGTATTTCTTCTAATTAAAAAGAAAAAATATAGGCATATAACATTATATGGAAACGCAAGAACCAAAACGATAGGACCATAAAAAAAAGCTTCTTTTATATTTGAAATAGCTTTTTTAACAAAAGAATCATAATAGCCTATATAATTAATAGTTCCCATATCTAGATAAGCCCATAAAACTCCTCCTAATACAACACTGATAATTAGCCAGAAAAAGAAAAATAAGCCCCATCTTAAATTAAAAATACTTTTATTTTCTACTCGTAAAATAAATAATGAAAAAAACATAGCTATCGAAACACAGCAAATGAATCCAATTGGAGCGCTATTTATAAAAGGGATACGTCTTAAAAAAACATAATTGACTACTAAGTTTAATAAGTAGTATACAACGACACTTGCTGCAAAAAAAAGCATTGTCATTAATAAATTAAGTTTCAATTTTAATATCATGATGGTACGTCCATATTAAATTCACAGCTTTTATCTATATCATCAACTATTGAATATCGATAGTGATCATAACCTTTTCCTATTTCATCTCTGTAATTTCTATAATCACTGTTTTCAATTGAATAATCATAAGCTCCTGCTAATTTTGAAACTGCTTTGATATTAAAATAATCCATATAATTATCCATCAAACCAATTACTATTTTTAGCAAAGACGCATACCCTCGTACCACCTTGGCAGTAAAGGTTTCTAGTACTAAATTTTCTAGGTGTGTTGTTAATATCATTGTTTTTTTGATTTATAATATTTTATGCTAAAGAAAAATATGGCTATCGTAAATACTATAAAATAAGCTATAAAATGTTCTGTTTTCTGTACAATAAAACCTGGAAAAACATCATCTCTCCCAGAATTACCTATATGGGGCGGGAACTTAATAAACCAATACAATACAAAACTTAATAAGACACTTAACACTATTATTTGAAACTTATTTTTATAGTTCTCTTTTAATCCCTTGTTACAACGGAATAAAAAATAAAGAATTGAGGTAGCTATTAACAAATAAAAATACCCACTAAGTCCAAATTCTCTTGTATTTGGAGTAATAGTAAATGGAAACCATAGTATTATTATTGAAACTAAAATAAACAGATTCAAATACAAGTAGTACTTGAAATTTAATTTGAAAATCTTATCAATAACAAAAAACAAGAGTCCTATGCTCATAAAGATTATTGGGTAAAACGCTTCTGTATATATCGTTCCCATACTATAATAAAGTTATTTTTAAAATTCCAGCTTCTGGAATTGATACTTCTTTTACATCAGAATATATCCTAAAATCTCCTCCTTTATTATGGTGCGTTCTCAATCTTTGGTAATCACTATTTTCAATAGAATAATTTGACGAAATTAAGTTTTTATCTACCGTTTTATTTATAAAATTCCAATTTCCTAAATCTTGGTCTGGAAATCCAGAGTTTGTGAAATCGAATGAATCCCTAACATAAACTCCTATTTTAGTGACATTTATATATACTGTTTCATTTTCTATCGAAAGAAATCCTTTAGCAGCTAATCTAAAATTAAATTTACCCAATGTTCCAAAAAGATCGTTTAGATCGTCGAAAACAGAAAAACTATATGGAAAACTCTTATAGTAAAATTGTTCAACTAGAGGTAACGTTTTCCCAGTATTACTATCGGAAACAATATTTAAAGAAAAATCTCCAAAAGGTTTGTTTCCAATTACCCCTTCTACGGTTGGCAATGTAGCTATGGGGTTTCCTGAAATAGGAATATAAGTTATCATTTTGGCAACTTCATCCCTTAAAGATTGATGATAATTTGGAGAATCCCATTCAGAGTTAATAATATTTTGATAATCAATTAATGCTTTACTATATCCTAATATCCAATCCATAGAGACAAAACTAGTTTGAACATTAGCATCTTCAGTCGTTTCTGCTGGAGCGTTAAACCAAGTGTTTTGTGCATTCAAAGCATTAGTCCACCCAAGATGCTGCATCACATTTGGAATAAATCGAACAGCATGTATGCGAAGCCTATCATCTTCTTTTTCACTATAGTACCTAAATTTTCCTTTTCCTATTTTAATATACAGATAAAACTCTTTAATATTATTGCCATCAAGATTAGGTCCAAAAAATTCAGGAGTACAGAGAAAATCATAAATCACTTCATCTGTTGTAATCGTTTTAGAAAACTCTTTATGCATTCTATCAATACCTGTTCTATTATACCAAACTTGAACAGTAATCTCTTTATCAATGGCGTCTTCTGTTTTTACGAAAATTCTAATGGTATCATCTCCATAAGGCAGTTTCGTTGTGCCATTACCATCTACATCTACCCAATAGGCCTGCAGTACCTTGGCTGTGAAGGTTTCTAGTACTAAATTTTCTGGGTGTGTTGTTAATATCATTGTTTTTGATTTTTACTTATTAGTCTGATTTTTTTTGTTTTTTTATAAAAAATCTAATGAGTAACCAATTAAAAGAGAGTACGCACAGTAAATTATATGGAAAATATATTATCAAAAATAAAGGACCATAAAAAAGGGATAATCCAATATCTCTTTTTGATCTATCTATTAGATAAAGCCGAGTAGTTGTGTCATTAATTTCATGATAAGCGTATAAGACACCACCAAACACACAACTAATAGCTAACCAACTTGCAAAGAAAAAAACTTTAATTTTGTTTGACTTAAAAAATTGTTCTGTTGAAATTACACTTCTAAAAATGAAAAGAGAAATAAAAAGCGTTATACTTACTAATGTGATGTATTGGTAAGGGTTATTTTCTACATAATATGGGCTAAATTTCCAGAAAAAACTTTTAATAAAATAAATAGATATACTAACTGCCCAAAAGCAAAGAACTAAAATTACTACTTTTTTAAAAAAATCAGTCATCATATATTTATATTAAAATCAAAATCTTTATCAATCTCTACGATCTCAGAATAAAGATTAAAATTGTTACCCTTTCCAATTTCATCTCTGTAATTTCTATAATCACTATTATGCACTGCCATATATCCTGGTAGAGGATTTTTAATACTTTCAATCAAGACTCCAGCAGGATTTCTAAATATATCGCCACCATTAACAAGAGACCAATCACCAAGGTATTCATGAACTCTATCATCAAATTCAAATTTATCTTTAACATAAACTGCTATTTTTTGAATTGTAACCTTTACTGTATTAGCATTAACGTAATTAAGTTTTCCTTTAGCTGCAATATGCCAATTAAAAGAGCCTAAGGTCCCAAACAAATCATCTAAAGGCTCTAGACCTCCCCAAATGTTTGTATCTATTTCATGACCAAAAAATTGATAATAATATTTTTCAATTAGAGGCATAAACTCACCATTATATTGAATAAAATTATTAAAATCAGTATCAAATGTGCCAAACTCTTTTTCTGCATTTGATACTGTTGGCCAAGTGATTAACTGATCATTTTTCATTTTTATTATCTCATCTTTTAATGACTCAATTGCTGCTGTATTATTCCAATGAGTATTTGAGATAATGTTGAATTCTTCATTCACACGTTCAAACGAACGTATCCAATCCATTGAAACATAATTAAGTTTTGGGAAAACTAAATTTTGATTGGTGATCTGAGCATAATTAAACCAGTCTTCTTGTGTTTTTACAGCATTTTGCCATCCAAAATTTAGCATAATATTTGGAAGGTATCTAATTCCGTGGACACGTAGCCTATCGCCTTGATTTTGACTATAATATCTAAACTTTCCATTCCCTATTTTAATATACAGATAAAACTCTTTAATATTATTACTATCAAAATTAGGTCCAAAAAATTCAGGAGTGCAAAGAAAACTATAAGTTACTTCATCTGTTGTAATCGTTTTAGAAAACTCTTTATGCATTCTATCAATACCTGTTCTATTATACCAAACTTGAACAGTAATCTCTTTATCAATGGCGTCTTCTGTTTTTACGAAAATTCTAATGGTATCATCTCCATAAGGCAGTTTCGTTGTGCCATTACCATCTACATCTACCCAATAAGCCTGCAGTACCTTGCCTGTGAAGGTTTCTAGTACTAAATTTTCTGGGTGTGTTGTTAATATCATTTTAACTTCTTTTTCTTAATTTAAAAAAATTTAACATTGCATTAATTAATAATATTGAATAAGCACTAAAATTTATTATAAAATTTGAAACAGATGCTACTCTTACATCAATGTCCCCCTTAACCTCTAAAGTTTTTTGGAGCCAAATTGTACTGTAAACTATACAAAAAATGGACACGGTTAACGATGTGATTTGCCTCATTTTATTATTTGGTATTGTTAAGCTAATAAAAATCAAGAAAAACGTTACTATAGATGTTAGTGACCAATCAAAATTTAACCAAATTTTAAAATTTACTGTGCTTGGGAAGAAAAAGATTAGTAGACCAATTATTAGTAGACACTTTATCGATGAATATGCAATAGCTCTTTTTTTACTAAATCTAATTTTCCTTATAAAAAGGCTCAATAAAAAATCGAAGCAGATGGCTATTAAAATTAAAAACTGTATTGGGTGCAACATAATATTTATGGAATTAATGGAGTTTTTAAAGGTCTAGGAACAGTTTTAATTATTGAATAAAAATTAAAGTCACCTCCTTTGTTATGAAAATTACGCCAGCCTCTATAGTCGCTATTCGTTATATAAATTCTTGGGAATATTAAAGGGTTTAGGTGTGGTAATCTATAAAATGCGTTGTTTTTAAAATCCCAAAAACCTAATGGTTGACTAATTGCCACTGAATCATTAAAATCAAAACTGTCTTTTATGTATATATTAATGCTCTCAATATTTATAAACACCTCTCCATTTTCATAAGTAAGCTTTCCATAAGCATATATTTTCCAAACAAATTTTCCTAAAAGACCGAAAACATCATCTAAATTGTCGGTAAATTGATCCCAACCTGTGCCGTCTGCAAAAGAATCATGGGCATATTTATCAAAAGTTGGTCTTATATCTCCATTATATGTTATCATTTCTGTAGATACATTTCCAAATAAATATTCAGTATTATTTTCATCTGGTAAAGTCAAGTTGCCATCCGAAACCATAAGGCTGATTTTTTCTCTTAAAAGGTTTAAACTATTTTCTGTGTCCCATTCGTTATTTATTATATCTTGGTATTTATTATTCATTCTTTGATACGTCAAAACAGAGTCAAGTGAAAAATAATCTAATTTTGGTATTACATCATTAGGGCTATTATTTGAAGAACCACTAAACCAATCTAATTGTACTTTTTCACTGCTTATAAACTCTCTATTCTTGAAAGCTAGAGGGACATATCTAACTGAATGCACAACTAAGTTCTTATTTGATTCTTGCGAGTATTTTCTAAATTTACCATTCCCTATTTTAATTGAAAAATAAAAATTTTCAATTATGTCTTTTCCAACTATATCTCTAAAAGAATCCTTCATTGGAATCAATTCGAAAACGAACACCTGCTCGTTGGCTGTTATTATATCAACGAAAGAGTCGGACTGAACAATATCAATTAACAATTCCCTTTTATGTAGCCTAAACTCAAATGGTTTACCTATAGCATTTTCTGTTTTAATTAATATTCTTGCAAAATTATTTCTAATATCACTATTTAACTTTGTTGCTATCATATTATTTTCATCTACCCAATAGGCCTGCAGTACCTTGGCTGTTTCTGTATCGGCATCATAGTTGTACAAATCATCCTCGGCAAATACTTTTATGTCCGTCACATGCTCGTGCGCTTCCAACCCTCCAGAGCCATTGTCTCTCAATCCTCTTAGAGCATAAAGCGTGGTGCTCACAGCGTTTGCATCGGTAGTTAAGGGCGTGCTGTCTGCAATACCTAAATACACTTTGTAAGGAGCGGAAAATTCGGTATTTTTTAGGGTTTCTAATTGCGCATACTCGTCTCTGGTAAGTGCCAGTATATTAATGTTTTCTGTGTCTAGTGGCAACAGGGTTGTTTCTAGTGCAATATCATTGTTGAGGGTTGCGGTCTCTGGGTTTTGTAATACCACTTCGTCCAATGATGAATTAGGAAACGACAAAAACTTATAATTTTCGTCCTTTGTTTGAAAAAGGTCGTTCCGTATTTTGTCATTGATGGTTTTGTTATTAAAGTGTTCCACAAACGTGCCCCCTTCCGATTGCTCTGTATATAGAGGTGCTTTGTCTTTGGCGTTAATATCTGGCGCATTGTATTGATTTGGCAGCGCTATAAAACTTATGTTTTGTGGGTCCGTAGCAATTCCCAAATTGGTTGTAAACTCCGTTTCATTAATGTTTGATTTGTCAATGTAACAGGCATCTGTAAATAGTTTTGAGTTGACCTTTTTTTCTTGCACAAAAGGTAATTTCATGTCAAAAATGGGAAACAAATTATCTAAATACGATTCGTTTTTTAAGGATAGTCCTTGATAGCTAGAATCTGGTGTTGCATAGCGTTTTATATAGTTTAACTGAAAATAATTTGCTTTAATTGTCCCTGTGTCTGTTTTAGGGATTTGTAATTTATGAGTCATTACATAATGCGTATCCTCTGCATTCGTTTCTACATCTAGAAAACGTGTACTGGAATTTTGTAATTCGGTTTCTGTGACACCTAATAAATTTCCTTTTTTCAGAAAGATTCTTGGAAATTCATTATCCCCTTTATTTAATGCAAGGCCTAATTTTTTTTCTGTATTCAGAACATCAAACTCTGAGTCTAATAGTTTAAATAAAGGCCACTCATTCCCATAATAGTCTTTTTCTACAAAGGAGTTATCACCTAATAAATCCATATTAAAAGTATTAGAATAATTTTCGTAATAATTGAAAGAATCTAAATTCTCATTTCTTATATCTAGGTATAACGCGTTTTTGTTAATATGTTTTTGAGTCACTGCTAAATAAAAATCTTCAGGTAATTTTTCTTCAAATACAGTTTCGTTGTCAACCCTTTCAACAAACGTTTTTATATCAACTCCATCAAATGCACTAAAAAATGCTGCCGAATCTAGAAAAGCAAGCACATCTTCTTTGTCGTGCTTCCGTCTAAATTTTTCTGCAAGTGTCGCAGCAGGGTCTAAAGCTGTAAACTCGAGTTTAGACTCCAGTTGTCGTGCTAATTTAAAGGTTGGTTCAAAACCAATTTTTTCAAAAATAATTTGAATACCCAATGAATCTTTATTAAAATCTCCTAGATAATCCCCAGATTCTATACGCGACAACTTATTTTCGTTATTATAAAACGCAACATTTAATGAATCTTCATCTAAAGCTTTAAACGCATCCAAAGCAGCTGCTGAATACCCAAAACCGAGTGCGCTTGCCGCCAATGGACTTGGGTCTGTATAGGTGGGTTGGTTAGCCACTAACAGGTCGTGTGAATCCCAAATAGTGTTTGTTAAATCATTTTTTGTTCTTGCAGCAACAGTATCTGAGTCAATGAGTGAGGTTTTAACAATTCCCTTATAAATTATATAATCAATTTTTGGAAAATTTAAATTTGGCTGATCTTCAGGTTTTAGAACAATATTAACTTGAGCTGTATTTCCTTCTATGGGCTGAACCAAAACAGCGCCACTGGTAATAGCAAAGGCCTTGGCATTAGAGCTTGCCTTAAACATATTACCTAATTTGTAATTGTTTTCATCAATAGCACCAAATGCTTGACCACTAGTTTGGTTCTGTAATTTTGAAGGTTCTGTAAAAAAATGAAATGCCATATTTTTATTTTAATTTATAACTCGTGTGATATTTATTGTTTTGAGCACACACTCTATCTTTTGGATTAAAGTCCAAATGCTTTAAATTCTCCATCCGTAAGGGTGACAGTTTCGCCGCTTTCATTGGTAAGCACTGCAATAAATGTGCCTGTTATGAAGTCGGAACTTACAGTACTTAGTGTCACAGACCCTTGTGTGGCTTCCCCATTATCAATATTTAAAGGATTCGAGTCTAGGTCTAACTCATAATCGCCATTTTTATTGATATCATAGGTACCTGGTACAGGTTCTCTTGGAAGCCCAAGGACAATCCAAGAAAAATTGGCGTCGTTAGCTTCGCCAATTCGCCCTTCAATGGCTAAACGTAAGGAGCCTATTGTTCCAAGATTCTCGTATTGGTAGGTGGTTTCATCGACAGTGTATCTTAAAAACGTTTCTGGGTTTTCGGCTACGGGGTCTGCTCTCGCACCATCAGAGCTACAGGAGTAAATTCCAAAACTTGTCATTAGGACTATTGCGACTAGAATGTGAGTTATTTTTTTCATATACTTATTTCTATTTTTCAATTGCCGTTTTCATTTTCTTTAAAATTTAAATTCTTTTTTTTCACTACATCTTATTGATCTGAAATCGCTCTAAAACTTCCATTAGTTACAGCATACGTTTCGTTTCCTATAGTTGCAGAACCGCTAAAGGTGCCATCGATGGTTTTGTTTGTATTGCTTGTAATGACTAAGTTTCCGGAGTTTAAACTTTGGATGGTAGAGCCCTTCACTATTATCCTACAATGGTATAAACCAGACGTAAATACATCTCCCGAAAATGGGTAGGTGCCTGGTTCTACATTTTTATCAGGAATTAGCAAGGCTATTCTTATATAGTTTGGATCGGTGAGTGGTAAATTATTATTTCCGTTTATAGATAGGTTTACTCCACTAAATGCCGAAGCTACTCTTGCATCGCCTCTAATATCTATTTCCTCGCCATTTAAAGTGAAAGTGATAAACAAATCATTAGTTCCTGTGGTTTCTTCATTGTCAGAACTGCAAGACTGTACCGTGAAAATTCCTGTTGTAATTACTAATACTGCTAAAATTGTTTTGACTCTTTTCATGCTTTTTTCTTTTGTTTTTTTATTGATTTTTAGTGTTCGTTTTTAATTTTATGAGAGCTTGCTTTAATTCAATTTTGGAATTTAAATGTGATGTGTCCAATTTTATTTTAAAACCATCCCTAAATTTCTCAAAATTGAATTTTGGTACTAATTCACCCTAAAATAACAGATAAATAGTCAATTTTAAAAGTAGTTGTGGTTGAAATTTATAAATTTCAACCACAACTACTTACCTTTAATTAATTGATTTTCAGTATTCAACATTGATTTTGAGAGTAATTATAAATTTTGTAAGTTTAGACTCCCAAATACTACGTAGTACATGTTAAACTCTAAAAATCCTTACACTTTTTTCAATACCTATTGTTTAAGAACACCGCTTTTACCATTGAATCGGGTTTTAAATGCAATTAAAAAAAGAGATATTGAGGATGAGTATTTAAAAGAGTATTGGCAAAAAAATCATTTAAAAGAGGCTGTTTTTTTAGCATCGCCCTACCTATTCTCTGAACTAGAATTACTATTTGAGGGGAAAATTACTTCTGTAAAAAAAGCAGAGAAGTTAAAGCAAAGCTTTTTAAAATATGTTCTCAGAGCCTCCTCTCGTTGTACGCCTTTTGGGCTCTTCTCTGGAATTTCAGTTGGAGGTTTTAATAAAAACTCCCGAATTGAGATAAAAGCTGTTGAGCAACACAAACGGATCACCAAATACGATACCAATTATATTGCATCACTCCTCAATCATGTTTCGGAGAATACATTCATTAAAAACCAATCATTATTTTTTCCGAACACAACACTTTATAAAGTTGCGAACCAGTACCGCTATATAGAATATCAATTAGATAATGGAAAAAGAACATATAGCCTTGAAGGGGTTGTGCACTCCTCCTATTTGGAAACAATTTTTAAAGCTTCTGAAAAGGGGAAAACGATTCATCAACTCATAAATGAAATCAAAACTAGCGATATTTCCACGGAAGACGCCAGTGGATTTATACAATCATTGATAGAAAACCAGATCTTGGTGAGTGAGTTTGAATTGAATGTTACAGGAAAGGATTCTCTAAGTATAGCAATTGAAAAAATAGATTCATTTAAAGGAGACCATCAAATAACGTCGGTTTTAAAGTTATTACAAGAGCAATTAACTGGCATTGATAGAAAAACAGGAAATACGTCTATTCCTTATAAAGATTGCTTTACGCTTATTAAAGATCTAGGTGTTGCGTATGAAGAAAAGTATGTTTTTCAAACAGATTTATTTGTTCAAACAAACACAAATACCTTAGCAATTAAACATGGATATACTGTAAAAAAAATACTCCCATTACTAAATAAACTATCTCCTTTTCAGCCTAATATAAAACTAGAACACTTTAAAAAAGCATTCTTAGAGCGTTATGAAACGAGAGAACTTCCACTAGCTCAAGTTTTAGACATAGAACTAGGGATTGGTTATATTCAGAATCAATCCATTTCGGATACCACGCCTTTTTTAGAAGATATACTGACTCAAAAAAGCAATCATACAGAAGAAACTTTTGCATGGAATGAAATTGATACGATTCTTTATCAAAAATTATTAGACTCAGAAAGCAACAATCAACATACCATAGAGCTTAGAGATAGCGATTTTGAGCACATTGAATCCGATTGGAGTCATACTCCAAATACGTTATCTGCATTTACAGAGGTGCTAAAAACAGATACTGAAGAATACCTCGTAGTGAATGGATTAAGTGCACATGCAGGGAGTTTATTAGCACGCTTTTCGTATGGAGATACAAAATTATTAGAGCATCTAAAACAAATTGTTTCGTTGGAACAAACAATGCAGTCTGAAAAAATAATTGCAGAAATTGTACATCTTCCTGAAACGAGAACGGGCAATATTTTAAAAAGACCTCATTTAACAGCCTATGAGATCCCGTATTTATCTAAATCTACAGTGCCTTTTTCACAACAAATTTCTATTAATGATTTATGGATTTCAATAAAAAATAATACGATTATTCTAAGGTCAAAAAAACTAAATAAAGAAATATTACCTCGATTAACAAATGCGCATAACTACGCACTTAGAGCACTGCCTATCTATCATTTTTTATGTGATTTACAATTTCAGAATAAAAAAAGGTATTTAGGATTCTCCTGGCCACAGCTTTCCGAAAAACATGCGTATTTACCTAGAGTTGTATACAAAAATACAATCCTATCAAAAGCCAAATGGAATTTAAAAAAAGGAGTGATTAAAACATTTATGGTTCATTATAGTGATGAAACATCAATATTAGCATCCATTCAAGAATGGAGGAAACGTTTTCAGGTTCCAAAATATGTGCAATTGGTAGAGCATGACAATACCCTTTTAATAGATTTAGAAAGTTTTATAAGCTTACAACTGTTATTAAGCACCCTTAAAAACACTAAGCAGTGTCTACTAGAAGAATTTTTGTTTACTGAAGAAACCATTGTGAATAGAGAACAGGAACGCTTTACAAATGAATGTATTATAGCGCTGTATAACAACGAAAAGCTAAAGAGTAAATCCCTATGAAACGATCTTTTATATTAGGTGATGAATGGCTCTATTACAAACTTTACTGTGGTAAAAGAACTGCGGAATTGATTTTGGTTGATTGTATAAAACCACTTACTGAAAGTTTAGTTGTGGATGGATTAATAGATCAATGGTTTTTTATTCGATATGCAGATCCAAAGCCACATATAAGAATTCGATTTCATTGCAATCAGATTAGTAAACTTGGAACCATTATTGATACTATTCACAAATCTATAGCTACGTATGTAGAAAATGATTTGATTTGGAAGGTTCAAACAGACACTTACAACAGAGAGATTGAACGCTATGGGGAACTCACAATGATTGGATCAGAGGATATGTTTTTTTATGACAGCAGCACTAGCATTAACGCTTTGAATTTGATAGAAGATGAGGAGCTCCTATTTTTATTTGTTTTAAAATCCATAGATGCATTGTTAAGTGTTTTTGAATACGATTTAAAAGCTAAAATTAGTTTCTCTAAAGTCAACCTGACTTCTTTTAGAAAAGAGTTCAAAGCGGATAAAAATTTAAGCAAACAGCTAAATATAAAATATCAAAAGTTAAGACCTAAAGTGGAATGGTTCATGGCTTTAAAAGAAAGTAGTGATTATGACGCTCTCTTAAAATTAATAACGACTAAAAACAGAAAAATCGAAACAATTAAAACACCTATTTTAGATTTGTATAAGAATAATAAATTAGAAGTTTCGTTAGTTCATTTACTATCAAGTTATATACATATGATGGTCAACCGTCAATTTAGAGACAAACAACGTTTATTTGAATTGGTATGTTATGATTGCCTATTTCGATATTACAACAGCCAATTCGCGAAACAATTAAATTAACTCACCGTGAAGTATAAATTACCCCCCATATTTATCTTTCTATTTCTGACTTCAACCCTTTGGAGTCAACGAACGACTTTGGATTCTTTAAAGCTGAAAACTTATGATGAGTTAAAGTATGTCATTGAAACTACAAAGTTAGAATCCATTAAAAAAATAAGTGCTACTGCCTTTCTAAATAAAGCAAAAAAGGATGATAACCTCATAAAAATAGCTGAAGGATATAACTTTTCCCTAAGTGTTTATTCTCATACTCTTTCGGGAATTAAATATGCGGATAGTATTATACAAGTGTCTCATAAAATAAAAGACACTAATTTTATAGCTAATGGATATTTAAATAAAGGAATCCAGCTATATTATTCAGCAGAACATAAAGAGGCCTTAAAAAACTATCTATTAGCTCATGAGTTAGCATTGGATAATAATAACTTATTTCTCCAATTAAAAATAAAACACTACATAGCCTCATTGAAAAACACTATTGATGAAGAAAAAGAAGCTCTTGTAATGTTCAAAGAAAACTTAACTTTTTTCAATAATGCTGATAATATTAAAAGATATAGAAAACAATATCTAAAATCTTTATTCTCTTTATCAAATTCCTATAACATAAATAAGATACCAGATTCATCTTTAGTATTTATTGAACGTGGAATCAAGGAAAGTCTAAAAAGTCCTGAAAAATATTTGTACCCGTTTTTTGTTTTATCTTACGGAGTCACAAAACAGCTTAAAGGCGAATATGAAATCGCTATTGATAGTCTACTTAAAGGGGCTTCCCTATTAAAAAATCAAAAAAAAGAATTATGTGACAGCTATTTACTATTAAGTGAAACATATTACTTAAATGGCGAAAAAACAAAGTCAACTGAATATTTGAAAAAAATTGATTCTATCTACATTAATGATTCACGTGTCATTTCACGGGCAAAAAAAGCGAACGAACTATTAGCTAAATATTATCAAGAAACAGGCGAAGTAAAGCTGCAATTAGAAAAGATAAAAAAAATCATTAAAATAGATAGCGTTCTTAAAATAAAACATGAAAGTCTTGGGAAAAAAATAATCAGAGAATATGAAACACCACTTCTAATTTCTGAGAAAGAACGACTTATATCAGAACTGGTTATAAATAATACTTCTAAAAAAACAAGTATTTCCGTCTTAGTTATTTCAACTTTTATTTTTTTATTATTAACTTTTTATTTTTTTAGAAAAAATAAAGTAAATAATAAAAGGTTCAATACTTTAATGCAGGAATTTGATAGTAAGAAAAAACTATCTAGCAATAAAAATACTGATTTAACAGAAATTATTACTACTGAATTATCAGAAGAATTAGCCAATAAAATTCTCTTAAAATTGGAGAACTTTGAGAAAAAAAATAAATTTACTAAAAAACAATATTCTCTAAATGATCTTGCTAAAGAGTTAAATACAAATAGCAGTTATTTATCAAAGATAATAAATAGTTCAAAACAAGTTAATTTCACTAATTACCTAAACAAATTAAGAATTGAATATGCAATAGAAAGATTAAAGACAGATACCTTGTTTAGAAAGTACACTGTTCAGTCCATTGCCGAAGAAACAGGTTTTAATAAAGCACAATCTTTTTCAACAGCATTTAAGAAAAAAACAGGGATTTCGGTCACTTATTTCATAAATCAGCTAAAACGTAATTAACCTACTAACTGTTAGGGTTTTAAATTTATTTTTTAGTATTGAAATTTATAAATTTCAATACTAAAAAATAGTATTTCACCTAATTTATTCCTTATTTAACAGTTAATCTTAAATCGTTTAAAGTTATGAAAAAATCAAAAGAACAAAACAGCAAATTAAGTATTGAGAAATTTCAAATTTCAAAAATTAACAACCCTCAATTGATAATTGGAGGAAAAGCTAATTTTGCTGATAATGATGATGATGATGATCGTACTATTAGTGATCAACACTAAATAATATTCATGTCAAAGTAATATAATTAGTTCTGTTTTTGAAATCAGTAATTAATTATATTACTAGATGTGTTTTAAATAAAAAATTAATGAAGTTATATCCTACACTAAGGTTTCTTTTTATTACTCTAATATTTTATCAATGTAAAAAGATGGAACACGCCTCAATTCATTTAGCTCCTATTAAAAATGTGACAGATACTTTGTTTGGGCAAAAAATAGTAGACCCCTATCGTTATTTTGAAGATCTCAATGATACAATTGTTATCAATTGGTTAAAATCACAAGAAGATTATTCAAAAAAAACAATAGAACGTATCTCAGGATATAAAAGACTTAAAGAAAAAATCATTAGTCTAGAAAAAAATACTCCTTTTACGATATCAAAATATAAGGTAACAAATAAGGGTTCTTATTTTTACTTAAAACGAAATTCAGATGAGGATAGTCCAAACCTGTATTACAGGCAAGGTTTTTTGGGAGAAGAAGAACGCATCTTTACTCCTAAAGATTTTAAACCAAAAGATAATTATTTAATTAACTACATACAACCGTCATGGGATGGGCAAAAAATAGTTATTGGGCTTACTAAAAATGACAAAGAGTTTTCAGATTTAATTGTAATCGATGTTACTTCGAAAGAAATACTAAACGGAATTACAGGGAACTCTTTACCTACTAATTTAGGAGGGGTTGATTGGCTTCCAGACAATACAGGTTTTATATATACCTACATTCCAATTATAGCCCCTAAAACAAAAGGCTATTTGCATAACTCAAAAGCAATTATCTATAAAATTAACAAAGAAAATAATCAATTAAAAGATGTTTTTTCTAAAAATAACAACCCCGAAATCAATTTTAAAGAACAAGATTTTCCTTTAATTTATTTAACAAATCCTAAAAATAAATTTACTCTTGGATCTGTTGCAGGAGTTGCTAGTTATAGAGACACTTATTTTATAGAGACAGATGACCTAATTAATGGAAAAAATAACTGGAAACCTTTATTTAAAAAAGAAGAACAAATCAAGCAGTTCATAATAAATGGAAATGAACTTATATACAGGACCTCTAAAAATGCTACAAATTATACAATTTGTAAAACGTCATTATTAAAACCTAATTTTATTAACCCCAGTATATTAGTGTCTGAAGACCCTACACGAGTTATTACAGATATAGCCATAACGTCTCACGGAATTTTTTATGTAAAAACAAAAAATGGAGTCGATGCAAAACTATACTGTTTAAACAATGACATCACAAAACATATTTCTATTCCAAAAGCTTCAGGCAAGATAAATATATCCTCCAAGGGTTCTGGTTATAATGATTTATGGGTAACAACTGAAGGGTGGCTAAGCAACAAAGAAAGGTATCATTATAATTCAGAAACAAGCATGCTCAAAGAGGAGAATTTAAACGTAGTCTCAAAGATTCCAGAATTAGAAAATGTTATTGTAAAAGAGATTGAAATCACCTCACATGATGGAACAAAAGTTCCGTTATCGATTATTCACAAAGACAACATTAAGTTAAATTCAAATAACAGGTTACTGATAAATGGATATGGAGCGTATGGCTATTCTCAAAAACCTATTTTGAATAGTTTTTTATTAAATTGGATCAATGAAGGAGGCATATATGCTGTTGCTCATGTTCGAGGCGGGGGTGAAAAAGGAAATGCATGGAGAAAAGGTGGTTTTAAAGCAACAAAACCAAATACATGGAAAGACTTTATAGCCTGTACGGAATATCTTATTGAACAGAAGTACTCTACTTCCAAAAAAATAGCTGTGTGGAGCCGTAGTGCTGGAGGCGTTCTTATTGGTAGAGCTATTACAGAGCGACCAGATTTGTTTAAAGCTGCTATAATTCAAGTAGGTAAGATAAATACGATGCGTTCAGAGTTTGGTCAAAATGGAAAAAATAGCATCAAAGAGTATGGGACAGTAACGGATTCGTTGGAGTTTAAAGCATTATTAGAAATGGATGCATATCATCATGTTAAAAATAATATTGAATATCCTTCGGTGTATTTAACTGCTGGTATGAATGACGCTAGAGTTCCTGCATGGCAACCTGGTAAATTCGCTGCTCGACTCCAAGCTGCTACCGCTTCTGAAAACCCTATTTTATTATCCGTTGATTTCGGCGGCGGGCATGGTCTTGATATCTCATCAGATAAAAAGAACACAGAACTATCTAAAATTTTATCTTTTGCTCTCTGGCAAACTGGACATCCAGATTATCAATTGGATTAAATAATATTTACAACATATAAACCTCTAATATTTAAAAAAAAGAACTTGCATCTTGTACTAATTATATTATTTGATGTGTTTTAAATAAAAAATTAATGAAGTTATACCCAACACTAAGGTTTCTTTTTATTACTCTAATATTTTATCAGTGTAAGAGAGTGGTACACGCCTCAATTCATTTAGCACCTAAAGTAGATGTTACTACTGAATATCATAATCAAAAGGTCAATGATTCTTATCGATATATGGAAAACCTAAATGACACTCTAGTTGTAAAATGGCTGAAGGATCAAACAGCATTTTCTAATAAAATTATTGAGCGTATCAAAGGAAGAGCGCACATCATTGCCTTAGAAGAAGAAATGGAAGGTAATACTGATATAAATACTAAGTATTTAAAAATTACTCCAAACAATAAGTGTTTTTATCTTAAAAATAATTTATCCAACAGTACGTTTAGCCTTTACTATAGAGATGGATTAACGAATGAAGAAATAATGTTAGTAAACCCTAGCCATTTGAGTTCAAATAAAAATGCGACTATTAATTATATTCAACCAAATTATGATGGAAGTAAGATACTTATAAACGTAAGCGAAAATGGCGCAGAAATTGGTAATATGTACATTTATGACGTTATAAATAACACGCTTTTAAAAGACGTAATAACGAATTGCTGGCCCTCAGCATTAGGCGGCGTTTCATGGTTAACAAACAATGAAAGTTTCATCTATTCACACATCCCTGTCATAGATTCTAGTTCTGAAGAATTCATTCTGAACACAGCTTCCGTTTTATATACTTTAGGGCAAAACACTAAAAACCGTACTGTTTTACTCTCTAAAAAAAACAATCCAAATCTGGAGATTGCCTCTGGAGATTTTCCAATTGTTTCCATAAAAAATCAAAACAAAAAGTATGTTTTTGGACGCATTGGCGGCGCTAGGAATTTTGACGATTACTATTATGCAAAATACTTTTCTAATTCTATTGAATGGAAATCTCTGTACAAAAAAGAAGACAAGGTTAAAGAGTTTATTATAGATGATAATGACAACCTATTTTTTGTAACTGCGCAAAATGCTTCTAATTATAAGATTGGTAAAACTTCTTTGAATAACCCAAATTTTAATAATTTTGAAATTATAATTGAAGAAGATCCTACAGCCGTAATTACAGATTTGGCGATAACAAGTGAGGAATTATTTTATGTAAAAACTAAGAACGGAGTTGATGCACGTTTATATCAATTAATAAACAACACTACAAAAGAAATTCCAATTCCCAAACAATCTGGAAACATTCGTTTAATTTCAAATGGATCACGTCATAAACAATTATGGATAAAAATTGAAGGATGGACAAATGAAATTGAAAGGTATATATATAATTTTGAAGGTGGCGTTTTTAAAAGAGACGATTTATTTCCTTCAAACGCTTCTAATAAATTAAATAATTTCATAGTTAAAGAAATTGAAGTCACATCTTACGATGGAACTAAAGTGCCATTGTCAATAATTCACAAGAAAAATTTAGTTTTAGACGCTAACAACCCTGTTTTAATGACAGGATATGGAGCTTACGGAATATCTGATACTCCCTATTTAGACAAACACATGTTTCATTGGGTCAATAATGGCGGTGTTTATGCTATTTCACATACAAGAGGCGGAGGCGAAAAAGGAGATATATGGCACAAGGGAGGCTATAAAAAAACGAAGCCAAATACATGGAAAGATTTTATAGCCTGTACTGAGTATCTAATTTCAGAAAACTATTCTTCTCCTAAAAAAGTTGCTGCATGGAGCGCGAGCGCAGGTGGAATTTTAATTGGGAGAGCTATTACAGAGCGACCAGACTTATACGCAGCAGCGATCATTAAAGTTGGAATCTTAAACACATTACGCAACGAATTTGGAGCGAATGGGAAAAATGGCATCAAGGAATTTGGAACTGTTTCTGACTCGCTAGAATTTAAGTATCTGTTAGAAATGAATGCTTATCATCACATTAAAGAAAACACGAACTACCCAGCGGTATTATTAACGGCAGGTTTGAATGACTCCAGAATTTCTGCTTGGCAACCGGCAAAATTTGCTGCACGAATGCAAGCTTCAACTTCTTCAAATAAACCTATTTTATTTGCGATGGATTTTGAAGGTGGGCATGGATTTGGTAATTCTTAAAATAAACAAAATAAAGAGCTAGCTGACGTTTTAACATTTGCACTCTGGCAAACTGGACATTCAGATTTTCAGCCACGTCGATAATTTTTTATGTTTTGAATTCACGATTTCCGTTTTACCGCCAATACGATAGCAAAGACTGCGGCCCCACCTGCCTAAAAATCATTGCCAAGCACTATAAAAAAACCATTCACTTAGCCCAGCTCCGTGAGTTAAGCGAAACCACACGAGCAGGCAGTAATTTTTTTGAATTAAAAGAAGTTTGCAGCTAAAAAACAGCTGTTATAAAATGCATATTTTTTCAAGAACTTTTCAAAACCCGATTCAATGGTAAAAGAGGTGTTCTTAAACAATAGGTATTGAAAAAAGTATAAGGGTTTTTAGGTTTTAACATGCAATAGATAGGATTTGAGACTCTAAACTTACGAATTTTATAATAATTTTCAAAAATAATATTAAAGTATCTTAAAATCAGTATTTTATAAATAAATCAGCAGGTTAAAATTTATAAATACGGACATGAAATTTATAAATTTCAACATACATCATTTTGAAAAACAAATACTTATCCATTATTTTACGATGAAATTAGTTGCAACAATTTTAGGCGGAAACCGAAAAGCCTTTTTAGAGTAGGTAAACTTAATTTTATTATTATGAAAAAATTAGAAGATTTTATTTGTAACAAAGTTGAAGTAGATTCAATTTACGGAGGAAGAGTAGCAAGCTCTAATTGTGACACATTGACTTTAGATGGCCATGGCGGAGGCTCAAATGATGGAGATGATAGCGATTGGGCAGATTGTTTCTAATAATTACACCAAAAGAGGTATAAACATATTCTTTTATACCTCTTTTTATTAAATACATATGATTCTAATATTAAGCACTAAAGATGATGTAAACACGAATGGAGTTATTGAATGGCTAAGGCATTTTAATACACCGTTTGTCCGTTTAAATGATGAAGATATACTAAATGGAGATGTTCAAATATGTTATAGCCTATCTAATAATAAATTTATTATTAAAGGCTCAAGAAAAATTATGTTAAAAGATATTAAAGTAGTTTGGTTTAGAAAATTTGGCTTTTTATATAGTTACGAAAATTTTTTCAATGAATTTGATAAAACAAGTAACTTGAAAAGTTACAGTTATTCAGAGTTCGATAAAGTACGAAAATTATTATTTAAACTATTAGATGATAAAAAATGGCTATATAATAAAACTAATATGCCATCAAAAATTGAAGTCTTGATGATTGCTCAAAAAAATGGTTTAAAAGTCCCCAAAACCATAATGACTAATCGTAAGTCTGATGTAGAAGCTAATTTTACTGAAAAAGATGAAATTATTACCAAATCATTAGGGGAAGCAGCTAATATAAATCTTTTAGATTCTTCTACTTCATTGTTAACACAGAAGTTTAAATTAGAGGAATTAATAGATTTAAATTTTTTTCCCTCATTATTTCAAGAGTATTTAGATAAAAAATTTGAATTAAGAATTTTTTATCTAACCGGAACGTTTTATTCAATGGCTATGTTTACTCAAAAAAATAAAAAAACTTCTATAGATTTTAGAAATTACGATTTTAAGACCCCTCCTAGGCGAGTCCCTTATAAATTACCAAAACCTATAGAACAAAAGTTAGATGGTTTTATGAATGAATTAGGTGTTAATACAGGTTCAATTGATATGATCTATACAAAAAATAAAGAATTTTATTTTTTAGAAGTAAATCCAACAGGGCAGTTTGGAATGACAGCAGTACCATGTAATTACCCGATAAATAAAAAGGTAGCAGAATATTTAACTAATTCATTAAATTAAATGAAGCTAATAGAATTACTTCCTAAAGAAAAAAATCACTGGTTTTCTGCAATTTTTCAAATAGCCGAATCAAATATAATTAACGAAGAGATAGTGGATAAAAAAGAAAATATTTATATATCTTCAAATTACTATGAAACTAATATGCTACAACCTTCTCACTATTATAAGCCTGTAATCCTTTAATGAATATAGATACTCACAATTATACATTTTTTTCAGAGTTTTATTCTGAAAATCAAAACCACTTTAAACTTTATGCTTCGTGTGTTCCTGTAAAAGGGGTAAACAGAGGGGCTATATTTGATTTACAAAGAGGAAATATTCATTTTGTTCCTAATATTCTATTAGAACTTTTAGAGGAATTTTCAGATAGACAACTTTTTGAAGAGTATGCTGAACAAAAAAAGATGTTATATAAGTATTTCAATTACTTGTATGAACAGGATTTAATATTTTGCACTAATACCCCTCTAAATTTCCCCTCAATTTCGAAAAATAATTATTTTAGTCCTAATTATTTAGATTTTTTGTCAGTAGAAATTAATACTATGCAACCATATAAAATAGCCTTATTTGAAAGGATTGACAATTTGGGAGTAAGAGAACTAGTACTGATTCAAAATATTTTTAATATAGATAATATAAAAAAAATATTGAAGCTATGTGAAGAATCAAAAATAACAGGTATTGTTATTATAACGCCGTATCTTGAATCATTAAAGGATGAAGAAATATCAAAAATATTTAATCGTAATTTGAGAGTTTTACAATGGATCTTTTATGGTACTTCGCAAATTAAAGAGCTTAACTCAAAAATTGTTTTTTCTAAAAAAACTTTAGCTAATATTCTTTGTAAGCGAATAAGTAGTGTCAATGATTTTGTTGTTAATACGAGTGCTTATATTGAAGCTTTAAGCTACAATTTATATTTTAATAAAAGAGCATACATAACTGATAACGGTTTTGTAAAGCATACTATTGATGATCCATTTACATATGGAAATATTGAAAAGGAAGAGTTTAAAAAAATAATTCTTTCTAAAAAATTTCAAAAACTATGGTGTATAACAAAAAATGAAATAAAAATATGTAAGAATTGTGAGTTCCGTTTTGTTTGTCCTGACAATCGAATTCCAGTAAAAGAAAATAAAAAGGAATATACTCAAAAAACATCTTGCTGTTATAATCCAAAAACTAATATGTGGAAGATAGATGAAACAATATAAGTATTTATTATATCATATTGCGCTTATTCTAACTTTTTCAAGCTGTAGCTCTATTAAGTTATATCGAAATTTCAATTACTTTAATGGAGCTGACTTTTATAATGATTCTCTAAGATTAAGAGGAACTTTTTTTGGCGATATTAAATTTGAAAATAATTTCAAAAAATCAGATATCGTTAAACCATATAAACAAAAAAACTTATTAGTATATGGAAAATCAAATGGGGAGTATGAAGTGTTTCTTTTCATAAATAATCGTAAAAAAAAGGACTCATTAGGAACTGCTTTGATTTCAAACGATAAGATAAAACGAAGAGTAGTTTATGAAAAAGTGGGGCAGGAAAAAACAATAACTATCTTACTCCAAAGTATTGGAAATAAAAAATCTAACACTACAATTTTACGAGATGGTAATACAATTATAAACTCAATGAAAATTAATGATTTAAATAAAAATAACCTAACTTATATGAGTGTATTTAATAAGCATAAAAATGAAAATAATTTTTTGTATGTTATGAATAAACTTAAGAATGCTCCTATTAATGAAAGCAATAAAAATAAATGGGTGAAACGTCAACTACTAACAACTTTACTATCACATGATACTAGTAACGATAAGTATAAAAATTTATTAGGTAATTTTGAAAAAAGAGTAAGGGAGAGACAACAGAAATGTGTTGATAGTGTTATTGCTGAAAACAACAGTTTTTTAGATTCCGAGGCTATTAAAAAAATTTTAGAATTAGCAAAAGAGACAAGAATTTTGATGTTAAATGAAAATCATTGGAAACCTAATCACCGTATATTAGCTCAAAAATTACTCTCTTTACTAAAAAAAACCGGATATGATTACCTTGCTATTGAAGCGGTAGATAAGCAACGAGATAGTATCCTAAATATTAGGAAATATCCTATTAAAAATAGTGGTTATTATACTAGGGAATCTTATTTTGGGTTGTTTCTTAGAGAAGCATTAAGTTTAGGTTTCAGAATTGTAGGATATGATGATTCAGAATCTAATAATAGGGAAAAATCTCAAGCTCAAAATATTAAGAAAATCATTGATGCAGATAAAACAGCTAAAGTATTTGTTTATGCAGGGATTGATCATATTCTAGAAAATAACCCTGCAAATAAAAGGATGGCTGAGTATTTTAAAGAACTTACGAATATAAACCCTGTAACTATCGATCAAGTTGAAATTGTAGCAGATACAAAGTGCGAAATAGTATTAAGTGAATCTAAGCATTTCTTAAAAACTGAAAAGGTTAATACTAATGTTGATTATTTCTTATTAAATAATATTATTCCTAATCTTAGTAAATTATTTGATAGTGAAAAATTATCTAAGATATCATTTAATGCCCCAATCATTAGCAATTACCATAATAGGGATTTACTTATTTCTGTTTATTATCAAAAAGAATACGAAAAGCATAAATCAAATAGTATTCCCATACTAAATAAAATTATTAATATAAAAGATAATAATATTAACCTTCAAGTTTTTGCTAATTCTAAATTAATTATTAAAATTGTAGACGAAAATAATAAAATTGTTTTAATTAAAAGAATTGAGAACAAATAGCTTCCCCCACTACAAACAAAGAGACCACAAAGACTGCGGGCCCACCTGCCTAAAAATCATTGCCAAGCATTATAATAAAACCATTCACTTAGAGCAACTACGTCAGTTAAGCGAAACCACTCGTTCTGGCAGTAGTTTGTTGGGTTTAAGTGAAGCTTCGGAGGGTTTAGGTTTTAGAAGTTTAGGCATTAAGGTGGATTTACAAAGACTTTTGGAGGCGCCTCTACCATGTGTTTTGCATTGGAACAAAAACCACTATGTCGTTTTGTATAAAATTAAGAAAGATGTGTTTTATACTTCTGATCCAGCCCATGGCTTATTAAAATACAATAAAGCAGACTTTTTAAAACATTGGATAGGCAATAATGCGGATGACGAAACCGAGGAAGGCATAGCCCTATTGTTAGAGCCAACCCCCAAGTTTTACACTACAAATTTTGATGACAAAGAAAAACGTATGGGGTTCCGTTTTTTGTTTAAATACCTCTTTAAATACAAGCGCTTTTTATGGCAACTAGTCATTGGGTTGTTAGCGGCGAGTTTATTGCAATTGATCTTTCCGTTTTTGACCCAGAGTGTCGTAGATGTTGGGATTAAAAACCAAGACATCCATTTTATCTATTTGATTCTTTTTGCGCAACTCGCCGTGTTTTTAGGAAGAACTGCCATTGAGGTTGTTAGGAGTTGGATTTTGCTGCATCTAAGCACCCGCATCAATATTTCATTAGTGTCCGATTTTTTTATTAAACTCATGAATCTCCCCATTGCCTTTTTTGACACTCGGATGACAGGGGATATTTTGCAACGGATTAATGACCATAAACGGATTGAGCGTATCTTAACAACTTCCTCCTTAAATGTGTTGTTTTCAATGGTGAACCTGTTGGTGTTTAGTTTGGTGTTGGCCTATTATAATATGACCTTGTTTTTTATATTTCTAGTGGGAAGCGTTTTGTATTTTTTATGGATTGCCATCTTCTTAAAAAAACGAAGAGATTTGGATTACAAACAATTTTCGGTCGTCAGTCAGGAGCAGTCTAAAGTCATAGAACTTATTAATGGCATGCAAGAAATCAAACTCCACAATGCAGAAAAACAAAAACGCTGGGGGTGGGAATTTTTGCAAGCCCGCTTGTTTAAAGTGTCTATAGAAGGTTTGGCCTTGGAACAATACCAAAACGTGGGTTCTGGATTTATAAACGAATTAAAAAATATATTAATCACCATTCTGTCGGCAAAACTGGTGATTGATGGCGAGATTACCTTAGGGATGATGTTAGCCATTAGTTACATTGTAGGACAATTAAATTCTCCCATAGCACAGCTTATTAACTTTGTGAGGGAAGTGCAAGACGCCAAAATATCTTTAGACCGTTTATCAGAAATCCACAACAAGGACGACGAAGAGCAATTGGACGATCAGAAAATTAAGGATATTTCTAAAGACGCGCATTTTGAATTGAAAAATATTTCTTTTCGATACATAGGCTCCGATCAGTTGGTTTTAAAAGAGTTGGACTTAATCATTCCAGCTAATAAAATCACAGCGATTGTAGGTACGAGTGGTAGCGGTAAAACAACCCTTATGAAGCTTCTGTTGAAGTTTTATGAACCGAACGAAGGAATGATTAAACTGGGCGTTTACGACCTTAAAAACGTCTCTCAGAAAGTGTGGCGGAACCAAAGTGGGGTGGTTATGCAAGAAGGCTATATTTTTAGTGATACCATAGCCAATAATATTGCGGTTGGTGTTGATTTTGTAGATAAACAAAAATTAGCCCACGCCGTTGATGTTGCCAACATTCAAGAGTTTATAGAAACCTTGCCTTTATCGTATAATACTAAAATAGGCATGGAAGGCGTTGGTTTAAGTACGGGTCAAAAACAACGTTTACTCATTGCTAGAGCGGTCTATAAAAACCCCAATTATTTATTTTTTGATGAAGCCACCTCAGCACTGGATGCCAACAACGAAAAAGTCATCATGGAAAAACTGAATACTTTTTTTAAGGATAAAACGGTGGTGGTGATTGCACACCGCTTAAGCACCGTCAAAAACGCTGATCAAATTGTGGTTTTGGAACAGGGGAAAATCGTAGAAGTTGGGACGCATGAAGCGCTTGTAAAACAAAAAGGGAATTATTATAATCTGGTGAAAAACCAATTAGAACTCGGAACCTAAGATGTCAGAACTATTAGAAGACATAGAGTTAAGAAGTGAGGAAGTCCAAGAGATCCTCACCAAAGTACCCCATTGGATGATCCGTTGGGGGAATGTGTTATTTCTGATTTTGATACTGCTTTTGGTTGCACTCTCGTGGATTGTTAAATACCCCGATGTTGTCGCTTCAGAAGTGATAATTACCACTGAAAATCCCCCTCAAAAAGAATACGCAAAAGTGACCGCTAAGATCGATACGATATTCGTAAGAGATTCAGAACCTGTGCACAACAAACAACCCTTGGCAATTCTAGAAAATACGGCTAATTACAAGGATGTTTTTTATCTGAAATCAATTATGGATTCGATACAGATTCAAAAACAATTGTTTTACTTTCCGATCGATGAACTCCCTATTTTATTTTTAGGAGAAATTGATGCGGCTTTTTCCATATTCGAAACTAATTATATTCAGTATATTTTAAATAAGGAATTAAAACCCTTTACCAATGTGGCACTTGCCAATAAAACAACGACTTCAGAATTGAACCGTCAGTTAAGAAATTCACAAGCACAAAAAGAACTAAATAAACAAGAATTAGAGTTCAAACAAAAAGATTTATCAAGAAGTAAAACACTTTTTGAAAAAGGAGTGGTTTCCGAACAAGATTATGAAACCAAGCAATTAGAGTTTTTGCAAGCGGAAAGAGTTTATAAAAACATGGCTTCTTCGATTTCCCAATTACGGGAAGCCATTTCAAACAGTAAGAACACCTCAAAAGGGACAGAAATCTCAAGTATTAGAGAAGAAAAAACGCTGCTCAAAAAAGTGATTCAGTCTTTTAATCAACTTCAAAAAAGCATGAAGGACTGGGAACTAAAATATGTATTAAGCTCAAAAATGGATGGAAACGTATCGTTTCTCAACTACTGGAGTGAAAATCAAACGGTGAATCAAGGCGATTTGGTTTTTACCATTATTCCAAAGGAAAACACTTCTTTTATTGCCAAGTTAAAAACACCTGCTCAGAACTTAGGAAAGGTTAAAGTTGGTCAAAACGTAAACATAAAATTACACAATTACCCCGATTATGAATTTGGTGTTTTAAAAGGAAACGTGACACATATTTCTGAAATTTCAAACAAGGATGGGTTTTATACGATTGATGTGTCACTGCCCAAAACACTAATCACTTCCTACAATAAAGAAATTGAGTTTAAACAAGAAATGCAAGGCGTCGCAGAAATTATCACAGAAGACCTACGATTGATTGAACGTGTGTTTTATCAATTTAAAAAAGTATTTAAGCAATAAACCTAAACAAAACAAAAAATCGCCTAAAAATTTCTTTTTAGACGACTTGTTTTATAAGTATAAATTAAACTACTAACCATTCAACGCTTATGCCCCACCCACAATTTCTAAAATCTCAACTGAAAATTTACTAAAAGATATTGTGGGTTCCATTTCCCCAAAACTCTGATCCATAACTCCACATTCCAAAGGTCAGTAAATATTGATAAAGGTTCACTTCAAAGAATAGAACGAGGGTATAATCCAACACTCAACACATTTAGGAGATTAGCAAATGCCTTTGAAATTACGTTGTCGGAGTTGTTTGAATTTGTGTCCCGTCCTAAAATAGCGTTACACCTAACACTATTTAATTATGGAAACACAAGGTTCAACTTACAAAAAGCGAACACAGAAAGATTACAGCTTAAGTTTAAAGCTACAAATTGTACAAGAAATTGAACAAGGATTACTAACAACTACAGGCGCTTTAGACAGGTATGGAATTCAAGCAGCTTCTACAGTTCGGAATTGGTTGAGAAAATTTGGTAACTTTGATTATCAATATACAATTGCTCAAGGTATGTCAAAAACTCCAGAACAACGTATTTTAGAATTAGAACAACAAGTTAAATTGCTTGAGAAGCAAAAAAACAGGGCGGAATATTTAGCAGAAAGAGCGGATAAGAAAGCTATTTTGTTTGATATGATGATAGATATTGCAGAAAAAGAGTTCAATATTCCTATCAGAAAAAAGCAAGAACCCAAGTAATAAAAGATTTCTCGAGTCAACACAAACAAAGCATAACAGCTACCTGTGAGTTACTTGGGGTTCATAGACAGGTTTATTATCGATCTATTCAATCTACAAAAGAAAAACTTCAATTAAGTTTTAAAGTGATAGAATTAGTGAAATCAAAACGTATTATCATGCCAAAAATTGGTACAAGGAAGTTGTATTATTTATTAAAAGAAGACTTAAATGAGCTTGGAGTTGGCAGAGATAAATTATTTAAAATACTAAGAGCAAATCGGTTATTGATTAAACCTAAAAAGAAATATCACACGACCACAAACTCTCATCATCGATTTAGAAAACATAAAAATCAGATTAAACAATTAGAGTTTATACGTCCAGAACAGGTTTGGGTAAGTGATATTACTTATATAGGAACTAGGAGAAATCCAAGTTATTTATCATTAGTAACAGATGCGTATTCCAAGAAAATCATGGGGTATAATGTGTCCGATAGTTTAAGTGTAAAAGGGGCTTTAAATGCTTTAGAGATGGCGCTAAAAAACAGAAACTATAAGAAAGAACCTATTATTCATCATTCTGATAGAGGACTACAGTATTGTTCAAATGAATATCAAAAAATACTAGATGTAAACAACATTAAACCAAGTATGACTGAAAAATATGATCCGTATGAAAATGCAATTGCAGAGAGAATAAATGGAATTTTAAAACAAGAATTTGATATTGATAAATATGATACGACTTTAGATATTAAGGCGAAAACTGTCCAAAACTCAATAAAAATATATAACAACTTTAGACCGCATTTATCTAATTCTTTGTTGACGCCTAAACTGATGCATCAGCAAAAAACATTGAAAAGAAAATCTTACAAAAAAAAAAAGGTAGCAATGTAAAATTACTACCTTTATAATTATTAATTCTGTAACGCTATTTCATAACATCGTCGCTTGGAACAAAACCGCAGACATCATTGAAAAATATGTCACCAAAGGCAAAGAAATTGCGATTGAAGGAAAACTTACAAATCGATCTTATGAAACCAAAGAAGGCGAGAAACGATTCATCACTGAAGTGGTGGTGAATGAAGTCTTGATGTTTGGGAAGTAAACTCATCTTTCTTCATAATAATAAACATATTAAACCAAAACAGCTTAGATAATGATCTAAGCTGTTTTATATAACGATAGTATTACTTCGTAGAAAAACAGAAATCTAATATCCAAAAAAGAATCTCATTTCTTCAACCCGTCTAAAAACCCACTAGGAGTTTGACCATAAAACTTCTTAAAGGATGTACTAAAATATTTTGGATTAGAGAAACCTGAACTATAGGCAACTTCTTTAATGCTTAGCAGTCCTTTAATAAGCAAGTTTTTAGCATGCTTTAGTTTGGTGTGAATTATAAAATCTTGCGGAGATAAATCTATTAAGTTTTTTAATTTCATATACAGAGAGGTTCTACTCATTCCAAAACTTTTAGATAAATCATGTACAGAAAATGAATTATTTTCGATGTTTTCCAAAATTTTATTTTCTAAATCTTGTAAAAAATCTTGATCTTTTTGAGTCCTAAATAAGGATGCGTTTTCTACATCAGAATCGTGCACATATTTTTCTCTTAATTTTATTTGAAACTTTAAAGTATTAATGATTTTTGCAAGTAATAACTTTATATCAACAGGCTTTTCTAAATACTCAGACACACCACTTTCGATACTTTCTAATTTTTGATTAGAGTTCTGTAATACCGTCAACATAAAAACAGGAATATGATTTAGATTGATGTTTTCTTTGAGTTTTTTTGACATTTCCATACCATCCATTTCGGGCATAATCAAATCTGTTAGAATAATATCCGGGAAATTTTGAGAGGCGTTTTCAATACCTTCCACCCCATTTCTAGCTTCAAATATTTGAAAATAAGTACCTAAAGTATCCACCAAAAGCCCTCTTAACTCGTCATTATCTTCGACAATAAGAATTTTAGCATCACTAAGTTTGCCTAATTCTGTTTGATTCACAAGAGGGACATCGTACTTTATCATATCAACATTTTGAATGGCACTTTCTTTGTATTTTGATTTTAAATTCTTAAGTAGAACCGTAAAGGTTGTCCCTTTATTTTCGACACTTTTAAAGCTGATAGATCCGCCTGTTTTATCAATTAACTTTTTAGTCATAATGAGACCTAGTCCTGTCCCAAGACTTTGACTATTAATTGCGTTTCTTGCTCTGTAATACCCTTTTAATATAAATTTTTGTTGGTCTTTAGGGATTCCTAATCCTTGATCTGAAATTTCAATTTGCAACTCTCCTGTAGATGTTTTATCTAAATTAACGACTATTTTTCCACTATCAAAAGAGTATTTAATAGCGTTTGACAAGAGGTTCAAAATAATCTTATCAAAAACGTCACTGTAGTAATAAAAGATCTCGAAATCCCAGTTATTATTAACGTCAATCGTTAAATCTCTTTCTTTAGTGAGGGGTTTAAAATTGTTTATTCTTCCCTGAAAATAACTATTTAAATCTACTTTAGTAACCTCCTGAAGAAGACTGTCTTGTGAAGTCGCTCTGTGAAAATTCAACATTTGTTCAAACAAAGAATTAATTCTTTTAACTGTTGTTTTAATTCTATTATTAGAGTCTGAATTTTTATTTGTTAAATTTTCTAATGAAGACAGTAAGATCGTAAGAGGGGTTTTTATTTCATGTGTAATATTATTAAAAAACTCAATTTGACTTTCTGCATTTTTCTTATTAATGATTACCGTTATAAAATGAATAATTAACCCAATGATTAGAATTAACAGAATCGCATAAACAATAAAAGCATTAAAACTTGCCCACCACGGCGATAAAATAATAATTTCTACAGATCGAAATTTACTTTCTAAATTATATTTATTGTGTGCTCTTACTTTAAATTTGTACGAGCCACTTTCTAAATTTGTATAGGTAGCAAAATCGTTAAAACTAGGTTTAGACCAATTTTCATCAAAACCTTCAAGTTGCCATGAATACTTCATCTTACTAGGAATACTTTGTTGAATTCCTGTAAAACCGATTTCTAAAGAATTCTCGTCACTCTCTAGAGAGATTCTATGGGTTTCATTAATGTGTTTTTCTAGCGGCACTTCAGAAGGTTCAATTTTCTTATTAAACAGTTTAAATTCGTCAAACACTAACGAAGGTTTCTCATCTTGAATAACAATATTTTTTGGATTGAATAAAGTCACACCGTTTACACCTCCAAAAGCCATTAAATCATGACCAAGCTTAGAATAACTACCATAATTATATTCCGTGCTCGCAAGTCCATCTTTTTTGTCATATACGTTGATGATTGTGTCCTTTTCTTTGAGCAAAACATTGACAAGTCCTCTTGTGGTACTTGCCCAAATAGAGCTTGGGTTCTCTATTAATACGCCTTGAATAATATCCGAGGGCAATCCAGAATTGACATTCAACTTTTTAATATCCTTCGTTTTAGTATTATAAAAAAGGATCCCCGCTCCATTGCTACCAATTATTAAATTGTTGAGTTCATCTTCTTGAACATCATGAATAGACGAAAAAGCTAAATCATTTTTATTGGGTTCTAAATCTTCAATAATTTTAAAATTATTATTTACTGGATTTATTTTATAAACGCCATTTCTCCCAGATGCTAAAATTAATCCATCTCTAGACTCTGTAATTGTTTTTATATGTAGAATTGGAAATTTTATAATTTCATTTTTTGGGGAAATTGAAATTAGATCTTTCTCTATTCCACCGACCCATATATTTCCTTTTGAGTCTTTTTTAATAGTATAAATTTTACGAATTAAATCGGAATCCCCTATTAGATCATTAAAACTTGTAATCGCAAGCGTATTAATATTAATTTTAAACAACCCATCATTATAGGTTCCTACCCAAATGTAATTTTCATCGGCTTCAAGCGCCAAAACAATAACTTGTGATTTATACGTTTTATTAAATCGTTCAATATGTTTCCATGTATTTTTCTCTCGATTCCAAATACTCAAACCATTTTCAGTGCCGAACCAAAGATGACCATTTTTGTCTTTAACAATGCTTCGTGTGAAATTACTAGAAAGACTGTTTTTGTTATTTAATTGGTGTTGAACTTTTATAAAAGGGAGTTTCTTAGAATTATAATAATTAACTCCACCACCATAGGTAGCGACCCAAAGAATGCCATCATTACTCAATTCTAAATCATAAACCCCATTACTTGAAATCGAGGTATTATTGTTATTGTTTTGAGTAAAATGACGTTGTCTATTATACTGTGAATCCAGATCATAAATACCATCACCATCAGTAGCGATATAAATATTTTCGTGAGACCCTTCTATAACATCTTTAATAGGATATTTGAAATCATTCACAACAGTATCTAAGGAAACTGTTTCGAGCGTTGATTTTAAACTAAAAACAATTCCAGATTTAGTGCCAGCATAAATTGTATTTCTTATGTTACTTAAATGGTGGATATCTTTAAGATTTACAGCAAGCTTGACTTCCTGTATTATTGAAGTTTGAAAGCTATAGCTAAAAAGGCCCTTTTGGGATCCAAATAAAATTTTATCAGAAGTAACAACCAAAGCGTCAATAGGATCTTCATATGTTTTTTGATGAAGTAACTTTGTTTCTATATTATAGGTCCAAAGACCATTAAATGCGCCAATCCAAATATTTCCTTCAGCGTCTTCATCGATAGAAGACACTAAAAAAGGACTTATGTTATTTTTACTCTGTAATAAATCAAATTCATCAAATGCTTTATTATATAAGCAGACACCATTCTCTAAACCTGCCCAAATATTGTTTTCACGATCTATAAAAATTTCAGAAGTTCTATTTAAGGCTTCAGGCAAACCATTATAAGTATTATAAATTTTATAGTATTTAGAATTGTGTTTTAAAACCCCTTCTTCTGAGCCAATCCAAAGATTTCCGTCTTTATCTTTTTTTATGGCATAAGTAATACTCTGTACAGACGCATTCTCTCCTGCCAATTGTGAAAACTCGATTGCGTTTTGACTAACTGAAATTTGAAATACTAAAATGAAAACAAAAAATAATTTAGTTTTTGATTGGGACATAAACTTTTATTAAATTTCATAAGAAAAGCAGTGAATATGTAGGCTACTTTTTCAAATCGAACTTTTTAAAAGTATAAAATAATATTAACTTTAAACATAAAAAAAAGAAGAAATATATTTTGTTTAATTTAAATTAAACAAAATCAAACAATCATTTCATTTTTATTCTTTGCATCATTTTTGACAATATAAAAACCTCTTTAGATTTAAAACAAACCTTATTAATAGGCTACACTCCTAGTTTTACAATGTGGATAAATTAAACCTAAAAGAGAAAATTGGCTATGCGTTAGGAGATGGCGCAGCAAATATTGCATGGAGAGGCGTCGCTACTTTCCTATTTATATTTTATACAGATGTTTTTGGATTAAGCCCCATAACTGTGGGGATTCTGTTTTTAGTAGCCCGTTTTAGTGATGGCATTAGCGATGTACTCATGGGAGTTATTGGCGATAGAACGCATACTAAATATGGCAAATTTAGACCTTGGGTCTTATGGACTGCCATTCCTTTAGCAGCTGTACTTTCATTACTATTTACCAATCCTAATTTTAGTGACACTGGAAAACTGATTTATGCCTATATCACATATATCTTTTTTACCTTAATATACACTGCCAACAACATTCCTTATGGCGCATTAATGGCAGTCATGACTGGAGATGACAAAGAAAGAGCAAGCTTAGGTTCTTACAGAATGGTAGGTGCATTTGCTGGTGGAATGTTAGTACAAGGCGCTTTGCTGTTTTTGGTGGCCTATTTTGGAAATATCAATCCCGAAATACAACTTCAAAAAATTGAAGGTAACAATTACGAACTTTCGGTTACTTCACAAAATAGTTTCAAAAACGTACACATAAAAACCGAAAACGGTATCGCTTTATTTTCCTGGAATGATGTAAATAAAAAAGACACTGAAGCGACAAACTCAAAGAGTTTTGCAATGGAAGCCAATCAACCCTATGAATTCATTGTTTCTGGAGAGAGAAATTTAAAACCAGCTAATTTTACAATCATCAATCAACAAAAAGGCTACAGCAATTCAATGTATCTAATGTCAGTCGTTTTAGCTGTTTTATTATTAATCACCTTTTATTCCACCAAAGAAAGAGTGCTTCCCCCAAAAACTCAAAAAAATAATTTAAAACAAGATTTTAAAGATTTATTGGCAAATAAGCCTTGGCTGATCCTACTTATTGTTGGGCTACTTTTTAACATCTACAACTCCATAAAACAAGGGATTGTCATTATCTATTTTACGCACTATTTAAACAATCAATTACTGTCTGCCTCTTTCTTAATCGGGTTAATGATTGCCTCAATCATAGGCGCTATGATAACTGCGCCTTTAAGTAAAAGAATCGGGAAAAAGAACTTATTTATCTATGCGTTGTTATTTTCTGGAATTGTAAATAGCTTATTAATGTTCTGCGATGCAAGTGATGTGGGAGGCATATTCGCCATCGGAATTATATCCGAATTCGGAGCTGCTATTTTTCCAACCCTATTTTTTGTGATGTTAGGAGACGCTGCGGATTATTCGGAATACAAAAACAAAAGAAGAGCAACCGGACTGATCTATTCTGCTGGGTCCTTTGCAACAAAATTTGGAGGCGGATTAGCGGGTGCTATTATAGGGCTCGTTTTAGGAATGTATCATTATAACGGACAAGATGCTGTTTCAATCAAAGGGGCCATTCCAGGAATCGTGATGCTCATGAGTTGGATCCCAGCAGTCATCACAGTGGTTGCGGCCGCTTTCATGTGTTTTTACCCGTTAACAAAAGAAAAAACATCGAGTATCACGAGAGAATTAAACTTTCGGCGAACTACAGAGAAAAACAACAAGTAGAATTAACAAATAGTGTTGGTTTGACAATTATTGAACCTTTTATGATGTATTCTAAAATACAAAATACAAGTGTTTAAATAACTTAGCTGGCATAATCAATACAAGTTACAATATGAGAAAAATTATATTTCCAGTTTTATTTTTAGTGTCCATGTCATTCTATGCACAAACAGCATTAAAAGGAATCGTAATGGATGACACCAACTATCCGATACCAGGTGCCACTATCATCATTAAAGGAACCTCTATAGGAGTTACATCCGATTTTGACGGTAATTTTTCAATTGATATCCCTAGTGCTAATTCTACTATAGTTATTAGTTATTTAGGATATGAAAGCGAAGAAGTTATAATTACAAATCAAGACACTATTACAGTAATATTATCCGAAGGCTCTCAACAGTTAGAGGAAGTCATAATAATTGGTTACGGAAGTTCTACAAAATCTGATGTTACAGCTGCAATAACAACAGTAAATTTAGACAACGACAAAAAAGCGGGCGTTGTATCTGTAGAATCTATTTTAAAAGGAACCTCTGGGATAAACGTTCTATCTAATGGAGAACCTGGAGCTGCAGTTTCTATAAATATTAGAGGAACCTCTAGTTTGAGTGGTTCAAACCAGCCTTTATATGTGATCGATGGAATTGTAATGGACAGTTCTCAAGAATTCTTAACCGATCCAACAAATTTTCAAAGCACGGGTAAAAGTGGTATTGGAGGGGTTGCCCCAGAAGACATCGCATCTATGCAAGTTTTAAAAGATGCATCCGCCACCGCTATCTATGGATCTTTAGGAGCCAACGGAGTTATTTTAATCACTACAAAAACCGGAAAGGTAGGAGCGCCTAAATTCAGATTTTCAACTTCAACAACTATTGGAGAAGCTGAAACACCCTATAATATGTTAAATACAGAAGAGTATGTTACTTTGCTAAACAACAAATACAAAGCAGACCCAAATTCTTTAGCCGCACCAGAATATCTATACCCAGAAGGTGTAAATCCTCTTCAAATAAGACCCGATGGTTTGTACAATTTCATTTCTAGAAATGATGACAATGGCGATGGTGATTTAGATTTGATAGGCATCTATGAATCAAAAGATTGGGCTAATTATTATAGAACAACGGTTTCCACGAATACAAGGCTTAATGTTTCTGGGGGTTCTGAAAAAACGAACTACTATGCGTCTGTAGGGTATTTATCGAATGAAGGTATTATATCAAATGTGTACTTAAATAAACTAGATCTAAACATAAATCTTAGACATAAAATAAATGATAAATTAGATGTTGGTGCGAAATTTTCCTTTACAAATTCTAAAAACTCATTAACAGGTGGCAGTAGCTCAAACGCTGGTGAAGAAAACGCTGTTTACAGACATTTAAACGACGCCTTTCCAATTGAATTAAGAGAAGACCTTGCGCCTCTAGGAAAAGAAAGTTTCAGATTAAGTCCAAGAGGATGGTTTGATGATTATGATAACATTTCTAAAGAAAATCGATATTTAGGAAACGTATCTTTAAAGTATCGTATATCTAGGTCATTAACTTATGATCTTAAAATTGGCGGGGATCTAAGAATCGCAAATTTACATATTTGGCAAGGTCTTGGTACAAAAAGCGGCTCTACTAGACAAGGGCGTTATGCTTTCTCAGAATTAGATAGATTTACATATAACATTGACCAAACCGTACTCTTTAGACCAAAAAAAATTGGACAACATAGATACTCACTTTTGGCTGGGGTTGTTTATGCCAATACCGATTCAGAAAAAAACTACAGAAGAGCGTCCAACTACACAACCGAAAGTCAGCTAAATAGAGGAAGAGATTTTTTAGGTGCTAGTATCATAGAATCTACAGTATTTGGCATAAGTGAAGAACGATTGTTATCATTTTTAGGAAGAGGAACCTATGCTTATAAAGATCGTTACAAAGTTTCTGGTTCGTTAAGGTATGATGGTTCCAGTAAATTTATTGGTAAAAATAGATTTGGTCTTTTCCCTGCAATAAGTTTTGCTTGGGAAATACATAAGGAATCTTTCTTAGAAAACAACACGATTATAGATGAGTTAAAACTACGCTTTGGCTATGGAGAAACAGGAAACCAAAGAGTTGGAGACAATCTAACAGCTGTTAATTATAGAATATCTCCCGAGGGGTATGCTGCAAATGGAACCTTACTACAAGCTTTCGAGAAAACAAATATTCCGAATACCGAATTAACATGGGAAACCCAAAAACAATTCAATGCAGGTATAGACCTTAGTTTGTTTGAAAATCGAATGAATCTTACGGTAGATGCTTATGATAAAAATTCCGATGATTTATTAAACACGCTTAGTATTGGTGGGAGTTCAGGAGATGATGTGATTGTCATCAACAAAGGCTCTATAAAAAACAGCGGTATCGAATTGGCCTTGAGTGGAGACATCATCAGTACTGAAATTTTTAATTGGAATGCGTATGGCTCTTATTCATACAACAAAGTAAGCATTGAAAAGCTCGGTTTAGAAAAATCTCAGTTTGGTTCAGCTGGCGAGTTTGTCGGCTATTATGGAAGACCGATACAAGTTTCAAATACAAACACAGTACCTACTAATGTCTATTTAGAAGGAGAAGCGCCTGGGTTATTTTTTGGATTTGAAACCGATGGAATTATAACAGCGGCAGATATTGCCTCTGGATATCCAACGATTAATGGAATCCCTGCACAAGAAGGTTTTTACAAACTTATTGATAAAAACAACGATGGTAATATTACCAATGAAGACAAAATAATTATTGGAGATCCAAACCCCGATTTCATCGTTTCTTTTGGAACGGGACTAGAATACCGAAACTGGTCGCTTAGCGCAAGTTTTTATGGCGTGATGGGAAATGACATTTACAACGCAAACTATTTAACTGAAAATTACAGTGCAGAAAACAGATATAATAATGTAAGAGAGTCCTATTATCAAAACGCCTACAGCCCCGAGAACCCGACGGGCACTTTACCTGCGATTAACTTACAGAAATCCACATTAAACGAGGTCGGTGTTTTAGATGTAGCAGTTTCGGATGGTAGTTTTTTAAGACTTCAAAATATAAGTCTAGGGTACGCTATTCCAATAAATCCGAAATCAAAAATTTCGGGTTTCAAATTATTTGCATCAATGAGCAATGTTTTTACTTGGACTAACTATAATGGTGTAGAACCAGAAATCTCTTCTTTAAGGTTTACCCCTGGTGTCGCTGGAGTGGATATTGCGACACCTCCAAATCAAAAAACAGTTACAATTGGTGGATCTATTAACTTTTAAAATAAATTAATGATGAAATATAAATATATAATTACTGTCACTTGTCTTCTATTTTTTACTTCATGCGACACTCTTTTAGATGTGGATGATGACTTGACGGACTCAGGAGCATTAAATAGTGAACTCTTATTTTCAAATGAAGAAAATATTGAGCAAGTGGTGAATGGCGTTTATGCAAAATATGCCTCCGAATTTTACCAAGGCGGAAATTTTTATCAAATGACAAGTGCAAATACACCTTATTTTTCAAGCACAGGAGCAAAAGGTTTAGAGTTTGGACAATTTAATATTTCTCCTTCCTCAAAATCTTTAAATGACACATGGGTCGAAATTTATAGTTGTATCGATAATGCGAATAATTTAATAGAAAATCTAAACAAATTAGCTCCAGATTTTTCAACGACGACTCGGAATTTAGGACAAGCCTATTTCTTAAGAGCTTTAGCATATTTCGATTTGGTGCGTGTTTGGGGATCAGTTCCGTTAAGATTAGAGACTGCAAATCAAGAAACATTATACCTTCCAAAATCTTCAAAAGAGGACGTTTATAATCAAATCATTTCAGACCTAACAAGTGCCACTGATGCATTGCCATCAGAAGACTATATTGTTGGAAGACCGCTCTCTTACGCTGCTAATGGTTATTTAGCAAAGGTGTATATGAAAATGGCAACTGAATCTGGCTTATCAAAAACCTCTCAAGAATACTGGGATTTAGCATATCAAAATGCAAAGCTTGTTTATGATGCTAAAAAATATAATTTACTAACCAATTACGGAGATTTGTTTGAAGAAGGAAATGAAAACACCCAAGAAAGCATTTTCGAAATTCAATATTTCTCTTCAGGAACATCAACTAAGAGTGGGCAACATTCCACAATTACATCCCCTCAAGTGTCTGAGTACAATTCAAAAACGAGTGGTGGACAACTGAGAGTCAATAGGTTGGCTTTGCACGATCATTATTTAGATTATAAGGTAAGTACAAAATCTAGTCATCCGGATCCAAGAGTTGAGAAAACTTATATCTCACATGGATATACAGAAATTGCGTCTCCATTTAAAGATCGAAAAATATATCCCGCGCAATTTTCAGGAGGATTTGCTATTAATTTTATAAAGAAATTTGCAGAAAGTAGTAACTCCAACATAAATTCAGACAAAAATAGAATTGTTTTTAGATATGCAGATTTGATATTAATGCTTGCTGAAATTGAAAATGAAAGAAACAACATTACAGCATCAAAAAGTTATATCAAAGAAGTTTTAGACAGAGCAAATACATCTTTATATACACAAGCAGAAATCGATGCCATTGCAGGTGGAAATGATTTAAGAATTAGAATTGGAAAGGAACGTGCTTATGAGCTTTTGGGCGAAGGACACGAATGGTTTGATTTAAGAAGGATTAAAAATGGTGCTATGACATTTTTAGAAAGTCAAATTTTAAGAAGACAAGATTTAATGACAGGTGCCGATTTATTTGACACTAAAAACAAAACAAAATTTCATAATGTATGGAATCCTGATTTGTCAATTGTCATTGGGTCTCAACTCATAAAAAACTACTATTTCCCAATTCCAACTAATGAAATAATTGGAAACAATAAACTAACAAATGCAGATCAAAACCCTGGCTATTAATTAAAAAATTAAGCACTGGTGATCAGAAGGATTCTCGTAAAACACATGACTTTAGTGAAGAAACCTAGACCTCTATAAATCATACTTCCAAAATAAATGAAGACGAGTATAACAGAAAGAATTAGAAAAAACATCAACCCAATTTAGAAATAGTAAATTCATGAAATACGGGCACTTTGACGACGCAAACAGAGAATATGTTATTACAAATCCTAAAACACCTTTTCCGTGGATAAATTATTTAGGAAACACCGATTTCTTCTCTTTAATTTCCAATACAGCAGGTGGGTATTCTTTTTACAAAGACGCCAAATTCAGAAGATTAAATCGTTACAGATATAATAATGTCCCAATGGACGATGGTGGACGCTATTTCTATATTAATGATGGTGAACACATTTGGAATCCAGGTTGGAAACCTTCCAAAACCACCCTAGACCATTATGAATGTCGCCATGGGATGAATTACACCAAAATTTCTGGCGAGAAAAATGGAATTAAGGCAGAAACATTATTTTTTGTACCCTTAAATACCTGGGCTGAAATTCAAAAAGTATCCTTAACAAACACTTCGAACAAAACCAAAAAATTTAAATTCTTCTCTTACAACGAATGGGCTTTATGGAACGCTGCGAGTGATATGGAAAATTTTCAACGTAATTTTTCTACAGGAGAAGTTGAAGTTCAAGACGCTGTGATTTATCATAAAACCGAATACAGAGAACGCAGAAATCATTTCGCATACTATGCGGTCAATACCAAAATTGATGGATTTGATACCGATAGAGAAAGTTTTCTTGGCTTATACAATTCACATGCGAATCCAGAAGTCGTTATAGCAGGACAGCCAAAAAATACCGTTGCGCATGGATGGTCGCCAATCGCATCTCATTACAAGGAAATTGAATTAAAACCAGGTGAAAATACGGATTTGATTTTTGTTTTAGGGTATGTCGAAAATGCTGAAGAGGACAAGTGGGAATCCAAAGGAATCATTAACAAAACAAAAGCAAAAGAGGTCATTTCAAAATTTGACACTACTGAAAAAGTAGAGGCTGCTTTGGCTGAATTACGTGCCTATTGGGATGCTATTTTAAACAAATTTACCATAGATTCTGGCGATGATCGATTGGACCGTCAAGTAAATATTTGGAATCAATACCAGTGCATGGTAACCTTTAATTTCTCACGTTCGGCCTCCTATTTTGAAAGTGGAATTGGCAGAGGAATGGGCTTCCGCGACTCGAACCAAGATCTACTTGGCTTTGTGCATCAAGCCCCCGAAAGAGCACGCCAACGCGTGATCGATATTGCATCCACACAATTTTTAGATGGTGGCTGTTATCACCAATACCAACCACTGACAAAACGCGGGAATAATGAAGTTGGCGGCGGTTTTAATGACGACCCAATGTGGCTGATATTAGGCGTTACTAGCTATATCAAAGAATCTGGTGACTTTACAATTTTAGAGGAAATGATCCCTTTTGATAATGATGAGAGTTTAGCACAAACAATGTTTGACCACTTAACCATTTCATTTAATCATGTTATCAATAATTTAGGCCCCCATAAATTACCACTCATTGGACGTGCAGATTGGAATGATTGTTTAAACCTAAACTGTTTTTCAACAGATCCAAATGAATCGTTTCAAACCACAGAAAACAACGCCGAAGGCTCTAAAGCAGAATCTTTGATGATTGCTGGGCTTTTTGTGTATTATGGTCGTGAATACATCGATTTGTGTAAGGTTTTAGGAAAAACGAATGAAGCGAATCGCGCACAAAAAGAAGTCGACACAATGGTGATTTCAATCAAAGAAAATGGCTGGGATGGCGAATGGTTTTTAAGAGCTTATGACTTTTATGGCAACAAAATTGGGAGTCGTGAAAATGAAGAAGGGGAAATATTCATTGAATCTAACGGCTGGTGCACCATGGCTAAAATTGGCGATGAAGATGGCATGTGTGAAAAAGCGTTGGATGCGGTTAAAGAACGTTTAGATACAACCTATGGAATTGTTTTAAACAACCCCGCTTACACAAAATATCATATTGAGATGGGAGAAATTTCGACCTACCCCCCTGGATATAAAGAAAATGGAGGAATTTTTTGTCATAACAACCCATGGATTATGATTGGAGAAACTGAATTGGGACGTGGCGATATGGCCTATGACTATTACACTAAAATAACCCCTGCTTTTATAGAGGATATACAAGATTTACATAAAACAGAACCCTATGTCTACTCTCAAATGATTGCTGGTAAGGATGCTTTTAAACCCGGTGAAGCAAAAAATTCTTGGTTAACAGGAACGGCTGCTTGGAATTACGCCGCAATCACACAACATATTTTAGGAATAAGACCCGCATTGCAAGGACTGTTAATAGATCCGTGCATTCCCAAAAAATGGGATGGATTTAAAGTGAGTAGAAAATTCAGAGGCTATACTTTAAAAATTGAAGTTAAAAACCCAAAACATGTATCAAAAGGAGTCGCAGAAATCACAATTAATGGAAACAAAATTAAAGGCAATTTAATTCCTGTTTTAGAAAAAAATAAAATTTATGATGTTATGGTAACATTAGGATAGTGAACCGTTAAAAAACAATTAATTATGGAAGACAATGCTAGTACAACGCCTCTAGTTAGTAATGAAGACAAAGTTCCTTTTTTAAAGAAACTTGCTTATGCCGCAGGAGGTCCCGTAGATATTCTGGGCGTTTGGGTAATGGTCAGTATTGCGTATCAAGTATTCAATTTTGAGCTAAAAATGCCCCCAACCTACGTGGCTATTATTTTAATGTCATTACGACTTTGGGATGGGGTTATGGACCCACTAATGGGTTGGATTTCGGATAATTTTCGTTCAAAATGGGGACGACGACGACCTTTTATTTTAGTCGGCGCTATACTTGCAGGAATCACCTACCCTTTTATTTGGTGGTTTCCAACAGACATGAGTCAAGAAGGTATTATGTTTTGGGTAATTGGTTTCGGAATATTATTCTACACCTGTTTTACAATTTGGGCAATGCCCTATCAGAGTATGTTAATGGAAATGACCCCCGACTATAATGAGCGGACAAGAGTTGCCGAAATTAGAAGCTATTTTCAAACCGTCGCTGGTTTTTTTAATGGCTGGGTTTGGTGGCTAAGTATGTTGCCTATTTTCTTTATTGATGGGGTTGCAAGTCCATCAAATGGGATGCGTTACATTAGTTTAGGCATTGCCGTTGTGATTCTTGTTTTGGGAATCATTCCTGCTATTTTCGTAAAAGAACGGTATTATGAAACCGATTTAATTCAAAATCAAAAACAAGTAAAATTATTAGATAGTTTAAAGGCCACATTTTCTAATAGACCTTTTCTTATTTTATGTGGATTAACTATTTTCTTTTTATTAGCAACCTCCATATTTGACAGTTATGGCCGATATGTTGGCACGTATTATGTTTTGGGTGGCGATTGGAATGAGGGCGCAAAATTTGCAGGATATGGAACCATCATATATATGGCGTTTAGTTTTATGTTTATTCCTCTATTTAGAAGATTATCTGAAAAAATTGGAAAACCAAAAGTACTAATGCTTGCAATGCTTTTGGTAGTGATTGCTGTGACCACAACTTGGTGGACTTTTAACCCAAATAACCCTTGGTTAATGTTAGCGAATACGGCTTTTATTGGTGCTGGATATGCAGGTTTATGGCTAATGATTCCTTCCATGCAAATTGATGTGGTTGATTATGATGAACTAAAAACAGGCGAACGCCGCGAAGGAAGTTTTGCCTCCATATTTTCTTGGGTTCTAAAATTCAGTTTTGTCATCGGATTCATGATTTCTGGGCCCTTAATCGAACTGACAGGATTTGATGCAAACTTAGACTCCGCACAACCAGAAGGCGTTTATGATATTATGAGAATCGGGTTTTTAATCATTCCGATTGCATCACTAATAATTGCAATATTATTGTTGAAAATATTCCCAATTACGTCTAAAAAAGCAGCTGAAATTAGAGTGCAATTAGAAGAGCGAAGAGGGAAAGTTTAAAATAAAAAAAACTTATAAAGAGCTCGCTTGTATCAGAATGATGAAAAACGAAAGGGTTTGCTGAACTATATTCATCAAGCCAAAATTTAGAAAAACCAATAGTGAATAACCACTTTCAAAACAAGTGGTTATTCAAGTAAGAATTAAAGAATAATATTATATAAATGAAATACGGGTATTTTGACGACCACAAAAGAGAATACATAATTACAAACCCAAAAACACCAGTAAAATGGACAAATTATGTGGGAACGTTATCTTTTGGAGGAATAGTAGATCAAACTGGAGGGTCTTTAATTTGTAAAGGAGACCCCGCACTAAATAGAATTGTAAAATACATCCCACAACTTCCAAGTTCGGATTTTAAAGGAGAAACACTCTACATACGTTTCAAAGAGGGTCACAAATACAAAGTATTTTCTCCTTTTTTCGTACCTACTTTAGATGCGTATGATTTATTTGAATGTCATGTTGGATTATCATATCAAAAAATCATATCCGAATTTTACGGAATTCGCACCGAGGTAACCATTTTTGTTCCCTCTGGAGAAAACAGAGTCATTCGTAAAATTGAAGTGAAAAACAACAGTGGAAATGATTTAGAAATTGATGTAATTCCTGTTGTAGAATTCACACATTTTGATGCGTTAAAGCAATATACAAATGCCGATTGGTGCCCGCAAACCATGACCATGAAAGCTTCTAAAAATAGTGACGGCTCGTTGCTTTTGCGACAGTATGCTTTTTTGAAAAAAGACTATGAAAATAATTTTTTCACCTCAAATTATCCAGTTGACTCTTTCCAAACGGACCGAAAGTTATTTTTGGGAGATAACGAATACGGAACCTGGAAAAACCCCTTAGAATTACAAAACGAAAGTTTATCTAATTCCGAATCTAACAGAGGAGATAATATCGCAGCTTTACTTCATAAATTAGGAAGCGTTAAAAACGGAGAAACAAAAACCATTGTGACACAATTAGGGCAAGAATCTCCTAATGAAATTGAAAAAAATGCAGAGAAATTTAAAGACGTTAAAAATGTAGACAAGGCTTTTAACCAGCTTTCAGAGTTCTGGGATGATTACTTATCAAAGGCTGAATTCCACACACCAGATCCAGCCTTTAACTCCATGGTCAATATTCACAATCCGCGGCAATGCCACACAACCTACAACTGGTCTCGATATTTGTCGTTATACCAATTAGGTTTAGGAGCTAGAGGAATTGGTTTTAGAGACAGTTCTCAAGATGTTTTAGGAATTTTATCTGCAATGCCAGAAAAAGGGAAAGAATTAATCAAAAAATTGATTTCTGTAAAAAAAGAAGATGGTTCTGCGATGCACCAGTTTTTCCCGTCAACAATGGAAGCAAATGAAGGTGATTCTCGCGAAGAAGCACATTTAAAAGATTTTTACGGAGACGATCATTTATGGATTGTACAATCTGTAATTGAATACCTCAAAGAAACGGGAGATTACGATTTCTTAGAGGAAGAAATTACTTATTATGATAAAAAAGTAGCCTTAAAAGATCGTAAAAAAGGAACCGTTCTAGAACATTTAAAACGGTCTTTAGAATTTACAAAAAACAATTGTGGACAACACGGTTTACCAATGTTAGGGTTTGCAGACTGGAACGATACGGTCAATTTACCTGGAGATGCTGAAAGTGTTTTTAATGCAAATCTGTACGGAAAAGCATTAATCGAACTATCAGAACTATTAGATTTTTTAGGCGATTCAGAGTTAGCAAATGAATACCGAAAAGATCATGCCCATATGAAAAAAGTAGTAAATGATCATTGTTGGGATGGAGATTGGTATTTACGTTATTTTGAAGATAATGGAAACGCTATAGGTTCCAAAGAAAACAGTGAAGGGCAAATTTATACCAATGCACAATCATGGACCATTTTAGCTGGTTTTGCAACCCCAGAAAGAGCTAAGAAAGCATTAGATTCTGTTGAAGAAAAATTAAATACAAAATTTGGCATCAAATTAAGTTATCCTAGTTATAATGGGTATGACAAAACTAAAGGAGGCATCACAACCTATCCTCCAGGTGCAAAGGAAAACGGAGGGATTTTCTTACACACGAATCCTTGGGTGATGATTGCTGAAACTATGATGGGTAATGGAGATAGAGCATTTCAATACTATAATCAAATCAATCCTGCATCCAAAAACGATATTATAGATACGTTTGAATGTGATCCGTACTGTTACCCTCAAAACATTTTAGGGGATGAACACCCACAATTTGGAATGGCTAGAAACTCATGGTTATCAGGAACTTCTTCTTGGACGTATCAAGCAGCTACAAAATACATTATGGGAATTCGTCCAGATTACAAAGGGTTAATCATTGATCCCTGTATTCCAAAATCTTGGGATGGTTTTACAGCAATTCGTAAGTTTAGAAATGCAACGTATAAAATCGAAGTGAAAAATCCAAACCATAAATCAAAAGGCGTTCTCTTCATGATGGTAAATGGAAAGAAAATTCAAGGCAATATAGCCCCTTTTTTTAATGATGATAAAGAACATACCATTGAAGTTACTCTAGAATAAAACTATACTAAAAAAATGCATCAAATGAAAAATACATTAAAAACAATGCTTATTTTATTTGCATTCAATCTCCTATTTACGGCTTGCAAAAAAAAATCAGAAACTAAAACCGCACCAAAAAATATTTTATTTATTGCAGTAGATGATTTAAAACCTCTACTTGGTGCTTACGGCGATTCCATCGTAAAAACGCCGAATATAGATAAATTAGCAGCCAATGGTTTTGTCTTAGAAAACAATCATTGTCAGCAAGCCGTTTGTGGGCCTTCTCGGGCAAGTATTATGACAGGTAAAAGACCTGACTATACCAAAATTTGGGATTTAAAAACACGGATACGATCTATCAATCCTAATATTGTGACGATGCCCCAATATTTTAAACAAATTGGTTTTGAAACAGCTGCTGTTGGTAAAATTTTCGACTTTAGATCTGTAGATAGAGGAAACGATTCTATTTCTTGGACTCATAAATATTTAGGTTTAAAAAGAACACAAAAAGAATATGTAAATGAAACCGAAAGGGTGTCTTATGAAGTTTTATATACGCATGACAGCACAACGGTTGATGGTAAAGTTGCAAGCAGAAGTAACAATTTTTTAAGAAAATTTGCAAAAGAAAAAAAACCATTCTTTTTAGCGACCGGCTTTCACAAACCTCATTTACCTTTTGTCGTTCCAAAAAAATATTGGGACCTGTATCCATTAGAAACCATTACGTTGCCTGCATATCAAAAAGATCCTGAAGGTGCTCCGTATTATGCAACACAACCAAGTTGGGAACTAAGAGGCGGGTATGACGATTTTCCAAAAGATTACAGCGTTGCAATTTCTAAAGAAAAGCAAAAGAAATTGATTCAAGGCTATTATGCGAGTGTTTCATTTATAGATCAACAAATTGGGAAAGTAATAGATGAATTAGACCGATTAGGTTTAAGAGAAAATACGGTCATTGTTCTTTGGGGTGATCATGGGTGGCATTTAGGAGATCACAATATGTATTGCAAACACACTAATTATGAGCAATCTACAAGGTCTCCATTAATTTTTTCAGCAGGAAAAAAAAGGATAGGAAAATCGAATTCTCCAACAGAATTTATAGATGTATATCCAACTTTATTAGAATTGGCAGGCGTTCAATCGCCAGGAAATTTAGATGGTGTTAGCTTGGTTCCTTTATTAGAAAACAAAGTAGCAAAAGTGAAAGAGTTTGCTGTAAGTCAATTTACAAGAGAAGATGATAAAATGGGGTATACGTTCCGCAATACAACGCACCGATATACCATTTGGATGAAGGGCCACTTTAGATCTAATCAACCCTTTGATGCTGCTCTTATTGATGCTGAAGAATTGTACGATTATGACAAAGATCCGCAAGAAACTAAAAATTTAATTGATGAAAAAAAATATAAAACGATCAAAGAAAATTTAAAATCGAAAGCAATCTCATTTTTTAAAACCCAAGAACTTAAATAATGAAAACCTATATATCAAATGCTCTAATTGTAGTCGCTTTCTTGTGGATCATTATTAGTTGTAACCGCTTTAAAGAAGACAAATTACCCGAAGCTATTTCTTATAACTTTACGCCAAAAGACACCACATGGAAACAGTTATCCATTAGAGAAAAAATTGGGCAAACCATGATTGTGAGAGCATTTCATAAATCTCAGGTTGAGGAATTTGGTTCTATCGAAAATATGATGAAAACCTATCCTATTGGAGGCCTCTTTATCCCGTGGTGGGATTACCTGAACACCCCCCCAAGAAATCAAGTCATTTCTACAATTAAAAAGGCAGTTTTAGACTATGAAAATGCATCAAAATACCCAATGATTGTGACAGAAGACTTTGAACGAGGCGTTGGAAGTATTTATAGCGAATTTACAAATATGCCTTCCGAAATGGCTTTAGGTGCTGCTAATCGCACCGATTTAGCCTACAAGTTTGGAAATGCGATCGCTAAAGAATCCAACGTATTAGGCATCAATTGGCTCTTACATCCTTTGGTCGATTTAAACATGAATCCATTACAAGATTTAGTGATAGAACGGGCCATTTCTGATGACGCCACAAGAGCATATCCATTATTAAAAGCTCAAATTCAAGGCATGAATGCTCAAGGCGTAGTTGCGACGATAAAGCATTTCCCAGGCGATGGGGCGACCATTAAAAACCAGCATTTAATCACCTCAGCAAACAATCTATCTGTTCCAGAATGGAATGCAACTTTTGGCACTTTATATCAAAAAATGATCAATAATGGAGCCCCTTGTATTATGGTGGGACATATCCGTTTTCCGGCGTATCAAAAAGAAAAAAGAAACGGAGTGTTATTGCCGGCTTCTTTATCCGAAGAGTTAATGGTTGGATTGTTGAAAAAGAAAATGAAATTTAATGGCATCATTATGTCCGATGCGTTAAATATGGGCGGAGTTGCTGGGTATTATGACTCCGAAATAGAAACTTCATTAGCCGCTTTTAAAGCTGGCGTAGACATGGTTTTATGGCCAACCTTAAAATTCATGGATTCGTTGGAAGTCCGCATCAAACGTGGCGAGATTCCAATGTCCCGATTAGATGATGCCGTAGAAAGAATTTGGGGTGTTCGGGAACACTATGACTTATTAAAAAAGAAGAACTCTATTTTTTACACGTTGAGTGATTCTGAAAAAAGAACCATCAAAAAAGATGGACAAGAAATTGCAAATACTGCGGTGACTTTATTAACGGATTCCATTAAAATCCCTTTAAAACCTTCGGAAAACAAACGAATTGCAATTGTGAATATTAGTCATAAAAACAGAACAAAAGAATTGCGTTTAACTCAAAACCTCCTTCAAGAAAAAGGCTTTGTTGTAGATACCATTCTTCACAACCCTGGTTTTTTAGAATGGGAAGAAAATTTAAAATTCTTTGATACCTACGATAAAGTGCTGGTTGCTTTTGAAAATAGATATTTCAATCCTCTGGGAGCTTCATTATTAAAAGATAAAGAAGCCTTAGCTGTTTGGACGATGGGAATGCTTCCTCAACATAAAATTATTGCAGTTTCTTACAGCAATCCCTACTATGTGAATTTTTATTTTGATAATGCCTACATCGGAATTAATGCCTATAGTTTAAATGCGTTTTCTCAAAAAGCAGTTGTAGATGCATTAACAGGTGTTATTCCATTTAAAGGAACAACCCCTGTGAAGTTAGATCATGACGTTTTGAAATAGTAAAAATGTTTTTAAAAATAGAGCTTACTTTTGGTTCCATTTTTCAATAAACCCTTTTGCTAATTTTCCGGAAACAGTTAAATCTTCATCCGACCAATTTCCGCGCGTATTTGCGGTTGGTTTTAATGCAGAAGCACCTTCATCTTTATGATTAATCGACCAATTACAATGCGTTAGATTGTTTTTTTTCATGAAATCCATCCAATTTTCGGTAGACGCCGCATCCACTTTACCGCCTCCATCCGCATCAACACTCCCCCACTCTGTGACGATTAAAGCAATCCCATTATCGATCGCTTTCTGTGCTTTATTCATGAGCCATTCTTTATGAGACGCTGCATAGAAATGTAACGTATACGCAATATTTTTATAGCCTTTTATGGGATTATTTGAGGCATCATCTACATCTTGAGACCAATGAGGTGTGCCAACCACAATTATATTATCTGGATCTATTTTTCGAATCGCTGCAATTACGTTTTCGGCATACGGTTTGATGACATCGTCCCATGAAACAACTAAAGGTTCGTTGTAAATTTCATAAATAATGTTTGGATGTTTGCCATATTTTTTAGCCATTTCTGTAAAAAACACAATCGCTTCTGTTTCATTATTTTCAGCTTTATGGCTGTGCCAATCGATAATTACATAGAGTCCCAAATCTAAGCACGCATCTACCACCGTTTCTAATTTCCTTTGATTGGTCTTTTTATCAAAAAGATAACTATCATGAATATCTGGATCTGCTGTCATTGGTATTCTAATAATATCTGCATGCCACTCATCTTTTAAATGTCTAACTACCTTTTTATTATAAAACATATTTCCTCTATAATAATCATTAGACCAGAACAAACTATTCCCAGCAAAACTGACAACTTCTCCTCTACTGTTGACCATGTTGGTGCCATTAATTGAGAGCGCACCATTAAGATGCACAATCGAATCCTCTATTAAACTGACCGCTTGTCGGGTGTCAGCTGTATTGGTTTTGCAGCCTGATAAAATTAAAATGCATAAAATAAAAGTTCTCATATGTGTTATTAAGGTTCGTTATAAAATTGGTGCTCTAACAAATCTAAAATATATTTTTCATTAATTTTTTTGAACCTCTCGGATTTGATGATTCCTAAACCTTTTAAGATGCAGAGTAAACCTATTTTTTTTAAATCAGATTTACATTTATAAAATAATAAATTAATTTTTTTACCAATGATGAAAAACAGAATATTATACTTAGGATTAGTGGTTTTATTGACCGTTGGATGTACGACTAAAAGCAAAAAGCTAACGGAAGATTCAAAAAAGAAACCAAATATTATTTTTTTTATTGCTGATGACATGTACCCTTGGATGTTTAATAATACACCCGAAGGGAAAAATAAAAATGGGGATCCTTTAAACCTAACGCCTACGTTGGATAGAATGGCGAAAGAAGGCGTCTGGCTAGAAAACATGAAGGTTGTATCTCCTGTATGTACGCCAAGTCGTTACAATTGTGTTACTGGAAACTATGCGAGTCGAGCTACGAATGATGCTTTTGTTGGCTTTACTAAAAAAAATGACGGACAAACGGTCATTCAATGGAATTCTTACATTGTTCCAGGTGAAAAAACAATGGGCACCTATTTTCAAAAACTAGGTTACAAAACGGGTTTTGTTGGCAAAAATCATCTTATAGAAAGTTTATCACAAGTGGGAGAATCTGCAGTACCTGATTTGCTTGCAGATCCTAAAGACCCTCAAGTCATTAAAGACTTAGAATACCGTTTCACGGAATTACAAAAAGACATTAAAAAGTCTGGATTTGATTACGCAGATAAATTATACCACAACAACCCCAACTGGTTAGGAATACGAGCATTGGCCTATCAAAACACCGATTGGATTGCAGAAGGTGGCGTCGAGTTTATTGAAACTTATAAAGATGATCCTTTTCTATTATACATTGCAACGACCATCCCACATGCACCTTTAGACCCTGAACGTTCTTGGCAAGCAGATCGAAGAATTACGGCAAGAGGAATTTTAGATAAAGCACCAAATGTATTGCCACAACCCCCAGTAGAATCCATTAAAAAACGAATTAAAGAGGCAGGTTTAGAAGGTAAAAAACGTGAAAATCTATTATGGTTAGATGATGCCGTTGGCGCCTTATTTAAAACATTAGAAAAAGAAGGCGTTTTAAACAATACGATTGTTGTTTTCTTTAACGATCACGGACAAGACTTTAAAGGAACTTTGTATGAAGGCGGTGTGAATGCACAAGCTTTTATTTGGAAACAAGGCGGATTTAAAGTAGGAAATGTATTAACAAATTTAGTTTCAAACGTAGACTTTTTACCCACTCTTTTAGATTTAGCGGGCGACACAAATCACAAAAATGATTTTGACGGAAAAAGTTTTAAAGCTGCTTTAGAAGGCGAAAATCTTGTAGGAAGAACTTCTATGTATCACGAATTAGGATACGCAAGAGCGGTCGTTAAAAATGACTTTAAATATTATGCCGTGAGATACCCAAAATGGGCCCTAGATTTTACATTAGAACAACGAAAAGACACCTTGGCAAAATACTCCAAGTTTAGAGAGTCTTTTGGTGAGCATGCAATTTCAAAGAATCCAAAAGCACCTTATGGGCATTTGGAAATGGTTCCTGGCGGTGGTGGCGCAGAACACAATGCCTACAAAAACCATCCGAACTTTACAGCGACTGATCAGTTGTATGATTTAAAAAACGATCCCAATGAAAAAGTCAATTTATTTAATAACCCTCAATATGCAGAACAATTAAAAATGTTAAAAGCAGAACTAAATTCTTATCTATCCAATTTACCTGGTAAATTTGATCTTTAGTTCCTTTTAGATTTTCAGACCCCATACGACTGCATTTAAAATGCATAAAAACTCCGATGAATCATCGGAGTTTTTTTTAGTTATATCAGAAAACATAAGTTGATTTATGACAACTCATTTGACTTGTATAAATTTGCAAACTAGACATCACCCTAAAAAACTAGATCGGTCTTTAAAAAATAAATGAAGCATTTGAAATACAAATGTTATATTGCAATAAGAAATTGACGGCTCTATTTTTAAGATGAATAGGGCGACTCACAGAATTTAAAGTCATCTAAAACAATATACAATGAGTAAACCAAGCTTTATAAACGAACTCTCTATTCCGGCTATTGCGGCACCAATGTTTTTAATTTCAGGACCAAAACTGGTCATCGAATGTTGTAAAAACGGGATTGTAGGCACATTTCCAGCACTCAACCAACGGACAAGCGAAGGCTTTGAAGAATGGTTGATTGAAATCAAGGCAGCACTTGTTGATTTTGAAAAAGAAACAGGAACAAAACCCGCGCCATTTGGCGTTAATTTGATTGTTCATAAATCAAATCCAAGAGTACAAGCTGATTTGGCGCTCTGTGTCAAACATCAAGTCCCAATTATTATTACCTCGTTGGGAGCCGTGCCTCAACTGGTAGAGGCCATCCATAGTTATGGTGGATTGGTCTTTCATGATGTAATCAAAAAACGGCATGCCGAAAAAGCATCTGAAGCAGGCGTTGATGGACTTATTGTGGTCGCAGCTGGTGCGGGTGGTCATGCAGGAACGCTGAACCCAATGCCGTTAGTCGCTGAAATTAAAAGTTTTTTTAAGAAAACAGTGATTCTATCGGGCTGTATTAGCAATGGTCGTGATATAGCATCCGCCATGCAAATGGGTGCAGATGTTGCTTATATGGGCACTCGATTTATCAATACAAAAGAGAGTAAAGCACCTGAAGCTTACAGGGATATGATTATTTCCAGTGGCGCCAATGATGTGGTCTATACCGCTGCAATTTCTGGGGTTGCTGCTAATTTCCTTCGCCCAAGTATGGAAGCCATGGGCATTACAGAGGATATGCTAAGTCAGGATAAAAAAATTGATTTTGGAAGCGAACTCACGCCCCATGAAAGTGAAGCAAAAGCCTGGGCAACCATTTGGTCGGCTGGGCAAGGCGTGACTAATATTCATGACTCCCCTTCTGTAGCAGAGTTGGTCGCTACTATGAAAACGGAATTTAAACAAGCCATCGAAGCTCAATACCAACTTTTGGAAACGTATAAATAATTTTATATAGACGTGTAATTTTAAGCCTGTGAAAACAGGCTTTTTTTAGGACGAATCGCGAACCGAAAGCGTAGAACTCACCACCACTTCTTTCATTTCTTTGGATTTGGTTCTCAGTGCTTCGACCATCATCGCTGCCGCTGAGTTTCCAATCGTATAACTATGTTGATTGATCGTAGTTAATTCGGGAGTCAAGTTATGCGCCATACGTTCACTGGCATACCCAATCACTGCCACATCTGATGGGATCTGTTTTCCAGATATTTTAACTGCTTTTAAGGCTGCTAAAGAGGCATCGGTATCCAATGCAATAATTGCATCTACTGGGTTCGCTTTTAAATAATCGACCATATCACTGCCTGCATGGTGTTCATCCGACTCTAAAATCACTGGCGATAAACCAGCGGTTCCCATGGCTTTGACATACCCTTCCGAACGTTGCTGCCCTACATTTAATTTATGAATGGTGGATAATAATACGATGTGCTTTCGCTTTGAACTAATTAATTTTTGAGTTGCTTCAGATAGGGCCGTAAAATCATTCGTCGTCACTTTTCCACAGTTGACAGATTCAATCACCCGATCAAACATCACAATCGACTTCCCATTGTCCAGCACATTGGTGAAATGATCATAATTTTGTAACGACTGCGTTTCTTCACTCACGGCGACTATAAAACCATCGACCACCCCATTGGATAACATATTAAATGTTTCTACCTCTTTGGCGTGCGATTCTTTGGTTAAACACACAATAATATTAAAATTAGTATCCGAAATTAAACTCTCAATCCCATACAACGCGCGTGCAAAAAAACTGTTTTGAACACTTGGAATCACTACTGCAATGGTATTGGTTTTTCCCGATTTGAGACCAACCGCAATTTTATTGGGTTGATAATTATGAAGTTTTGCCAATTCAACAATCCTTGTTTTGGTGGCATCACTTATCTCGTGACTGTCATTCAGTGCTTTTGAAATGGTTGAAATAGACACTCCTAAAA
>ERZ807291.343-NODE-343-length-77759-cov-72.332390_pt1 | contig 77759 bp, 77 predicted proteins | sample MGYA00521257_ERZ807291 | MGnify/ENA primary metagenome ERZ807291 (study PRJEB31413, sample SAMN03169783) | marine metagenome | biome: Marine; feature: Water; material: Subsurface seawater | place: North Sea | collected 2011-04-28 | depth 1 m m ... | reverse complement strand
TTTATTTCCATGAGTTTTATGATGATGAATTTGTTTCAATATATGCTATTTTTTACAACTCTTAAAAGTTGAAAATTATTATGAACCCTACTTTACAATGATTTTGTTCTTCCACCATCCACAGGAAGATTAATTCCTGTAATATAACTTGCAGAATTACTAGCTAAAAATGTTACAGCAGCAGCAGTTTCCTCTGGCTTTGCAAATCGTTTTGCCGGTACATAGTCTTTCATAATTTGAGTCATTTTTTCTTGAGTGGTATTTGCACCTTTCGCTTTGATACTAATAATCTGATCTAAACGCGCTGTATCTGTAAATCCTGGTAATACATTATTCATGGTTATTCCAAACTCTGCCAATTCACTTGCCATTGTTTTTGACCAATTAGCTACAGCATTTCTAATGGTATTACTAACACCTAAACCGGGTATTGGTTCTTTCACAGAAGTTGAAATAATATTTATAATTCTTCCAAAACATTGTTTTTTCATAAAAGGAACTACAGATTGCACTAATATTTGATTGACTAATACATGCATTTGAAAAGCCGCCGAAAACTCATTTATACTAGCATCTATGATAGCTCCACTTTTAGGTCCTCCTGTATTATTGATTAAAATATGAAAACTGTTACAATTAGATAGAACATGCTTAACTTGGTCTGAATTAGAAAAATCTGCTACTAAATATCCATGTTTTTGCTGCCCATTTTGAGGAAGTTCCTTTAGAACTTCTTGAAGTATTTCTTTGTTTCTAGCAATTAAAGTAACATTTACGCCTTCTTTAGCCAAAGCAAATGCTGTAGCCTTTCCTATGCCCTGAGTACTCCCGCAAACAAGTGCGTTTTTATTTTGCAATCCTAATTCCATATGTATATTATATATCTATGTTGATTATTAATTGTATTTAATGCAAATATTTTTAGGTTCTGTAAAAAAGCGCAGAGCCTCAAAACCTCCCTCTCTTCCAACACCTGAATTTTTCACGCCTCCGAATGGAGTTCTAAGGTCTCGTAACAACCATGTATTTACCCAAACGATTCCTGTATGAATCTGCCTAGAGATTCTCATAGTTTTCTTTAGATCATTAGTCCATAATGTAGCAGACAATCCATAAGAACTAACGTTTGCCATTGCTAATACTTCATTTTCATTATTAAAAGGCATAATGGTTACCACGGGTCCAAATATTTCTTCTTGATTTAACAAACATGAATTATCTTTAACCTCTATGATGGTAGGCTCTAAATAATAGCCACTTTCAAAATTATGAACAGAAACTGAATTTCCTCCAAAAATTACTTTCCCTCCATATTGCGCTGCATTATCAATATATGACCTAACTTTTTCTAGATGTGGTTTTGAAACTAAAGCACCCAAATCTGAGGTTGAATCAAAAGGATTACCAACTTTTAATTTTGATACAGCAGTTATAAAATCAGTTTTAAATTTTTGATAGATTGATGCTTCAATAAAAATTCTACTTCCACATAAACAAATTTGACCTTGGTTGGCAAATGAGGATCTAACTGTTGTCTGTAACATTTCACTATAATCACAATCTGAGAAAATAATAGCTGGATTTTTCCCACCCAACTCAAGTGATAATTTTTTAAACATTGGCGCCGCAACTTTAGCAATATGAGCACCTGTTTGAGTACCTCCAGTAAATGAAATCGCTTTAATTTCTGGATGAGCAACAATAGCCTGCCCTATAGTTTTCCCTGAACCGTGAACAATATTTAAAACGCCTTTTGGTAGACCTGCTTCATTTAATATCTCCCCTAATAAAAAAGCAGTCATTGGAGTAATTTCACTTGGTTTAGCCACAACACAATTTCCTGCAGCTATTGCAGGTGCAATTTTCCATGTAAATAAATACAGCGGCAGATTCCATGGTGAAATACATCCAACAACACCAATAGGTTGTCTAAGTGTAAAATTAATAGCATTTAATCCGACACTATCATGGGTTTCTGAGGCAAATTGAGTAATAGCATTGGCAAAAAACTGAAAATTAGCAGCAGCTCTTGGAATATCAATAGATTTAGCTAACTCTAGAGGCTTTCCATTATCTTTAGCTTCAGCTGCAGCAAGTTCTGGTAATTTTTTAGTTATTAAATGAGCAATCTTAGAGAGAATTTGTGATCTTTTTTCTAAAGTTGTTTCAGACCATTTTGGAAATGCATTTTTTGCCGCTTTAAATGCATTTTTTAAATCTATATCTGAAGAATTAGGAATTTGACTATAAATCTCACCGTTAGAAGGATTATAATTATCAATCCAATTATCTAAAATTGGATTTACAAATTCACCGTTAATGTAATTTTTAATTTTCATGATAATTTCTGTGTCCAACTAAATTATATAACATCTTTTTAGTTATGTAGCTCAAAAAGCTACTCATTAAAACTGATATTTAATCGCGAAAGACAAATTTTAATTCCTTGTCTAAAATTACTGTTTTTTATATGCTGTTACTTTAATTTCTACAACTAAATCTGGATGTGGTAATTGATGAACAGCTACAGTAGTTCTTGAAGGACCTGTTTCCTTATCAAAAAACTCTCCATAGGCTTTATTATACTCTGCAAAATCATTCATATTAACAAGAAAAGAAGAAACATCTACCACATCTTTTAAGCTTGCCCCAACAGTTTGAAGATTTTTGTCAATATTTCGTAAAACTTCTCTTGTTTGCTCTACAATATTTAATCGCTTTGTTCCCATTTCATCAATAATCGTTACTCCAGCAATACTGTTATCTTCTCTTCGAGAACTAGTCCCCGATACAAAAATAAAATCTCCTACAACTTTTACATGAGGGTAAGCTCCTCTTGGCGATACTTTAGTACTCATTTTTTTAATTATAATAATTAATAGTCTCTTTAACGCTGATATGTAATAGGATTACACATCAGCTAAAGTATAAATATACACAAGTTCATTAACAATACAATTATGAAGAATTTTGATCTTATTGGACGCTATTGATAAAACGACTAAATATTTTATATGTCATTATTTTATACAGGTAATTACATCAAAAGTTTATTTGTTTCCTCTTGTACTTTGTAAAAGATTTTATTCATTAATTCTTTAGACATTTGTAATGAAGAAGAATATATTGGATTTTCTGCCATTTTTAGTAAGACTTTATCTTGTGCTCTTCCTTTTGTCATTGCCTCATGATATCCAATATACTCATTAAAAGTAACCAAAGAGTATTTAGAAAAATATTCTGTTGGAAAATACTTTTCTAAGTTCATTTCAACAATTCTTTTTTCTTTGAATAACGGATTAGCAACATGATCACGCATTTCGTAATAATTATCAATAGCTAAATCTGCAATAGCGTCTGTATCAATTTTTCGTTGTTTTTGAAATTCTGAAAATACTGTTAACCAGTCTCCTTCGAATTGATTTAACACGTTGTCAAAAACATAAACATCCTCTAAAGAAGCATTCATTCCTTGTCCATAAAAAGGTACAATAGCATGTGAGGAGTCACCAAGTAATAATGTATTTCCTTTATAGGACCAAGGATAGCACTTAACAGTCCCTAACTTACCAGTTGGATTATTTTCAAATTCTTTTAATACATCTGGAATTAATGACAAAGCATCTGGAAAGTCTTTTTTAAAAAATTCTATAATCTTTTCTTCTGTAACTAGATTGTCAAAATTATACAATCCCTCAGAATAACTTAAAAATAACGTTACCGTAAAACTTCCATCCATATTTGGGAGTGCAATAAGCATATAATCTCCTCGAGGCCATATATGAAGATGTTCTTTACTTATAATATGGTTTCCGTTTATATCAGCAGGTATTTCGAGTTCTTTATATCCATGTGTCAGAAAGTCTTGAGTTACACTAAACTCAGGAAATTGTTTTTCATAGCTTTTTCTCAATGAGGAACCAGCACCATCTGTTCCAAAAATAACATCAGCCTGCACAGTAAATTGTTTTTCAGAATCAAAAGATTGAAAACTTGCTATTTTAGTTTCAATATCTATCTCTAAACACCTGGTGTTGAAATGAATTTTTACATTTGAATATTTTTCTGCTTCGGTGAGCAATAGTCCGTTTAGGTCTCCTCTAGATATCGAATTGATAAACTCTCCTTCTCTTCCAGAATAATTAGACTCAAAAGTATTTGATGCTACATCATGCATTAAACGACCTTTCATTGGAATACATAACTCTCTTGCCTTTTCCTCAATACCAGCCATTCGAAGGGCCTTTAAGCCTCTGTTAGACAAAGCTAAATTAATTGATCTTCCAGCTGAAATATCTGACTTTCTTAGATCAGACCTACTTTCATAAACTACTACTTGATAGCCTCTTTGAGCCATTCTTAATGCTAGCATAGAGCCACACAAACCAGCTCCAACTATAAGTATTTTCTCTTTTTTATTCATTTACAATAAACTTTCTAAAATTGTTACCATATGATATACATCTTCAAAACTTGTATACATTGGTACTGGGGCACATCTAATAACATCCGGTTCACGCCAGTCTGTTATGATGTTGTTTTCTGTTAGTTTTTTATGAAGATTTTTATCTGTGTTTTTAACTTGTAAAGACAACTGACAACCTCTTTCATTTGGGTTAGTAGGTGTTATTATCTTGATGGTATCTGAAGCTATTTCATTAACTAAATACTCAAAGAAACCTGTTAATTTTTTTGATTTTTTAACCAATGCATCCATCCCTACTTTTTCAAAAATATCTAAAGATGCCTTAACAGCTGCCATTGATAAAATAGGAGGATTACTTAATTGCCAACCCTCTGCACCTTCCATTACATCAAAAGGTTGCCTCATATTAAATCGTGTTTCTTTGTTGTGATTCCACCAACCTGCAAATCTTGGTAAATCTTTTCTTTGTGCGTGTTTTTCATGTACAAACAATCCTGATAAACTTCCAGGGCCAGAATTTAAATACTTATAGGTACACCAAGCTGCAAAATCAATAGAACTGTCATGAAGATTGGGTTGAATATTTCCTGCTCCGTGAGCTAAATCTATTCCTACCATACATTTTTTTGCATGCCCTAATTCAGCAATTTTTTTGATATCCAAATATTGCCCTGTGTAATAATTAACTCCACCAATTAACAACAAAGCTACCTCATCACCTTGTGAATCTAGTATGGATTTCAAATCCTCTAATTCAAGTAATTCTTTTCCTTCTTTTGGTTTCCATTCTATGAGAGCTTCCTCTGGATCGAATCCATGAAAAAATAATTGCGACTGAACAGCATATCTATCTGATGGAAATGCATCACTTTCAATAATTATTTTATACTTGGTTTTTGAAGGCTGATAAAAAGACACCATCAATAAATGAAGATTCGTTGTTAATGTATTCATAACAACTACTTCAATAGGCTTTGCACCAACAACTTTTGCCATAGTATCTGTTAAAAGCTCATGATATGACAACCATGGGTTTTTTGCTTCAAAATGTCCTTCTACCCCAAAATTTGCCCAATCATGAAGCTCTTGCTCAATATATTTAGAAGTGATTTTTGGTTGTAACCCTAACGAATTTCCCGTAAAATAAAGCCATTCTTTTCCGTGTTTATCTCTAGGAATATGAAATTGATTTCTAAGGTATGAGATTGGATCTTCTTGATCTAATTGTTTTGCGTAGTCTAGTGAATTTTGGTAAGTCATTAAATAAAAAACGATTGCTCTCAAATATAGAACAATCATTTTTTAGAAAATAATTTTTATGATTTTTTTGACAAACAGCATTAATACAATACACGAAACTTTATAGTTCCTTCAACATCTTTTAGGGCTTTAATTACTTTCTTATTGTATTCTTTGTCTATATCTGTAATTACGTATCCAACTTTTGCATCGGTAGATAAGAATTGACCTATAATATTTAATTCAAATTCAGCTAAAACTCTATTAATATTGGCCATTACCCCTGGTACATTTTTATGAATATGTAAAAAACGATGAGCTTTGATTTGCCTTGGCAATCTAATATTAGGAAAATTAACAGCATCAACTGTATTTCCAGAATTTATATAAGCCATTATTTTTCCAGGCACAAAATCTGCAATATCTCGCTGTGCTTCTTCTGTACTTCCCCCTACATGCGGGGTTAATATAACATTATCTAACCCTTTTAAATCTGTATAATAATCTCCATTAGCTCTTGGCTCTTCTGGATATACATCTATGGCAGCTCCTGCTAGTTTTCCTGACTCTAAAACTTCCCTAAGTGCTTTGATGTCTACCACAAATCCTCTAGAAAGATTTACTAGATGAGCTCCATCTTTCATTTGAGCCAGCTCATTCTTACCTATAAAATTTTTATTAGCAGCATTGTCATCTATGTGTAATGTTACTACATCAGAAATAGCTAGCAACTCTTTTAAATTTTGAATTCTTGTTGCATTTCCTAGGGCTAACTTATCCTCTACATCAAAATAATAGACATCCATTCCTAATGCCTCAGCTAAAACTGATAGTTGTTTCCCAATATTTCCATATCCAACTATTCCTAATTTTTTACCTCTTACCTCTCTTGAGCCTTCAGCTGTTTTATTCCATTGTCCATTGTGTAATTCTGTACTCCTTTGAAATACTGATCGCATGAGCATAATAATTTCACCAATAGCTAATTCCACGACAGATCTAGTGTTGCTGTAGGGTGCATTAAAAACAGTAATTCCATTTTCTTTACATGCATCTAAATCTATCTGCTTAGTTCCAATACAAAAGGCACCAATACTCATTAATTTGGTAGCCGATTCTACTACTCTCTTGGTTACTTTAGTTTTAGATCTTATACCCAACACATGAACTCCCTCTAATTTTTTTATTAATTCATCTTCAGATAAACTAGTTTTTACAGTTTCTACAGAAAACCCATCTCCAGTTAATTTTTCAAAAGCATCTGGATGAACATTTTCTAATAATAAAATTTTGATTCTATTTTTAGGATATGAAATGTTTCTTGGAAGCTTATTTACATACAAAAATTCGTCAAAATTTGGCGTAATGTGATCTGCATTTTCTATCGTCTTTTCTCTAGAAATATTTTCGGTGTATGCAAAAAAAGTATCAGCAACTCCAGCTTCTTTTGTAACGTAATCACTATAGCCATCACCTATTACTTGAATCTCACCTTCAAGATCTAAATTTTTTAAACATTGAATTTTCCCATTGTGAGTAGACAACACATTGTTACTGTCAAAACCTACAATTAAATCATTATCATCATATTCAAATGTATTGGCAAAAACTCTCTCTGTAGGAATATTATAATCTTTAACTATATCGTCAATAAACTCTTTAAAGCCACAAGAAATAACGTAAATATTATCAGAAAAGTTTTCAAAAAATTCTTTATTTCTCTCGATAGAAATAGAAACCTTCTTTCGTAACTGATTGATAAGAATAGGAAGATCCGATTTTTTTGCATTTAATAGTTGTATCCTTTTTTTTAGGGATTCTGTGAAGGAAATTCTACCATCAATTCCAAGGTTAGTAATGTCTACTATCTCATTAATTATCTCGTCTTTTTTACTATTGTTAACCAACGAAATTTCTGCTAGAACATCCAGAGCTTCAACACTTGTTAGTGTACTGTCAAAATCAAATACAAAATTTCTTTTTGTTTGAATCATGTTTACTTTTTCTATGCAATAAATTTACGAAATGAGAAGCTATAATTTCATACAAGAATTATTTTTTTACTACAACGTTTTCATCAATCATTATAAACCAATAAAAGAATTGATATTAAATGAAATTATTAAACTTAATTTTAAAAAATAAGAAGTAATATCCACCATAAAACCGGTAGAGACTCTACCCAAAAAGAGCTATAGTATTTAGATTGATTTTGAGTGGAACGCATCAAAAATAAAAGTAAAATAAAACAAATTATTAGGAAAATATTTTTATGAGATAGAGATGCTGTTAATAAAAACTCAAGGGTTAATGAAAAAAGCAGCAAAACAAAACCAACTTTTTTTGTTTTTTTAACTCCAATCTTTTGAGGAAGAGTTTTAATGTCTTTAATATCTAGATGCATGTCTCTAATTTCAAAAGGAAATATTAAAACCAAAACAAAAAACATCCGTTGCAAAAACGATAGAATTAAATCAACGCCTATGGGAGTTTCATGAACTAATAACGGAATACTAGAGCTAACACCTGCCCAAACAAAAGCTACTAGGAATATTTTCAAATAACTTACTTTTCTTAAATTTTTTTGAAATCCACTAAGAAAAGGCACTACATAAATAAAAGTAATGATCATAAAAGGAAAAAAATAAAACAACGCTACTGAAGAAATTTTTGTGCCATAATAAATAAGAAAAAAAAAACTTAAAAAAGAAAAAATTTGAATCAATCTCATGTTTTTTGTCAGACTCATATGATAGAATTTAGCTACACCTGCATACTTAATAAAATTGTACCCAGTTATGGTTCCATAAAAAATAAAATAATCTAAGTTTTCATTGTAAGATATTCCTGCATATAATTCTGTAATTCTAACGAGTGAATACACCGACAAAGCCACGTGAATACTAGAGTTAATGTAAAAATTAAAGATTAATTTCATATATGTCATTAGACAAAAATAAGAATTCTTTTATCAACAACTACATGTTAATTATTTGATAGTATTTTAACTATTTTATAAGTAAATAATTTCTCATTTTTTCGTTAATTTTGCATAAAATTCATATCACTATACCAATGAACACTAATTCATTTCAAAGAAGACATATTGGACCAGATGAAAATGAACAAAAGCAAATGCTTGATGTTATTGGAATTAAAAGTCTTGACCAATTGATTAAGGAGACTATCCCGGAGGATATTAGACTTCAAAAATCTCTGGATTTGGAAGATCCAATGAGTGAATATGAATATTTAAACCACATTGAAGAACTTTCAAAGAAAAACAAAATATTTAAGAGTTACATTGGACTTGGTTATCATGAAGCTATAGTGCCAAGTGTTATCAAAAGGAATATATTAGAAAACCCAGGATGGTATACTGCATACACACCTTATCAAGCAGAAATTGCTCAAGGAAGATTGGAAGCCTTGTTAAATTATCAGACTATGGTATGCGATTTAACCGGTATGGAATTGGCTAATGCTTCTCTGTTAGATGAGTCTACAGCTGCAGCTGAAGCTATGGCTTTATTATTTGATGTACGTGAAAGATCACAAAAAAAAGCAGGTGTAAATAAGTTCTTTGTTTCCGAGGAAGTATTGCCACAAACTTTATCCGTATTAAAAACTAGAGCAATCCCTATTGGAGTAAATTTGGTAATTGGAAATCATGAAGAATTTGATTTCTCAGATGAATATTATGGAGCTATTGTTCAATATCCAGGAAAACATGGTCAAGTTTATGATTATACTAACTTTATTGGGAAGGCTAATGCCAACAATATTAAAGTAGCTGTTGCTGCTGATATTTTATCTCTTGTAAAATTAAAAGCTCCTGCAGAATTTGGAGCTGATGTAGTTGTAGGAACTACCCAGCGTTTTGGTATTCCTTTAGGCTATGGTGGACCTCACGCTGGATATTTTGCTACAAAATCAGCTTATAAAAGAAGTATTCCTGGAAGAATTATTGGTGTTACGAAAGATAAAAATGGAAATAGAGCACTTCGAATGGCTCTTCAAACTAGAGAGCAACACATCAAAAGAGAAAAAGCTACATCAAATATTTGTACAGCTCAAGTACTACTTGCAGTTATGGCAGGAATGTATGCCACTTATCACGGAAAAAGAGGAATTCAGTTCATTGCCGATTCTGTTCATAAAAGTACAACTACACTAGCTACTTCATTAAATGATTTAGGTTTTAAACAAATTAATAACCATTATTTTGATACAATTACCATAAAAGCAGATGCAATTACTCTGAAAAACACTGCTGAATCCCAAAATATTAATTTTAACTATATAGACAACGAAACTGTCTCTATCTCAATAAACGAAACTGTAGGATTAAAGGAAATAAATGCCATACTTTTTACATTTACAAGTGCTTTTAATCTTCCTGAAAAATTAATCACAAGTTTTACTGAAATTGACTCTATTCCTGACTTAGCTAAAAGAAACACTTCTTTTCTAGACAACGAGATATTTAACTCATTTCAATCAGAAACTGAAATGATGCGATATATAAAAAGACTAGAGCGTAAAGATTTAGCATTAAATCATTCTATGATCTCGCTAGGTTCATGTACAATGAAATTAAATGCTGCCTCAGAGATGCTTCCACTAAGTCATGCAAACTGGGGTAATATTCATCCATTTGTTCCTCTAAACCAAGCAGAAGGATATCAAGAGGTATTGACTAAACTGGAAGAACAATTAAATGAAATTACAGGTTTTGCAGGAACTTCACTGCAACCAAATTCTGGAGCTCAAGGAGAATTTGCCGGCTTGATGACTATTAGAGCTTATCATATTAACAATGGAGATCATCATAGAAATATTTGTTTAATTCCTGCTTCTGCTCATGGAACTAATCCTGCCTCAGCAGTAATGGCTGGAATGAAAGTAATTGTTACAAAAACAGCTGAAAATGGAAATATTGATGTTCTTGATCTTAAAGAAAAGGCATTAAAATATAAAGATAATTTAGCTGCTTTGATGGTAACTTATCCATCCACACATGGTGTTTTTGAGAGCGCAATTAAAGAGATTACACAAATTATTCATGACAACGGAGGTCAAGTATATATGGACGGTGCCAACATGAATGCCCAAGTAGGTTTAACTAATCCTGCAACCATTGGCGCAGATGTTTGCCATCTCAACTTACACAAAACATTTGCTATACCTCATGGTGGAGGTGGTCCTGGAGTTGGTCCAATTTGCGTAGCTCCACAACTGGTTCCTTTTTTACCAACAAATCCTCTTATTCCAACTGGGGGTGAAAAAGCGATTACCGCTATATCTGCTGCCCCTTGGGGAAGTGCATTAGCTTGTCTTATTTCCTATGGTTATATTAAAATGCTTGGATCTAAAGGTGTAACAGACTCTACAAAATTAGCTATTCTAAATGCCAACTACATTAAAGAAAGACTAGACGGACATTATGATACTTTATACAAAGGAGAAATGGGAAGAGCTGCCCATGAAATGATTATTGATTGTCGTGATTTTAAAGAAAATGGAATTGAAGTTGTAGATATTGCAAAACGATTGATGGATTACGGTTTTCATGCCCCAACAGTCTCTTTCCCTGTTGCTGGAACAATGATGATTGAACCTACTGAATCTGAAAATATTAGTGAATTAGATAGATTTTGTGAAGCAATGATCTCTATTAGAAAAGAGATAGCATTTGCAATCAAAGATCAACCGAATAATGTTTTAAAGAATGCTCCACATACAATGGCTATGATTACTGCTGATGAATGGGACTTTCCTTATTCTAGACAAGTAGCTGCATTTCCTCTAGAGTTTGTTCACGATAACAAATTCTGGCCAACTGTTAGAAGAGTAGATGAGGCTTTTGGAGACAGAAACTTAATTTGTTCTTGCAATCCTATTGAAGATTATATGGAAGCTTAGTAGAAATAAAAAGAAAATTAAAAAGCCTCGACAATGTCGGGGCTTTTTTTATTCTGTGAATCAAAAAATTATTTTTTGAATTTTGCGTATTTAGTTTTGAACTTATCAATACGACCTGCTGTATCAACTAGTTTAGATTTACCAGTATAAAATGGATGAGATGTTCTAGATATCTCTAATTTTATTAAAGGATACTCTACACCATCAACTTCTAAAGTTTCTTTTGTATTAGCAGTAGAACGTGTTAAAAAAACATCTTCATTAGACATATCTTTAAACGCTACCATTCTATAATTTTCTGGATGTATTCCTTTTTTCATGTTTACTATCTTTAAATATTCTACTTAATGTTTAATTAAGAGCAAAGTTGGTAAAGCCTTCTCGAAATTTATCAAAAAGACACATTTATCCTTTTGAGGATGCAAATTTAACCATATTTTTCAATTTACAAACAAATAAATTGTTTTATTTGTATAAAAATAATCTAAATGAAACCCATCTTCACATTCTCTATTTTACTGTTTATATTCATAGCTATAACTTCATGCGAATCTCAATATAATTTATCAATTATTGCTCCTAAGAAAGCTGTTTTAAATGATAAAGTAGAAATTAGTTTGAGTGAAGAAAATAATTTTCCCATAGAGGAAGTAACTTTTTTTGTAAACGGAAATGAAATTTTATCTGAAAAAAAGTCATTTATTTTAGATACCAAAGAGTATGGAACAGGAAAGTTAATTATTTCTGCAATGGTAGCTTATGGTGATCAGAAAAGTAAAAGGGTTAATAATTCTGTAGAGGTATTTTCAAATACCCCTTTTATATCCTATGGATATAAGATTATAAATACCTACCCACATGATGGAAATGCCTACACTCAAGGATTAGAATATCATAAAGGATTCTTATATGAAACCACAGGTCAAAACGGACAATCTTCCCTAAGAAAAGTTGATTTAAAGACAGGTAAAGTCCTGAAAAAAATTGAGCTTGAAAAAAAATATTTTGGAGAAGGAATGACAATCGTCAATAATAAAATCTATTTTTTAACTTGGAAAGCTAATAAGGGTTTTGTTTATAATCTAAATACATTTGAGTTAGAAAGTGAATTCTCATATAACAGAAGTAAAGAAGGATGGGGCTTAACTCATTCTGAAACTGAATTAATAAAATCTGATGGAACTAGTAAAATTTGGTTTTTAGATCCTTCTTCACAAAAAGAAAAAAGATACATACAGGCCTATACTAATAAACAAAGCATTAGTCAGCTTAATGAACTTGAATTTATTGATGGGAAAATCTATGCTAATTACTGGCAAAAACCTCTAATAGCAATCATCAATCCAAATAATGGTATTGTTGAAGGAATTGCTAACCTTAGTGATTTAGTGAAAGAAATAGAAAAAACTCAAACATTAATAAAAGATAATGATGTTTTAAATGGAATAGCCTATGACAAAGAAACCAATAGATTATTTGTAACTGGCAAAAACTGGCAAAAACTATACGAAATAGAACTTATAAAAAAATAATAATCAACTTAGTTTAAAGTTATACTTTTAAACAAATTTTTTAAATGAGAAATTTACTGATACTTCTATCTATAATTCTAACTTTATCTATTTCATCTTGTCGAAAAGATTTTAGTACAGTGCCAAGTTTTGGTCAATTAGAGTTCTCAAAAGACACCGTTTTTTTAGATACTATATTTTCAAACATTGGATCGGCAACTTATAACTTAAAAGTTTATAACAGAGGAAACCAAGATATTACAATTCCTACTATCGTTTTAGAGAAAGGATTGAGTTCTAACTACAGGTTAAATGTGGATGGAATACCTGGGAAAGATTTTCAAAATATTGATATTTTAGCTAAGGATAGTATTTTTGTTTTTGTTGAAACCACTGTAGATATTTCCTCGATTTCAGATCCATTATATACTGATAAGATTTTATTTGATAACGGAACTAATCAACAAGAAGTAGAGTTGGTGACGCTTGTTCAAGATGCAAACTTTATTTTTCCTGACAGAGACCCATTTACTATGACCGTAAATTCTCTGATATTAGATGGTGAAACCACTTCCATCAACGGGCGATTTTTAACCACTGAAGAACTTATTTTCACGAATACAAAACCTACAGTTATATATGGATATGCTGCTGTTCCAGAAAATAGTACATTAACGGTTACAGCTGGAGCAAAAGTTTATTTTCACAATAATTCTGGATTAATCATTGATCGAGGAGCAAGCTTAAAAGTAAATGGGAGTCTAAATGAAAAAGTAGTTTTTGAGGGTGACAGGTTAGAAAATACATTTAGTAATATTCCTGGCCAATGGGGAACCATTTGGCTAAGAGCTGGAAGTAAAGAAAACGAGATCAATAACGCTCAAATAAAAAATGGAATCATTGGGATTCTAGTTGATTCAATATCATTGAATACAACTCCTACGTTGATTATAAAGAATTCTGAGATCACAAATCATTCAAACTTTGGTTTGTATGGAAGAGAAACAAGTATTGTTGGGGAAAATTTAGTCATTGGTAATGCGGGAGAAGCATCTCTTGCGTGTACTATCGGTGGAAACTATAACTTTACTCATAGTACGTTTGCAAATTATTGGACTAATGGTATTAGATCATTACAAACTGTTTATATTAACAATTTTTACACCTATAATAATTCTAGTGGACAAGAAATTACCGAAACTAGAGACTTAGTTGCCGCTAATTTTACAAATTGTATTATTGATGGCAATAATAATATAGAATTTCTTCCAGATAGAGTTGAGGGAAGTATTTTTAATTTTAAAGTATCTAACACTTTGATAAAATTTTCTGATCTCAATAATTTATTTACTGGAATTCCTGAAATAAATTTTGATGATACTAATTTGTATGATAATATTATCCTAAATGGGGTATCACATTTTAAAAACCCAACTATGAATGATTTTATTATAGGGCAAGAAAGCCAAGCTATTAACTTTGGGAATTCTGATGGAGCCAATTTAATCCCTTTAGACATTTTAGGAGTCTCAAGATTATTGAGCCCTGATGCTGGAGCTTACCAACACATTGATTTTTAAAATAGATACTATATCTTTAAATTAAACATGAACCATTACCAATAAAATAGAAATGAAATGAAAAAAGTAATTATTACAGGTACTAGTAGAGGAATTGGTTTTGAATTAGCTCAACAATTTGCCAAGAATAATTTTCAAGTTCTGGCGCTTTCAAGAAATAGCGCTCCGCTTGAAAATTTAAAATTAAATAATATAACTACTTTATCGGTTGATGTTAGTAGCAACAAAGACTTAAAAAAAGTAGCTACTTACATTCACAAAAATTGGAATGAAGTTGATATTTTGATTCATAATGCTGGATTTTTAATTAATAAGCCTTTTGAGGATTTAACAAAAGATGATTTTTTAAAAGTATATAATGTAAATATTTTTGGTGTTGCTGAATTGACTCAAATATGTATCCCTTTTTTAAAAAAAGGGAGTCATGTTGTAACTATAAGTAGTATGGGTGGTATTCAAGGTAGTTTGAAATTTCCTGGATTAGCCGCATACAGCTCTGCAAAAGGTGCTGTTATAACCTTATCAGAATTACTTGCAGAAGAATATAAAGAAAAAGAAATTGCATTTAATGTTCTTGCTCTTGGTGCAGTTCAAACAGAAATGCTTGCAGAAGCATTTCCAGATTACCAGGCCTCTCTTCAAGCAAATGAAATGGCAAATTATATATATAATTTTGCAATTTCAGGAAATAAATTTTATAATGGTAAAGTGCTACAGGTATCTAATACAACACCTTAACTTTTTTTGAATTTCATTACTTTATAAACCTAGAAATTGGCTATTAGTTTAAAAAAATACATACCAGAAAAAGCTTCCAATACCTCAGAAGAACTTCTAGAACGTTATAAAATAAATTTAAAAATTGTAAACGAACGTCAAACAAAACATGGTGATTTTAGAAAACTCTCTAATGGAAAACTTCAAATCACTATTAACAACAACTTAAATCCTTATCAATTTTTACTTACTTTAATTCACGAGATTGCTCATCATGTAACTTTTATTGAAAACGGAAGAGTTAAACCTCACGGAAAAGAATGGAAACGAAATTTCCAGCATCTAATGTTACCTTTTTTACAACCCTCTATTTTTCCTAATTATATGCTAACTCCTCTGGCTAATTATTTAAAAAACCCGAAGGCAAGCACAGACAGTGACACAAAGTTATCTTTAGCTCTCAAAGAGAATATTGCTGAAGAAGGAAAGAATTTTATCTTTGAATTACCAATTAATAGTACCTTTATTTTTAAAGGTAAATTGTATGAGAAAGGGAACAAAAGAAAAACTCGATACGAATGCATTCATTTGAAAACAAATCGTGTTTATCTTTTCAATCAAAATGCAGAGGTTATTTTAATGAAAAAATAAAAATATGGAAGACCATCAATCAAATCAATCAGAGGTAAAACAAGAAAATATAAAAAAAGAATTTAAAAGTTTTGCTATTAGTTTAAAAGAGTTCTTTTTTGATCTTCTTGACATTAGAGAAGGAACAGATAAAAAAGTTACTATTCAGAAAATTAAAGATGGAATTCATGTTAAAAGTCACACAGCATGGATTCTTGTTTTCTCAATTATTATTGCCTCCATTGGTTTAAACATAAGTTCTCCAGCAGTTGTTATTGGCGCCATGCTAGTTTCTCCACTTATGGGCCCAATCCTAGGAATTGGTCTCTCAATTGGAATTAACGATATAGACACCATGAAAAGCTCTCTAATAAATCTTGGAGTGATGGTAGGCATCAGTGTTGTCACATCCTTCATATTCTTTAGTATTCCTATATTTCAAGAACTAACACCTGAGTTGTTGGCAAGAACAAAACCAGATGTAAGAGATGTGCTTATTGCAATTGCTGGTGGTTTAACTCTTATTGTAGCTCTCAGTAGATATAAAGAAATGACAAATACTATAGCAGGTATAGCTATTGCTACAGCTTTAATGCCTCCCCTATGTACAGCTGGTTATGGATTAGCTGTAGGTAATTTAACGTTTTTTGGAGGTGCCATGTTTTTGTTCATTATCAATTCTATATTCATAGCTTTAGCTACGTTCGTCATCATTAAATTTTTAAATTTTCCAGTAGTTAAATATATAAATTCTGCGAGTAGAAAAAGAATTGCAAGTTTAGCATCTACTATTGCATTAATAATATTTTCTTATAGTATATATACATTTGTACAGTTATATAAACAAAATACATTTGAACAGAATTCAACTAAATTCATTGATGATTTGGAACAAGCCACAGGAGCTGGAATCATCAATAAAAAAATAATCTATGCCGATAAAAGAATTGACTTAGTAAACATTGGAAAAAAATTAACAGAGGATGAACAAATTAAATGGAAATCAAAACTAGCAGAATATAAATTAAATAATACTACGCTGAAAATTACACAAGATGAAGAAACCTCAAAATTATCTGACAAAGTAAAGTCGATTGAAGATTTATATGTGAAAAATCAAAAGTTGATTGCCTCTAAAGAAGAGAGTATTCAGGAAAAAGATGATAAAATTAAAGAATTAATTAAAGCTTTAGAAAAACTAACTAAAGAAGAAATTCCTTTTACTCAAATTAGTCAAGAAGCAAAAATTAATTACGAAGGATTAAAAACTATTAGTTTCTCAAAAGTTATTTCAACAAATTTTGAAACAATAGACACAATCCCTGTAGCCACAATTAGTTGGTATGATAGTATTACAAATAAAGATGAGCTAGGAGTTAAAATGACTAAATGGTTACAAAAAAGATTAAATTTAGAGAACCTAATTCTAAAAGAAAATTTAAATAAGCAATAAAAAAACTCCAAACAAATGTTTGGAGTTTAATTTTTGTGACCGGGCTGGGGCTCGAACCCAGGACCCTCTCCTTAAAAGGGAGATGCTCTACCAACTGAGCTACCAGGTCATATTATTCCTTAGCGGCTGCAAATATAAAAGCAAATTATCAATTTTCAAACTAAATTTTTATTTAGTTTCATTTAAATAAGCAAGTCGAACTTTTTTAAATAATTCAGAGCTATAAACAAATTTTACAACAGCTTCATTATCAGTTTTAAAGATCTCTTTATTAGTTCCTTCCCAAGCCTTTACACCATCCTTTAAAAAGACAATTTTATCACCAATTTGCATTACAGAATTCATATCATGTGTATTAATAACTGTAGTTATTTGATATTCATCAGTAATTTCTTGGATTAAATTATCAATTAGTATAGCCGTATTGGGATCTAAACCAGAGTTTGGTTCATCACAAAATAAGTATTTTGGATTCATAACTATGGCTCTGGCAATAGCAACTCTCTTTTGCATTCCTCCAGAAAGTTCTGCAGGAAATTTAAAATTAGAATTTTCTAAGTTCACTCTTTTCAAGACAAAATTGACTCTTTCTATCATTTCTTCTTGAGATTGCTTTTTAAACATTTTCAAGGGAAACATTACGTTTTCCTGAACAGTTTGTGAATCAAATAATGCACTCCCTTGAAACACCATACCAATTTCTTGTCGCCATTGTCTTTTTTGTTCAATAGTAAACTGAGTATTGACTGCACCGTCAAAAGAGATAGTTCCGCTTTCAGGAACATGAAGACCTATCAATGATTTTAAAAAAACCGTTTTTCCAGATCCACTTTGTCCAATAATTAGACTAGTTTTTCCTGACTCAAAGGTAGCTGAAATTCCCTTCAATACTTGAGTACCATCAAAACCTTTATATAGCTTATCTACAATAATCATTTAAGTAAGCAATAATTGAGTTAAAAAATAATTTGTAATCACTATTAATATGATAGTCCATACCACCGCCTGAGTACTTGCTTTTCCAACTGCAATGGAACCGCCTTTAACATAATATCCGTGATAAGAGGGAACTGTTGCAATAAGAAATGCAAATATCAATGTCTTTATAAGAGCGTATTTAACTAAGAAAGGATTAAAATCTAGCTGTAAACCTTGCATATAATCAATCTCTGAAAACATTGAAGAGGTAAAACCTGCTACCCATCCACCAAAAATCCCAAGAAACATAGCTAATACAATCAAGAATGGATAAAAGAAAACAGTTGCTAAAACTTTTGGAAGCACTAAATGATTTATAGAATTAATCCCCATCACTTCAAGTGCATCTATTTGTTCAGTAACTCTCATACTTCCTATACTTGAAGTTATGTAGGAGCCAACTTTTCCTGCTAATATAATAGAACAAAATGTTGGTGCAAATTCTAAAATTACAGAACGTTTTGTTGCAAACCCTACTAAATATTTTGGTATAAGAGGGTTTTCTATGTTCAAAGCAGTTTGAAGAGCAATAACTCCTCCAATAAAAAAAGAAATAAATATTACAATTCCAATAGATTTTAATCCAAGTTCATCAAACTCTCTAAAGACAGTTTCTCTAAAAACCCTTCCTCTCTGGGGTCTCTTAAAAACCTGACCTAGCATCATGAAATATTTACCGATATGTTTGAGGTAAGTCATTAATAAATGTTCTTTATGCTAAAATATTAAAATATCATTAACCTTAGGTATAATAACTAGCATTAAAATAAAATAATTACAATAGTAACTACACATTATATTTTAGGCAGAAAAACTTCAGCCATCATGCAACGCGCACTTCCACCTCCACAAGCTTCAATGGTATCTAAAGAACTTGAAATTATTTTGCAATGATTATTTATTTGAGCTATCTGTGAGGTGGTTAATGAATCATAAGCAGCTTTACTCATTACTAAAAATAATTCATTGTCTGTGCCACGAACTTGCAACATATTTCCTGCAAAGCTAGCTACTTGTTCTTCTGAAATTTCAATAATCTTTTTACCATCTTCTTTTAAATGTTTCAAAACATTTTTTCGCTCTTTCTTATCATCAATACTTCCCAAACAAATGACAGCAAACGTTTCAGCTAGACACATCATAACATTGGTATGATATATGGCTTCTCTTTTAGAATTAACTGTCTGGTTAGCAGTGAAAATTACTGGAGTATATTCAAAATCTTCACAAAACTCGATCAATAAGTTTTCATCTGCCCTAGGTGATAAAGCACAATATGCCTTTCTATTAATTCTATCTAATAATAAACATCCTGTTCCCTCAAGGAATACATCATGTTTTTCAGCATTAGAATAATCAATTGTGTTTTTAATTACAAACCCCTCCTCCTCTAACGTATCCAAAATGTCTTCCCTTCTCTCTAATCTTCTGTTTTTAGCAAACATAGGATACAAACCAACAGTACCATTTTCATGAAAAGAAATCCAATTATTAGGAAATATAGAATCTGGTGTATCTGTGTTTTCTATATCTGAGATTACAACCACTTGCACACCAAAAGATTTGAGCTTATCCACATAAGCATCAAATTCTTTTTGAGCTTTAGCATTAACAGAAGAAGGCAATATATTATCTAAAACCTTTTGGTAATAATTGTTCACAGCTGTTTGCTCATTCATCCTAAAATTAATAGGGCGAATCATTAAAATTGAATTAGTGGTTTGTAACATAATAATAAGTTTCGTTCACAAAATTATTACTTTTTAGCTTCCAAAAAAAAGAAGCATGCTCTTAATTTAAACTAAAAATTAAATTATAAAATGAAATAATTAACAGGTCTTTGAGTTTTATTTAACAAAATTTAATAATATTTCTGTTTAATGTTATGTTAGTTTTGTTAAACAATTTAAAACCCACATTATGAAAAAACTATTAAAAATTATTCCTATTTTATTTTTAACTATTTTATTTTTACAATCATGTGACAATGATGATGATACTGTAATTCCTCCTGTAACTAACAATATTGTTGATATTGCACAGAGTTCAGAAGATTTTACAAGTTTAGTAGCTGCCCTTCAGAAAGCAAATTTAGTTACAACACTACAAACTCAAGGACCTTTCACAGTTTTAGCCCCAACAAATGCAGCCTTCTCAACATTTCTACTAGACAATGGTTTTGGTAGTTTAGATGAGGTTCCTGTTGATGTTTTAACTAATATACTTCTTAATCATGTTGTAGGAGGTAGATTAGCATCTACAGATTTAACAACTGGGTATGCATCAACTTTTGCTACATCTTCAGCATCAAATGCGTCAATGTCAATCTTTATTGACACCTCAAATGGTGTAAGATTTAATGGTGTTTCTTCTGTTACCACTGCTGATATTTCAGCTGACAACGGAATTGTTCATGTTGTAGATGCAGTTATTGGATTGCCTACAATTGCTACATTTGCAACCTCCAACAACGCACTGTCTATTTTAGTTGATGCTTTGGTATACGCTGACAGTGGAAGCCCAACAGTGCCATATATTTCTACAGTTTCTGATGCAACTGCTGGACCTTTTACCGTTTTTACTCCAACAAATGACGCTTTTGCTGATTTGTTAACTGAACTAAATGCAAACGCACTCACCGATTTACCACCTTCAGCGATTAATGACGTTTTGTTATATCACATTGTAGGTGCTAATGTTCTCTCAGGACAATTAACTTCTGGTCCTGTTGCAACTTTAGGTGGAAATATAACAGCAAATACATCAGATTTCACATTAACTGACCCAAACAATCGAGTAAGTAATATTATTACTTCATTGGTAGACATTCAAGCAGAGAATGGTGTAGTCCACGTTATTGATAAAGTAATTTTACCTTTACAATAATTTCTTATTACTACCATATAAAAAAGTTCATCACTATGTGATGAACTTTTTTTTTAAATAATTAATTCTATTGAGATACTAGTAACAAATCTAAAGTAGATATTTTTTATGTTGAGAATTCAATAGTTTTTAATTATAACTCTTCATATAATCAATTTTAATCTTAATATCCACAAGATCATTTATAACTTATTGTAGATTTAGTCCCTTACCAAAGGTAATGTAGAGCATCTTAGCAAACCTTCCTGTTTAGCTATTTCTGAGTAAGATACTTTTTCTACGGTAAAACCTTGATTTGAAAGCCAAGTATTTAATCTAATAAAATTTTTTTCAGAAATTATGATATCTTCAGAAATAGAGAATACATTACTATTCATTTGATACATCTCTTCTTTTGTAATTTCAAATACGTTTTCTTTACCAAAAAATTCTACTAACCAATTAAAATCTTTTTCATTCAAAAACCCATTCTTATGGATAATTGCTTTATTTTTTCCTATAGGTTGAAAGCAACAATCTAGATGAAGTGCATTTTCTTTAGCATTATCATTTGATTTTCTTAATTCAAAAGATTTAACGGTTTTATGAGGAAATAAATCTTGTATAGCTTTTACAGCACTTATGTTAGTTCTAGCAGTAATGTAATCTGGATAATCCTCTCCTGAATAAGTTCCAATAAAAATATAATTATTCCAAGGCATCACATCACCTCCTTCAACATGGCATTCTTCGGGAAGCGTAATTTTATTCTCATTTGGAATTTGATCTAATATATAATCTATTGCTTCAATTTCTTGATCTCTATCTGGTAATATATTAGCTATAATAAACTTATCTTCAATCACAAAACCAATATCTCTAGAAAAAATTTGATTGTAATTCTCAATGATTTTTGGCCTAAACACACTAACATTATACTTATCAAACACGTTGGCTAAAGATTGCATTTCAATTATCATATCTTGCTCAGAAGGGTAAGTGCCAGCTTTTACATGCATTTTACTTTTAGGATCATAACACTGCTCCAGGGATGGAGAGGGTCCATTATGATAAGCTGTGCCTAATATCACTGCTCTTAACCTTGAAGTTTCGTTTTGAATATTTAAATTTAACATGAAAAAAAATAAAAACTACTGATATAGAAATTTAGATTAGCTAAAACAATATTCTATAGATTTAATCCTTAAAAACTTATTTTAAAAATTAATACTATTCTACTAAGATGCCTCTACCTTTTTTGAATAGCTTTGAATTTTCTAAGAGATTCTCCGGTATATATTTGACGGGGTCTTCCAATAGGCTCTTTTCCTAAACGCATTTCTCTCCATTGTGCAATCCACCCAGGTAAACGTCCAAGTGCAAACATAACGGTGAACATTTCAACAGGTATTCCCATGGCTCTATAAATAATTCCAGAATAAAAATCTACGTTAGGATATAATTTTCTATCAACAAAATATGGATCGTTTAATGCTTCTTGTTCTAAAGATTTAGCAACATCTAAAATTGGATCATCTATTCCAAGATCATTCAAAACTTGATCAGCAGCAACTTTAATAATTTTTGCTCTTGGATCAAAGTTTTTATAAACTCTATGTCCAAATCCCATTAACCTGAAAGGATCATTTTTATCCTTAGCCTTAGCCATATATTTTTTAGTATCTCCACCGTCTTCTTTGATAGACTCAAGCATTTCAAGAACTGCTTGATTTGCACCACCATGAAGCGGACCCCAAAGTGCAGAAATACCAGCAGATAACGAAGCAAATAAACCCGCATGTGAAGAACCAACTATTCTAACAGTAGAGGTAGAACAATTTTGCTCATGATCTGCATGTAGAATTAATAACTTATTTAAAGCATCTTTTACTATTGGATTAACTGTATATTCTTCATTAGGTTTTGAAAACATCATATTCATAACATTCTCTACATATCCTAGTGAATTTGAACCATAGTTTAATGGCAACCCATTAATTTTTCTCATTGCCCAGGAAACTAAAACAGGAAGTTTTCCCATAATTTTCACGATAGCTCGGTACATTTCTTCATCAGAATCTACATTTACCGAAGAAGGGTTAAAAGCCGTTAATGCACTTGTTAATGAGGACAAAATACCCATAGGATGAGCAATCTTTGGAAATGCATCCAAAATTTTTCTAACATCATCATCTACAATAGCATTTTCTTTAATATCAGAGTGAAATTTAACTAATTTCTCTTTAGTTGGTAACTCTCCAAAAATCAGCAAATAAGCTACCTCTAGAAAATCTGCTTTCTCTGCTAAATCCTCTATCGAATAACCCCTGTATCTCAAAACTCCTTTTTCTCCATTTAGAAAAGTGATAGCACTTTTACAAGCCCCTGTATTTTTATAACCTGGATCTATAGTAATTACTCCGTTAGTTTCTCCTCTTAGAGTTTTAATATCGATAGCTAATTCATTTTCAGATCCTTTGATTATGGGAAATTCATATGAGTTATCACCGATTTTTAATTTAGCTGTTTCTGACATTTTTTTCTTAGTTTCTATTTTAAAAGAAGTGACACAAAGATAGGTATTTTAGAAGTTTTTTATAAAAAACTTGGATAGTTTTTGAATATGAAAAAAATAACACCTAACTAATATTAAAATCAATAAAAAAAACCTCTTAATTGACACTAAGAGGTTTGAATGCTGTAAACAAATTTATTTATATTTTAAATGCTTTATCTTTTGGAAAGTAAGCAACATTTCCTAATTCTTCCTCTATTCTTAATAACTGATTGTACTTAGCCATTCTGTCTGATCGTGATGCAGAACCTGTTTTTATTTGACCACAATTTAATGCAACTGCTAAATCTGCGATTGTTGTGTCTTCAGTTTCTCCTGAACGATGACTCATTACAGATGTAAAGCCTGCATTTTTTGCCATATTAACTGCATCAATAGTTTCGGTTAATGTTCCTATTTGATTTACTTTTATCAAAATTGAATTAGCGATACCATTTTCTATTCCACGAGATAATCTTTTGACATTTGTTACGAATAAATCGTCACCTACCAATTGAACTCTATCACCTATTTTATCAGTTAAATATTTCCAACCTTCCCAATCATTTTCATCCATACCATCTTCTATAGAAATAATAGGATAATTAGAAGCTAATTCAGCTAAATAGTCTGCTTGTTCTTGGCTAGATCTAATTTTTCCTGACTTCCCTTCAAACTTAGAATAATCATAATTACCACCTTCATAAAATTCAGCTGCAGCACAATCTAGAGCTATCATAATATCATCTCCCAATTTATATCCTGCATTTTTTACAGCCAAAGCTATTGTATCAAGTGCATCTTCTGTACCATCTAGTGTTGGAGCAAAACCACCTTCATCACCAACAGCTGTAGAAAGATTTCTATCATGTAAAACTTTCTTTAAGTTGTGAAAAATTTCAGATCCCATTTGCATGGCATGTGAAAAATTATCAGCTTTAACAGGCATAACCATAAACTCTTGAAAAGCAATAGGTGCATCAGAATGCGAACCTCCATTAATAATATTCATCATAGGCACAGGAAGTGTGTTCGCTGATACTCCTCCAATATATCTATACAGAGGCAGCCCTAACTCATTAGCTGCAGCTTTAGCTGTAGCCAATGAAACACCTAATATGGCATTAGCTCCCAATCTAGATTTGTTTGGTGTACCATCCAAATCAATCATAATTTGATCAATTTCATTTTGTTCAAAAACAGAAACACCAAGCAATTCTTGTGATATAAGCGTATTTACATTTTCAATTGCATTTTTTACTCCTTTTCCCATATAATTCTTACCACCGTCTCTTAACTCAACAGCTTCGTGCTCACCAGTTGACGCACCAGAGGGCACAGCTGCTCTACCGGAAATTCCGTTTTCCGTTGTAACATCTACTTCAATTGTTGGATTCCCTCTAGAATCAAATATTTGTCTTGCATGAATGTTTATGATAATACTCATTTTAATGAAATTTTTGTTTTATTTATTGGCTAAATTACACAATATGGAGGTGTTTTATTTACAAAGAAGCATATTTATTACGAAAACGATTTCAACTATTAATTTAGGATTACCCGAATTCAAAAAAAATAGATAGTAAAAAAAAACCCACTCCTAAGAGTGGGAAAAATTGCTATGAAAAAGAAAGTGATGTTAGACATCACTAATACAAAAGTAACACTAATTATTAATTCAACAAAAAAAGTATTAAGAAATTAATAACTTTTTTAAAAGAAAAACAATACTATTAGTGAAAATTTAAAGATTTATTAAAATCAGATTAACATATGTAAATTATCGAATGTTTTCTATGAATTGATCAAACAGATAATCTGCATCATTTGGACCAGGACTTGCCTCAGGATGATATTGAACAGAGAAACAATTTTTATTTTTTAATCGAATACCAGCTACTGTATGATCATTTAAATGAACATGGGTAATTTCTATATCTGGATGTATTTCAGTTTCCTCTCTGTTAATGGCAAATCCATGGTTTTGTGAAGTAATTTCTCCTCTACCAGTGAGTAAATTTTTAACTGGATGGTTAATTCCTCTGTGTCCGTTATGCATTTTATAGGTAGATATTCCGTTCGCTAAAGCTATTACCTGATGCCCCAAACAGATACCGAATAAAGGTAAATCTCTTTTAATAATTTCTTTGGCCAACTGTTGAGCTTGTTTAAGTGGCTCTGGATCTCCTGGTCCATTAGAAATAAAATAACCATCTGGATTCCATGAATGTAAATCTTCAAATGTCGAATCGTATGGAAATACTTTTACAAAAGCTCCTCTTTTTACAAAGTTTCTTATAATATTCTTTTTAATACCAATATCTAGTGCTGCTATTTTTAAATCAGAATTTTCATCACCAACAAAATAGGGTTCTTTCGTAGAGACTTTAGAAGCCAACTCCAAACCTTCCATAGAAGGAACTTTTGATAATTGATCTTTTAAGCTATTAATATTGTCTATTTCTGTGGAGATAATTGCATTCATAGCTCCATGATCTCTAATATAGGAAACAAGAGCCCTAGTATCTACATCTGAAATAGCTACTAAATTATGTTTTACGAACCAATCTTTAAGGTTCCCACTTGAATCAACTCTAGAGTGTTCAAAACTAAAATTCCTCACAATTAGACCAGAAATCTTTATACCATCGGATTCTACTTCGGAGGTGTTTACACCGTAATTTCCGATATGAGCATTGGTGGTTACCATGATTTGCCCAAAATAAGATGGGTCAGTAAATATCTCCTGATAACCAGTCATTCCTGTATTAAAACAGATTTCTCCAGTTACTGTCCCTTCAATTCCAACAGATTTACCATAAAAAATAGTTCCATCTGCTAATAAAACTAATGCTTTTTTTCGTTGTTGATATTTCATTGAATTCGTATTCTAAGTTTGGTTCTAAAAAATTTTCGTAAAAATAGGAATATTTATTTTTAATTTAATTTTTTATCAAAAAAAAGAGCAGACTAAAATTTAGTCTGCTCTATTTAACATTTATTTTAAAACATTAATTTATTCTTCAGATTTATCTTCCTTGGCAGAATCAACTACTTCGTTTGTAGTTGCAACCTCGTCAGATTTCTTTCTTCTACTTCTACGTGTAGTTTTCTTTGCTTTATTTCCTTTAGGATTGTAGATTTCATTGTAATCAACTAATTCTACCATGGCCATAGGTGCGTTATCACCTTGACGATTTCCTAATTTAATAATACGAATATAACCCCCAGGTCTATCAGCAATTTTTACTGAAATCTCTTTAAAAAGTTCAGTTACTGCATACTTATCTCTTAGGTAACTAAAAACAACTCTTCTATTATGAGTCGTATCTGATTTAGATTTTGTAATTAATGGCTCAACAAATACTCTTAATGCTTTTGCTTTTGCAACAGTAGTATTTATACGCTTATGTTCTATTAAAGAACAAGCCATGTTTGCTAACATTGCTTTTCTATGAGCTGTTTGCCTTCCTAAATGATTAAATTTCTTTCCGTGTCTCATGACGTTTGTTTTATGCTTTCATCTTGCTCAACTCTCTCTGAGGTGCAAATTATGAAAGGTTAATCTCTATCTAATTTATATTTTACTAAATCCATTCCAAAATTTAATCCTTTTACATTCACTAGTTCTTCTAGTTCAGTTAATGATTTTTTACCAAAATTTCTGAATTTCATTAGATCACTTTTGTTAAAGGAAACTAAATCTCCTAATGTATCAACTTCTGCAGCTTTTAAGCAATTTAATGCTCTAACAGAAAGATCCATATCTATCAATCTAGTTTTTAATAACTGACGCATATGAAGAGATTCCTCGTCATAAGTTTCAGTTTGTGCAATTTCGTCTGCTTCAAGAGTTATTCTCTCATCAGAAAATAACATGAAATGATGTATTAAAATCTTTGCAGCTTCCGTTAAAGCATCTTTTGGATTAATTGACCCATCAGTTTCAATATCAAAGATTAATTTTTCATAATCTGTTTTTTGCTCTACACGAAAATTCTCGATAGCATACTTTACATTCTTAATTGGGGTATATATAGAATCTGTAAAAATTGTACCAATTGGTGCACCTGATTTTTTATTCTCTTCTGCAGGTACAAATCCTCTACCTTTTTCTATAGTTAACTCCATGTTAATCTTAACAGATTTATCCATGTTACAAATTACTAAGTCTGGATTTAATACCTGAAAGCCAGAAATAAATTTTTGTAAGTCACCTGCGGTAAGTTGATCTTGCCCTGAAACAGCAATAGAAACGGTTTCTCTGTCAGATTCTTCAATTTGCTTTTTAAATCTAACTTGCTTAAGATTTAGAATAATTTCAGTTACATCTTCTACAATTCCTTTGATTGTAGAAAACTCGTGCTCTACACCATCTACTCGTAATGATGTAATTGCAAATCCTTCAAGAGAAGATAATAATACTCTTCTTAAAGCATTTCCTACTGTTAAACCAAAACCTTGTTCTAAAGGCCTAAACTCAAATCTACCAGAAAAATCTGTAGATTCAATCATAATAACCTTGTCAGGTTTTTGAAAATTTAAAATTGCCATGTGTTTTCTTCGTTTTAATTGTTAGTTGGTTGCGCGGTTTATGAGCGTGAAGAATTGCGAATAAACCCTTTGGCCAAATACCAATGTGGTTAATTTATTATTTAGAATATAATTCTACTATTAATTGTTCTTTAATGTTTTCTGGTATTTGTAATCTCTGTGGAGTTTTTACAAAAGTACCTTCTTTTTTATCAGAATTCCAACTTAACCATTCGTAAACGGCACTGCTAGATGCTAAAGAATCTTCAATAGCTTGTAGTGATTTAGATTTTTCTCTAACTGCAACTACATCTCCTTCTTTTAAAGAATACGATGGAATATTAACAAGTTCTCCATTGACTGTAATATGTCTGTGAGAAACTAATTGACGAGCACCTCTTCTTGATTTTGAAATACCTAAACGGAAAACTACATTATCTAAACGAGCTTCACATAATTGTAATAAAACCTCACCTGTAATTCCTTTTGAGGAAGATGCTTTTTTAAATAAATTACTGAATTGACGTTCCAATATTCCGTAAGAATATTTAGCTTTTTGCTTTTCCATCAATTGGACAGCATATTCTGATTTCTTTCCTCTTCTTTTAGCATTTCCATGCTGTCCTGGAGGATAATTCCTTTTTTCGAAACTCTTGTCAGCTCCGAATATTGCTTCGCCAAATTTACGAGCAATCTTTGTTTTTGGTCCTGTATATCTTGCCATTTCTTTTGTTTTGTAATAGGGATTATGAATTAAGGCTTACTCCTTCGATAATCTGATTCCTATCAATTAAAATTTATTATACTCGTCTTCTTTTTGGTGGACGACAACCATTGTGAGGTGTTGGAGTAACATCAATAATTTCTGTAACTTCAATCCCTGAATTGTGAATAGATCTGATAGCAGATTCTCTACCGTTACCTGGTCCTTTCACATAAACTTTTACTTTACGTAACCCTGCTTCGTGAGCAACTTTAGAACAATCTTCAGCAGCTAATTGAGCAGCATAAGGAGTATTCTTTTTAGATCCTCTAAATCCCATTTTTCCAGCTGATGACCATGAAATAACGTCACCTTTCTTGTTTGTTAAAGAAATAATGATGTTGTTAAATGATGCTGTAACATGAGCTTCTCCAGTAGACTCTATGATTACTTTACGTTTTTTTGAACTTGTTTTTGCCATAATAATTTGGTATTTAGCAATAATGCCCTAGTAAATTGTGTCATTAACACGGCACACTAGTTAGTTAAAGCTTTTGTAACTTATTTTTTCTTGTTAGCTACTGTTTTTCTCTTACCTTTTCTTGTTCTAGAGTTGTTTTTTGTTCTTTGCCCTCTTAAAGGAAGACCAACTCTATGACGAATACCTCTCTGACATCCAATATCCATTAGACGTTTGATACTTAACTGTACCTCAGAACGTAATTCACCTTCTATAGTAAAAGTTCCAACTTGTTCTCTAATTGCAGCGATTTGGTCGTCTGTCCAGTCTTGAACTTTTACACTTTCGTCTACTTTTGCGTTTGCTAAAACTTCTTTAGCTCTACTGTTTCCTATACCAAAGATGTAAGTTAAAGCAATAACTCCTCTTTTATTCTTTGGAATGTCTATACCTGCTATTCTTGCCATTACCCTTGTCTTTGTTTAAATCTAGGATTTTGTTTATTAATTACATATAATCTACCTTTTCTGCGTACTATTTTGCAGTCGGCACTTCTTTTCTTTACTGATGCTCTAACTTTCATTAGTTCTAATTTTTAATATCTATAAGTAATTCTAGCCTTAGATAAATCATAAGGACTCATTTCTAATTTAACTTTATCTCCTGGTAATAATTTAATATAATGCATTCTCATTTTACCAGAAATATGAGCTGTTACAATATGACCGTTTTCTAACTCTACACGAAACATAGCATTTGATAATGCCTCAGTGATAGTTCCATCTTGTTGTATTGCTGATTGTTTAGCCATAATTTACTTTAATGATTTTCTATTACTATTACCTGACTTCATTAAACCGTCATAATGACTATTTAATAAATACGAATTAATTTGTTGTATTGTATCTATAGCTACACCAACCATAATAATTAGTGAAGTACCTCCATAAAATAAAGCCCAACCTTGTTGAACTCCAAACTGAACAACAATTGCAGGAAGGATAGACAATCCTGCTAAGAATAAAGAACCTGGGAAAGTAATTCTAGATAATACAGAATCTAATCTTTCAGCAGTATCTTTTCCTGGTCTAATACCTGGTATAAATCCTCCACTTTTCTTTAAATCATCAGCCATCTTATTCGTTGGAATAGTAATAGCTGTATAAAAGAAACTAAAAATTACAATTAGTAATGCAAATATTACATTATACCAAAATCCAAAAGGATCTTGTAATTCAGAAAGTGCTGGAAATTTTCTTGCTAATGCACCAGGTAAGAACATGATAGCTTGAGCAAAAATGATGGGCATCACTCCAGCAGCATTTAATTTTAATGGAATATAGTCTCTTGATCCTGCGGTATTCTGGATATTTCCAGCAACTGTTCTTCTAGCGTATTGAACAGCAATTTTTCGAACAGCTGTTACCAAATACACACTTAACAGAATAACTACAAACCAAACAATAATTTCAATTAAAACCATCATCACACCACCAGCACCTGCATTTGTTGTCTTTGCCACATACTCTTGTAAAAAAGATGCGGGAAAATTAGCAATAATACCAACTGTTATTAAAAGAGAGATACCATTACCTACCCCTTTATCTGTGATACGCTCCCCCAACCACATAGCAAAAATTGTACCTGCAGTTAATAATATCATAGATGAAAGCCAAAAAGTAGCGCCAGTAACAAGGAATGCCTCTGGCGGTAAGCCAAATGTATTCTGAATAGCTGCTATATAGGTTGGACCTTGAACCATCGTTATTAAAATGGTCAACCATCTAGTTATTTGTGTAATTTTCTTTCTACCACTTTCACCGTCCTTTTGTAATTTTTGCAAATATGGAACTGCTATTCCCATTAATTGCACTACAATAGAAGCAGAGATATAAGGCATAATACCTAACGCCATAATTGATGCTCTAGAAAAAGCACCCCCTGTAAATGCGTTCAATAATCCTAAAAGACCTGAAGAAGTACTCTCTTTTAATGCTGATAGTTGTAATGGATCTATTCCTGGTAATGGAACACCTGCCATAAACCTGTATACAGCGATTAAACCTAGAGTCAGAAGAATTTTGTTTTTTAATTCTTCAATTTTCCAGATATCTTTTAATATGGTTATAAAATTCTTCATTTATAGATTCTTATAAAGTAACTACCTCTCCTCCAGCAGCTTCAATAGCAGCTTTTGCAGTTGCAGTAAATTTATGAACAGTAACGTTTAATTTAGCTTTTAACTCTCCACGACCTAAGATTTTAACTAAGTCATTTTTTCCTACAACACCATTTGCAACTAAAATCTCTAAATTAACTGTATCAGTTATTTTCTTGTTGTCAACTAATTCTTGAAGTTTATCTAAATTGATTCCTGCATATTCCTTACGGTTTATGTTTGTGAAACCAAATTTAGGCACACGTCTTTGAAGTGGCATCTGACCTCCTTCAAAACCAATCTTTCTAGAATAACCTGAACGAGATTTTGCTCCGTTATGACCTCTTGTAGATGTTCCGCCTTTTCCAGATCCTTCTCCTCTTGCAATTCTTTTTGCACTTTTAACAGATCCTTCTGCTGGTTTTAAGTTATGTAAACTCATCTTTTATATTGTATTAAATTTCCGTAACGGAAACTAGGTGTTTAACTCTATTTACCATACCAATTATTGTAGGAGTTGCCTCGTGTTCTACAGTTTGGTTCATTTTACGTAAACCTAGAGCCTCTAAAGTCCTTTTTTGATTTTGAAGGCGCCCGATTTGACTTTTTACTTGTGTAACTTTAATTTTTGCCATCGTGATAGGTTTAACCGTTAAAAACTTTCTCTAAAGATATTCCTCTTTGCTTTGCTATTGCAGCAGCACTACGAAGTTGTAATAAAGCATCAAAAGAAGCTTTTACAACGTTGTGAGGATTTGATGATCCTTGAGATTTTGATAATACATCATGAACACCAACTGATTCTAATACAGCACGAACAGCACCACCAGCGATAACTCCGGTACCATTTGAAGCTGGTTTGATAAACACTTTTGCTCCACCAAACTTCCCTTTTTGTTCGTGAGGTACAGTTCCATTTAAAATTGGGATTCTTACTAAGTTTTTCTTTGCATCTTCAATTGCTTTTGCAATAGCAGATGCTACGTCTTTAGATTTTCCTAATCCGTGACCAACAACTCCGTTTCCATCACCTACAACTACAATGGCAGAAAAACCGAATGCTCTACCACCTTTTGTTACTTTGGTTACACGTTGTACTCCTACAAGTCTGTCAACAAGCTCTAATCCGCTTGGTTTAACTCTTTCTACGTTTTTATATTTATGATACATACTATAGACTTATTAAAATTTTAAACCAGCTTCTCTAGCAGCTTCTGCTAATACTTTTACTCTACCGTGATATAAATATCCGTTTCTATCAAAAGCAACTGTTTCTACTCCAGCTTTAGCAGCTAAATCAGCAATTGATTTACCTACGGCTGCGGCAGCCTCTTGTTTTGTTGTTGCTTTAATTTCTTTATTTCTTGATGAAACTGAAGCAATAGTTGCTCCGTCTACATCGTTTACTAATTGAGCATAAATTTCTTTATTACTTCTGTAAACAGATAATCTTGGTTTCGATGCTGTTCCTGAAACAATCTTTCTAATTCTATACTTAATTCTAGTTCTTCTTTGAAGCTTTGATAATGCCATAACTCTTATAAATTATGCAGATTTACCTGCTTTTCTTCTTAATACTTCACCTACAAACTTAACTCCTTTACCTTTGTAAGGTTCTGGTCTACGGAAACCGCGAATTTTCGCAGCAACTTGTCCAACCAATTGCTTATCATAAGAAGATAGTTTAATAATAGGGTTTTTTCCTTTTTCAGATATCGTTTCAATTTTAACTTCTGGAGCTACTTCTAAAACAATATTGTGAGAAAAACCTAATGCTAAATCTAATTTTTGACCTTGATTTGAAGCTCTGTAACCTACACCGACTAATTCTAATTCTTTAGTCCATCCTTTACTTACACCTTCAATCATATTAGATACTAAAGCTCTCATTAAACCATGCTGAGCTTTGTGGTTTTTACTTTCAGAGGCTCTATCTAATGTGACAGTAGCGTCATCTGTATTTACAGTAATTCCCTCAGAAATGGATTGGGTTAACTCACCCAATTTACCTTTAACTGTAATGATATTTTCGTTTACGTTTACATCTACACCTTGTGGAATGCTAACTGGATTCTTTCCTATTCTACTCATATCTAAGGCTTAATGAACGTAACATAAAACTTCTCCTCCAACATTCTCTGCAATGGCTTTTTTATTAGTCATTACACCTTTGGAAGTTGAAACAATAGCTATACCAAGTCCATTTAATACTCTTGGCATTTCATTTGCGCCAACGTATTTACGTAAACCTGGTGTACTGATTCTTTGGATTTTTCTGATTACTGACTCTTTTGTGTCTTTGTCATATTTTAAGGCAATTTTGATAGTTCCTTGAACTGAACTGTCATTAAATTGGTAACTTAAAACATACCCTTGATCAAACAAAATTTTTGTCATTTCCTTCTTCAAGTTTGAAGCTGGAATTTCTACTACTCTGTGTCCTGCAGAAATTGCATTTCTAACCCTCGTTAGAAAATCTGCGATTGGATCTGTATACATATTTATTTAAATTTCGACTCCGGTTTTCAGTTACCTATATTTTACCTACAGATTACTCTGTGATAACTGAACCTAAAATCAGTTAATTTCTATTTTACTCAAAAAATTAAGAGCATGCAAAAGTACACATTCTATTTGTAATTTTGAGATTTATCTTACATTTCTACCAGCTTGCTTTTCTAACACCTGGTATCAATCCTTGATTTGCCAATTCACGAAAAGTCACACGGGACACTCCAAATTGACGCATGTACCCTTTTGGACGGCCTGTAAGCTTACATCTGTTATGCATTCTTATTGGTGACGCGTTTTTAGGTAACTTTTGCAATGCTTCATAATCTCCAGCTTCTTTTAAAGCTTTTCTTTTTTCAGCATATTTTGCAACTATTTTTGCTCTTTTACGTTCACGAGCTTTCATTGATTCTTTAGCCATCTCTTAATTTTTTTTGAATGGTAAACCTAATTCTCCTAATAAAGACTTTGCTTCTTTATCAGTATTTGCCGATGTTACAAAAGTAATATCCATCCCATTGATTTTTTTAACTTGATCAATATTGATTTCTGGATAAATAATTTGCTCAGTAATTCCTAAATTATAATTACCTCTTCCGTCAAATCCATTCGCTTTGATTCCATTGAAATCTCTAACACGTGGTAATGACGCAGTAACTAAACGATCTAAAAATTCATACATTTTATCTCCACGTAAAGTAACTTTAGCACCAATTGGCATTCCTTTACGTAATTTAAAAGAGGCAACATCTTTTTTAGAAATTGTTGCAATAGCTTTTTGACCAGTAATAGTAGCCAATTCTTCTAATGCATAGTCAATCAATTTCTTATCAGCAATAGCAGCTCCAACACCTTTACTAACTACAATTTTTTGTAGTTTAGGTACCTGCATTACATTACTGTAACTAAATTCCTCTGTTAGAGCCTTCATGACTCTACTCTTATATTCTTCTTTTAATCTTGGTATATAACTCATGATTAGACTTATTTTTTAGTTTTTTTAGAGATTCTAGTTTTAGTATCTCCGTCAACTTTATAACCAACTCTAACTACAACACCATCCTCAACCAACAAAAGGTTAGAGATATGCATTGAAGCCTCTTTCTTAACAATACCACCTTGAGGACTCTGAGCACTTGGCTTTGTATGTTTAGATATCATATTAACACCTTCAACAACAACCCTGTCTTTGTCTTTAATGATTTGTAATACTTTTCCTTCAGACCCTTTGTGATCTCCTGCAATTACTCTTACAGTATCTCCTGACTTAATTTTAAACTTCTTCATCTTATCTTGTGGTTTAAAGCACTTCAGGTGCTAGTGATACTATCTTCATAAACTGTTTCTCACGTAATTCACGGCCAACTGGTCCAAAAACACGAGTTCCTCTCATTTCTTCCGTAGGACTTAATAAGACACAAGCGTTATCATCAAACCTGATGTAAGATCCGTCTTTACGACGTACTTCTTTTTTTGTACGAACAACAACAGCTCTTGAAACTTGACCCTTTTTTACGGTTCCGTTTGGAGTTGCAGACTTAACTGTAACAACAATTTTATCTCCTACCCTAGCGTAACGTTTTTTTGTTCCTCCTAGGACTCTAATCACTAAAACTTCTTTTGCTCCAGTGTTATCTGCGACTTTTAATCTTGATTCTGTCTGTAACATATTATTTAGCTCTTTCTAGGATTTCTACTAATCTCCAACGTTTAGATTTACTCATAGGTCTTGTTTCCATGATCCTAACAGTATCTCCTTCGTTGCAATCATTCTGTTCGTCGTGAGCAACATACTTTTTCGTTTTTAATACGAACTTTCCGTACATTGGGTGCTTAACTCTCTTTACTTCTGAAACAACTATAGATTTCTCCATTTTGCTGCTAGAAACAACACCTATTCTTTCTTTTCTAAGATTTCTATTTTCCATCTTTAAAATTGACTTAGAATTATTGTAATTCTCTTTTTGTTAACTCTGTGGCAAGTTTTGCAACAGTTCTTCTTAAAGTTCTTAACTGCATTGGGTTTTCCAATGGAGTTATGGCATGAGCCATTTTAAGATCGATATAATTTTTCTGCGACGCTCCCAACTTCTCTTTTAAATCAGCAGCTGATAATTCTTTAATTTCTGATTGTTTCATGTTCTTATAGAATTAAGCGTTAATATCAAAGTCTCTAGCTATCACAAACTTCGTTCTTACTGGAAGTTTTTGAGCTGCTAAACGTAAAGCTTCTTTTGCAACATCCATTGGTACTCCACCAATTTCAAACAAAATTCTTCCTGGCTTAATAACTGCAACAAAATGATCTGGAGCACCTTTACCTTTACCCATACGTACTTCTAATGGTTTTTTGGTGATAGGTTTGTCTGGAAAAATTTTAATCCAAAGCTGTCCTTCTCTTTTCATGTGACGAGTTGCCGCGATACGAGCTGCTTCGATTTGACGAGAGGTTAAAAGGTTCTGGTCTAGAGATTTTATACCAAACATTCCATTGGAAAGTTGATTACCTCTTCCAGAAATACCATTCATATTTCCTTTCGCCTTCTGTACCTTACGGTATTTTACTCTTTTTGGCTGTAACATTGTTAATTTCTAAATTTTAAAAATTATTTTCTTCTACGAGGTTGACGTTTCTGATTACCACCTTTGTTTGATCCACTCTGTTTTTTAGACAGACCAACTAATGGAGATAATTCTCTTTTACCATAAACCTCACCTTTCATAATCCATACTTTCACACCGATTCTTCCGTATGTAGTATGAGCTTCGACAAGTGCATAATCAATATCTGCTCTAAAAGTAGATAAAGGTATTCTACCTTCTTTGTAATGCTCAGAACGAGCCATCTCTGCACCGTTTAAACGACCAGATATTTGGATCTTGATTCCTTCAGCATTCATTCTGATAGAAGCGGCTATTGCCATCTTAATTGCTCTCTTGTAAGAAATTCTATTTTCAATTTGACGTGCAACACTAGAAGCAACTAATTTTGCATCTAATTCTGGACGTTTAATCTCAAAAATATTAATTTGAACCTCTTTACCTGTGATGTTTTTAAGCTCTTCTTTTAACTTGTCTACCTCTTGACCTCCTTTACCAATAATGATACCTGGACGAGCCGTAGTGATAGTAACGGTTACAAGTTTTAAAGTACGCTCAATAATTACACGAGAAACACTTGCTTTAAATAATCTAGCATTTACATACTTTCTTATTTTGTCATCTTCAGCGATTTTATCACCGTAGTTCTTTCCACCGTACCAGTTAGATTCCCATCCTCTGATAATTCCTAAACGATTTCCTATTGGATTTGTTTTTTGTCCCATTTCTACTAACGATTAATTACTGATATTTTTTGCTCCTAACTCTAAAGTAACGTGATTAGAACGCTTACGAATTCTGTGTGCACGCCCCTGTGGAGCTGGTCTTAGTCTTTTTAACATTCCTGCGCTATCTACACATATAGATTTTACAAATAATCCAGCATCTTCAATGCTAGCATCAATATTTTTAGCTTGCCAGTTTGCAATCGCAGACAATAACAATTTTTCTAAATTTATAGATGCTTCTTTTGGGCTGAATTTTAAGATTTGTAAAGCTTTTTCAACTTCAACTCCTCTTACTTGATCTGCTACTAAGCGCATTTTTCTTGGTGACGTAGGACAGTTAGTTAGTTTAGCAAAAGCTTTGCTTTTTCTAGACTCTTTCAACTGCTGTGCCATATTGTGTTTACGAACTCCCATTACCTACTATTTTTTACCTTTATTTTTTGCACCTGCATGCCCTCTAAAAGAACGTGTTGGTGAAAATTCTCCTAATTTATGTCCTACCATATTTTCAGTAACATATACTGGAACAAATTGACGTCCATTATGAACTGCTATCGTTTGACCAACAAAGTCAGGTGTTATCATACTTGCTCTAGACCAAGTTTTGATAACTGATTTTTTTCCTGCTTCTACGTTAGCCATTACCTTTCTCTCTAACTTATAGTGAACGTAAGGTCCTTTTTTTAATGATCTTGCCATAACTTATTATTTCTTTCTACGTTCTAAAATATATTTATTACTCGCCTTGGTTTTAGACCTTGTCTTGTATCCTTTAGCCGGAATACCATTTCTAGATCTTGGATGACCTCCTGAAGATTTCCCTTCACCACCACCCATTGGATGATCTACTGGATTCATTACAACAGCTCTAGTTCTAGGTCGTTTACCTAACCATCTAGATCTACCAGCTTTACCTGATACAAGTAATTGGTGATCTGAATTAGATACCACACCAATTGTAGCGGTACAGGTTAACAAGATTAATCTAGTCTCTCCTGAAGGTAATTTTACTGTCGCATATTTACCATCTCTTGCCATTAATTGAGCAAATGAACCTGCTGAACGAGCCATCACAGCTCCTTGACCTGGACGTAACTCTATACAAGATATTGTTGTTCCCAAAGGAATATCGCTTAACGGCATCGTATTTCCTATTTCTGGTGCTGAACCAGAACCAGATACAATAGTCTGACCTACTTTTAAACCGTTTTGTGCTATCACATAACGCTTCTCTCCATCAGTATAACTAACTAATGCAATAAATGCGGTACGATTTGGATCGTACTCGATAGTTTTTACTGTTGCAGGGATACCATTTTTATCTCTTTTAAAATCGATAATACGGTATCTTTGTTTATGACCACCACCGATGTTTCGGGTAGTCATTCTTCCCTGATTGTTTCGACCTCCAGATCTTTTTTTCGGAGCAAGTAAACTTTTCTCCGGCTTATCAGTTGTAATGGTGTCGTACCCATTTACAACTCTAAAACGCTGACCTGGTGTTATTGGTTTTAATTTTCTAACTGACATTTCTTCTTTTCTTAAAGATTGTTATAAAAATCAATGCTCTCTCCTTCCGCTAACTGAATAATTGCTTTCTTGTAAGCACCTTTTTTTCCAGTAACTAAACCTTTTTTAGTGAATTTAGTATTTTTTTGAACTGGATAGTTTAAAGTTTTTACACTAGAAATAGAAACTCCATAAGCAGTTTCCACTGCTTTTTTAATTTCAATTTTGTTAGCACTCTTATCTACTACAAATGAATAGCGGTTGAATAACTCACTATCATTGGTAGCTTTTTCTGTAATAATAGGTTTTATTAAAATACTCATCCTACTAACTTAAATTATTTTTAATTTCCTCTAAAGAGCTTTCAGAAATAACTACTTTACCAGCATTCAAAATGCCATAAGTGTTTAATCCTGAGTTATTTACCACTTTAGATGTTTTTAAATTTCGAGAGGACAAATATACATTATTATTTGACCCACTCAATACGAACAATGATTTTTTAGAATCTAACTCTAATGCTTTCAATACTTTAGTAAAATTTTTTGTTTTTACTGTATCAAAATTAAAGTCTTCAACTACAACCAAATTGTTGTCTTTAGCTTGAATACTTAAAGCAGATTTACGTGCCAACTGTTTTAAGTTTTTATTCAATTTGAAAGAATAACTTCTTGGTCTTGGTCCAAAAATACGACCACCACCTCTAAAAACTGGAGATTTAATACTTCCCGCACGAGCAGTACCTGTTCCTTTTTGTTTTTTTATCTTTCTTGTACTTCCTGCGATCTCTGCACGCTCTTTAGATTTATGAGTTCCTTGTCTCTGATTAGCCAAGAACTGCTTTACATCTAAATAGATAGCATGATCATTAGGTTCTATTCCAAATACTTCTTTAGAAAGCTCAACCTTTCTTCCAGTATCTTTACCATTAATGTCTAAAACTGCTACTTTCATTATTTCTGAATAGTTATGTAAGAATTTTTATGTCCTGGAATTGCTCCCTTTACCACTAGTAGGTTCTTTTCAGCAACTACCTTTAAAACTCTTAAGTTTTGAACTTTCACTTTTTCACCACCCATTCTTCCAGCCATTCTCATTCCTTTGAATACTCTCGCAGGATATGATGCAGCACCAATAGAACCTGGGGCTCTTAAACGGTTGTGTTGACCGTGAGTGGCTTGACCAACTCCGGCAAAACCATGGCGTTTTACAACCCCTTGGAAACCTTTACCTTTAGAAACACCTGATACATCGACAAACTCGCCTTCTTCAAAATGATCTACAGTAATTGAATCTCCTAAATTATACTCTTTTTCAAACCCTTGAAATTCAATGACTTTTCTTTTAGCAGTGGTGCCAGCTTTCTTAAAGTGACCATCTAACGCTTTGTTAGAACTCTTCGCCTTTTTGTCATCGAAACCAAGTTGTAACGCATTGTATCCGTCAACCTCTTCGGTTCTGACTTGGGTAACAACGCATGGACCTGCTTCGATTACTGTACAAGGAATGTTCTTCCCGTTTTCGTCGAATAAGCTGGTCATTCCGATTTTTTTACCTATTAACCCAGACATATTTAATTATTATTAATTATTTAATTGTTTATATTTCCTTTGAATTTTGCTAAAAAAAACAGCGTTAAAACATTTTCAACGCTGAATATGTTTAACCGTTTTTCCTTCGCGAAACGCTCCGGACATGTTATTTAAAAATCACAAATCTATCTGCTTAGAAAGTAATGTGGTTTTTGAATGTATTACTTATACTTTAATTTCTACCTCAACACCGCTTGGCAATTCTAATTTCATCAGTGCATCTATAGTTTTTGATGAAGAACTATAAATGTCTAACAAACGCTTGTAAGCAGATAATTGAAATTGTTCTCTTGATTTTTTATTCACGTGAGGTGAACGTAAAACCGTAAATATTTTTTTGTTTGTTGGCAAAGGAATTGGACCGTTAACAACAGCTCCAGTACTTTTTACCGTCTTTACAATTTTCTCAGCAGATTTATCTACTAAATTGTAATCGTAAGACTTTAATTTTATTCTAATTTTTTGACTCATCTTATAATGATTTAGTAAATTAACCTTTAGCTTTTGAAATTACATCTTCTGATACATTTGATGGAGTTTCAGCATAATGTGAAAATTCCATTGTAGAAGTTGCTCTACCTGAAGACATCGTTCTTAAAGCAGTAACATAACCGAACATTTCTGATAATGGAACTAAAGCTTTAACCACTTTAGACCCAGCACGATCACTCATGTCGTTAACTTGACCTCTTCTTCTGTTCAAATCTCCTACTATATCACCCATGTTTTCTTCTGGAGTTAGAACCTCTAACTTCATTAATGGCTCCATGATTTTTGCTTTGGCAGATTTTGCCGCTGCTTTGTAACCAAGTTTTGCTGCCAATTCAAAAGATAATTGATCAGAATCTACCGCATGAAAGGAACCGTCTTTTAACGTAACTTTCATAGAATCCATTTCATAACCTGCTAATGGACCATTTTTCATAGCTTCTTTGAATCCCTTTTCTACAGATGGCACAAATTCTCTTGGAACGTTACCTCCCTTAATAGTTGACTCAAATTGTAATCCTTGAAATCCTTCATCCGCAGGCTCCATTGTAAATACAATATCTGCAAACTTACCACGACCACCAGATTGTTTCTTATAAACTTCTCTGTGATCTGCAGAAGCTGTAATAGCTTCTTTATATTCTACTTGAGGTTGACCTTGATTAACCTCAACTTTAAATTCACGCTTTAAACGATCTACAATTACATCTAAATGTAGCTCTCCCATTCCTGAGATAATAGTTTGTCCTGAAGCTTCGTCTGAACGAACTGTAAAAGTAGGATCTTCTTCAGCTAGCTTACCTAAACCAATACCTAACTTATCTACGTCAGCTTTTGTTTTCGGCTCAACAGCTATACCAATTACTGGATCTGGAAAGTCCATAGATTCTAATACTATAGGATGCTTTTCAGCAGTAAGTGTATCTCCAGTTTTAATAGATTTAAAACCAACAGCAGCACCAATATCTCCAGCCTCGATATAATCGATAGCATTCTGTTTGTTGGCATGCATCTGATAGATACGTGATATACGTTCTTTTTTACCAGACCTGTTATTCAATACATATGAACCAGCATCTAATCTTCCAGAATAAGCTCTAAAGAAAGCTAAACGTCCTACAAAAGGATCAGTCGCGATTTTAAAAGCTAAAGCAGCAAATGGCTCCTTTACATCTGGTTTTCTAATTTCTTCTTTGTCTGTATCTGGGTTAACACCAGTTATCCCCTCTTTATCAGTTGGAGAAGGTAAATAACGACATACAGCATCTAATAGAAACTGAACACCTTTATTTTTAAATGCTGAACCACAAATCATTGGAATGATTGCCATATCCATAACAGCTGATCTTAATGCATTGTGCACTTCTTCTTCTGTTATTGATTCTTCATCTTCCATGAATTTTTCTAGAAGATTCTCATCATAACTTGCAACTTCCTCAATAAGGAGTGCACGATACTTACGAGCTTCTTCTTTCATATCATCAGGGATTTCAATAATATCAAAAGTTGCTCCCTGAGTTTGATCATGCCATACAATAGCACGGTTTTTTACTAAATCTATAATTCCTTTAAAATCATCTTCATCTCCAATGTTTAATACAATAGGAACAGCGTTAGACTTTAACATGTCCTTAACCTGCTGACAAACACCAAGGAAATCTGAACCTTGACGATCCATTTTGTTTACAAAACCAATTCTTGGCACTTTGTAGTTATCAGCTAGTCTCCAATTAGTTTCTGATTGAGGCTCAACACCGTCAACTGCACTAAATAAGAAAACCAAACCATCAAGTACTCTAAGCGATCTATTTACTTCTACGGTAAAATCAACGTGACCCGGAGTGTCAATAATATTGAAGTGATATCCTTTTGTATCAGGTGTTTTTTCACCGTTTTCAATAGGAAAGTCCCATGTACACGTGGTAGCAGCTGAAGTAATTGTTATACCTCTTTCCTGCTCTTGTTCCATCCAGTCCATCGTTGCAGCTCCATCATGTACTTCTCCAATTTTATGAGAAACACCTGTGTAATATAAAACGCGTTCTGTTGTAGTAGTTTTTCCAGCATCAATGTGTGCTGCAATACCAATATTTCTAGTATATTTTAAATCTCTAGCCATTTCTATTAAAATCTAAAGTGAGAGAATGCTTTGTTGGCTTCTGCCATCTTGTGAGTATCCACACGTTTCTTAACCGCGGCTCCTTCTTCTTTAGCTGCTGCTAAGATTTCAGCTGCTAAACGTTGTGCCATGGTTTTCTCATTTCTCTTACGAGTGTATGATATCATCCATTTAATAGCCATAGATACTTTTCTATCTGGCCTTATTTGCATTGGGATTTGAAATGTTGCTCCACCTACACGTCTGGAACGAACTTCAACTTGAGGCATTACATTAGACAATGCATCTTTCCAAACCTCTAAAGCTGTTTTTTCTTCGTCTTCTTTTCTTTCTTCTACGATATCAATTGCATCATAGAAAACTTTGAATGCTACCGATTTTTTTCCGGCCCACATTAGATTATTTACAAAACGTGTTACTAACTGATCATTAAATTTTGGATCTGGAAGTAAAACTCTTTTTTTTGCTGCTCTTTTTCTCATGTCTTTACATTAAAAAAGTTACTAAATTACTTTTTTGGGCGTTTTGCACCATACTTTGATCTTCGTTGAGTTCTTCCCTCAACTCCGGCTGTATCAAGAGCTCCACGAACAACGTGGTACTTAACTCCTGGCAAATCTTTTACCCTTCCACCTCTAACTAATACTATCGAGTGCTCTTGTAGATTATGTCCTTCTCCTGGGATGTAAGCGTTTATTTCGTTACCATTGGTTAATCTAACTCTGGCAACTTTTCTCATTGCAGAATTAGGTTTCTTTGGTGTTGTTGTATAAACACGTGTACATACTCCACGTCTTTGAGGACAAGACGACAAAGCAGCCGATTTACTCTTCTTAGTTATTTTGGTTCTTCCTTTACGAACTAATTGTTGAATAGTTGGCATACTAAATTGTTACTATTTTTCGTTTGTACTTAAATTATACTCTTTTTTAAGAGTGCGCAAATGTACAATTAATTTCTTTCTATTCAAATCTGATTTAGTAATTTTTTTGTACAACAATTTAAACTCCTCTTATTTTCATATTTTAGGCTACATTTGAATGTTTTTTAAAGCTATTTTGAATAAAAAATTTATACCTTATATATATATCCTTTTTTTGAGTTGTTTTTCTCATCTAACCTTTGGGCAAAAAAATGAACTCATATTGGTTGCTAAAGACACCATTCAAAACAGAATAGTATCTGAAATTTATCACACAAAAAAACATCTTCAAAAAAAAGATGCTCTGGATGAAATTGATAGAATTTTACAGCAAGTAAAAAAAAGGGGGTTCTTTACTGCAAGAATAGATTCTATATCGAAAACAAACAAAGAATTAATTGCCTACTTAGATCTCGGAAAAAAAATAAATGAAATTATCATCGTCACTAAAAAAGACAATACCAATGGAATAATAGATTCAGGTATTGATTCAATAAAAATTAAAACAAGAGAGTTTAGTGATCTTACAAATCAACTACTTGAACAAATAGATAGAAAAGGAAACTCTTTTTCAGAGATTACATATGTAAACCCCCTATTGAAAAATGATACTTTATTCCTTGAAATGAAAATTTCAAACTCTTCATCAAGAAAAATAGATAAAGTAATTACAAGAGGATATGAAGACTTTCCAAAAAAATTTATATCAAAATATTTCCTCATCAATAAGAATACCATTTTTTCTAAACAAAAATTAAACCAGGTCTCAGCTCTGTCTAATAAATTAGATTTTATAAAAGAAAAAAAAGCACCTGAAGTGCTTTTCAAAAAAGACTCTACACATTTGTATTTATTTCTTGATAAAATTGGGACAAGCAGTTTTGATGGTCTTGTAAATTTTTCATCAAAAGAAAATGGTAAAGGACTATTATTAAATGGAAACTTAGACTTGAAATTAAACAACACCTTCAATACTGGAGAAAAATTTGAAATTATATGGAATAAAGTTTCTGATGAGAAAACAGATTTTAAAATTAACTCCTATGTTCCTTATATTCTTAATTCAAAATTCTCAACTACATTAGAGTTTTACCTATATAGACAGGACTCTACATTTATAAATACAAATTTTGAATTAAAGACTGATTATTTAATTAATCAAAAATCACATGCATCTATTTTGTACAGCAGTGAAAAATCAAATTATTTATTAAATATATCCAACAATGACCTAGCATCATATTCAAATTATTTTATAGGACTGGGATATGAATTAAAAAAATCATCAACGTCTAACTTATACAAATACAAAAATGGTTTAAATTTAAACTTAACTATTGGAAAAAGAAAAACTGATACAGAATCAATTAATCAATTAAAATTTCATTTTTCTGCTTTTGCTAACGTTCAAATAAACAATAGAGGATATTTAAATATAAAAAATGAAAGTGGTCTGTTAACTTCTAAAAACTATCTGTTAAATGAATTATTTAGAATTGGGGGAGCTAACAGTATCAGAGGTTATAACGAGCAAAGTATATTTACTAACGGATATTCCTATTCTAACATAGAATTTAGATATTCATTAGACACATCATCTTACCTTTATTCTATAACTGATTTGGGGGTTTACAAAGAAAATACTACTAACAAAATAAAAAAATTACTTGGCATTGGTGCAGGATATCAATTTAGAATTAATAACAACCTAGTGAATTTAGGATACGTAATAAGCACAAATTCAAGTACAAACGCTAAATTAAATAGCTCTAGGCTAGTTGTCAGATGGACTTCATTTTTTTACTAAACTTTATTAATAACTAGGTATTTCTTCAATTTTATTAAGTTTTTTTTAACATAAACCATTGCTTTTTAAAAAAAAAGCAAGATATTTGGCGTAATTAATTCAAATTATAAAATATGAAGACAAAGTTTAATGGAATTTTAACGCTATTATTGGCGTTATTAGTGCAGGTATCATTTGCACAGGAGAAAACTGTCTCTGGTACAGTATCTGATAGTTCTGGGAGTTTACCTGGAGTTACTGTAGTTATTAAAGGGACTAGCACAGGAGCACAAACTGATTTTGATGGAAAATATTCTATCAAAGCAAGTGCTGGTGACATCTTAGTTTTTAGTTATCTTGGATATGAGTCTGTTGAGAAAAATGTTGGATCTTCCAATGTAATCGACGTAACTCTTAGTGAAGGTGAAATTTTAGATGAAATCGTACTTACAGGTGTTGCTGGTGCAACAAGTAGAAAGAAACTTTCAGTTACAGTAAACAAGGTAAGTGAAAAAGACTTAGAAAACATTCCAACTACATCTGCAGCAAACGCCCTTCAAGGTAAAGTTGCAGGGGTAACAGTAACAAATAACGGTCAGCCTGGTGCTGGTGCATCAATTCAGTTGAGGGGAGCTACAAATATTTTTGGTAGCCAATCTCCACTTGTAATTGCTGATGGTGTTATTGTTGAAGCTGGTCTTCAGGATATAAATGCTGATGATATTGCTTCTTTTGAAGTTGTTAAAGGAGCATCTGCTTCTGCACTATACGGTTCAAGAGCTGGTAATGGGGTTATTGTAATTACTACTAAGAGAGGTAAAGTTGGAAAAATGCAAGTTACTCTAAGAAGTGATGTAGGTATTACTCAACTTAATAACTTCATCAATTTAAGTAGATCTCACCACTATCAACTAGCTGATGATTGGCAAAGTGTTGGTGGTATTTACACTAAATACGCAGGAGTAAGTTTCCCTAGTGATTATGATGGTTCAGCTTACCAGAACGTAACTGGAGCTAGATTAGAAGAACCAGATTTAATTGCAGACAATCCTTTTGGTGTTTATTATGACAACCAAAAAGAATTCTTTAATTCTGGTATTAATAGAAATTTATATGCCTCAGTATCTACAGCAGATGATAAATCAAACTTATTTTTATCATTAGAGAAAAATAATGTAGAAGGTATTTTAAAGGAAACTCAAGGTTATGAAAGAAATGGTCTTAGACTTAATGGAGAATTCAAAATAACTGACTGGTTAAAGATTAGTTCTAGAAATCAAATTGTACGTACATTTGATAATACACCTGGTGGTGGAACAGGAATATTTTTCGATGTTTCTGTGATGGACCCAGATGTAAATTTAAATGCACCTAACACCGATGGTCAACCATACCAATATGCACCAAACGTTTGGGCATCTACAGTAACTAACCCATTGTATCCGGTTTATGCTAATCCTGAGTCTACAAATGAAGTTAAGTTCTTAAGTAGTTTTTTAATTAATACTAAATTTACAGATTGGTTAAATTTTGACCTAGAATATGCAATTGAAAGTGTTGACAACAGAAGATTAGATTATACTTCTAATACAACATGGACAGGTGGTGGAACTAGAGAAGAGTTATTTGCAACATACTCTACAGGTAATTTTTACCAGAGTTCTTACAGAAATACTTCTCAAAAACTACAGGCTACTCTTAACTTTAATCAAGAAATTATAGAAGATTTAACGTTAACCGCAAAGTTAAGTTACCTTCTAGAAAACTCAGATTATTATCAATTTGATGCTTATGGATACAATGCAGTAGTAGGTGGTAGAACAATTTCTTTAGACAACTACACTGATTCACAAATTTCTTCAAATGCAGCAAATGAAGTAACAAATAACTTCTTTGCGATTGCAGGGTTAGATTATAAAGACAGATATATTTTAGACGGTATGTACCGTAGAGATGAGTCTTCATTATTCGGTTCTAACTTTAGAACAAATGATTACTACAGAGTTTCTGGAGCTTATCGTATATCTCAAGATTTTGATATCCCTGGAGTTCAAGAATTAAAAATTCATGCTGCTATGGGTACTGCTGGGCAAAGACCAAGTTATGCTTGGCAATACACTAGAAGAAATATTGGTAGTGGTATTCCTTCAACTTCACAAACTGTGGGTAACCCAGAATTAAGACCATCAAAATCTACTGAAAAAGAAGTAGGTTTAAACGCTGACTTTTTAGACAGATTTAGTTTAGAAGTAGTTTACTCAGATATGAAAACAGAAGATCAGTTTATGTTAGTTGATTTATTTGCTCCTGCAAACGAAGGTGCTAATCAATACCAGAATGTTGGTACTGTTACCTCTAATACATTAGAACTTGTATTAGATGCTAATATTGTAGACACTAAAGATTTTAGTTGGAATACTGGAGTTGTATTTTCTACAACAAACAATACAATTGAAAGTCTTAATATAAATCCAAGAATACAAGGACCTGGTAATGGTCAAATGTTTAGACTAGAAGAAGGTTTAGAATACGGAACTATGTTCGGTAGAGATTTTGTAAGATCATTAGATATTATGGCTGCTCAATTACCTGCAGGTGCATCAATAAGTGATTATGTTGTGAATTCTGATGGAGTTGTTGTTGACGCTTCTACAATCGGTACAAAATATGAATCTGGTATTATACGTGAGAACGAAGACGGATCTGTATGGGTTGGTGATATAGGTAATCAAACTGCTGATTTTAATCTAGGTTTAAGAAATACAATTTCTTACAAAAATTTTGATTTCTACATGCTTTGGGATTGGAAACAAGGTGGTGACTTATACAACAGAAATGGACAATGGTTAACTAGAGATAACAGACATGAAATGATTGATCAAGCTGGTAAGGCTCCTGGTGAACAAAAAACTGTAAGTTATTACCAAAGTTTATATGATGTAAACCAAAATAATGGATACTGGGTTGAAGATGCTAGTTTTGTTAAATTAAGAGAAGCATCTATCTTTTATACCTTTGATGATATGGAAAAGAGTTTCATTAATTCGCTTAGAATTGGTTTAACAGGAACTAACCTTTTCACTTTTACAAATTACTCAGGATGGGATCCTGAAGTTCAACTATTTGATGGTGCTACATCACAGTATTATGCTGTTGATTTTGGAGTATATCCAGTTAGTACATCATATACGTTATCAGTAACACTAAAATTTTAAAAATAAAAAAATGAAAAAATTAAATTTATACTTATTGCTAGTTTTTGCAGTAGCTTTTTCAAGCTGTGAAGACTTAAGCACTGATGTTGGAGTGCAATATGCAGAAAACCCAACATCCGCAGATTTAGCTAATTATGTAGCTGCTGAAACCTTTTACCTAAACTTTTACAATACTATAAATAGTTATAATGGTCCAGGTTTGGCTTTAACTACAATGGCAGATACGGGTTCATGTTCATGGGGTAATTCTGGGATGAGAGATACTTCTAGTGAACCAAGAGTAGCTTGGAATAATGATCCTACTTATGGGAGTGGTTATATTACAACAAACTTTTTTAACTCGTTATACAATAACATCAATGATATTAATGCATTAATGTCAAAAATAGTTACAGAGGGTGATGATCCAGCTGATCCTTCTCCAAGAAGAACAGAATCGGTTACTCGTTTTGCACAAGCAGCAACTTTAGGATATGTTGCTTTGGTATTTGACCAAGTATGGTTAAAGGATGAAACTGGTGCATTAAACGATGCTCAGTCTGTATCTCCAGATGTTGCTTTAGAATGGAGTCTAGGGAAAATCGACCAAGCAATTGCATTAGCAGATGCTAATAGCTTTACTGTAACAGGTGACTTTGTTAATGGATCTACATTATCAAGTAGTCAATGGTCTCAATTTTTGAATTCATTTGCAGCACGTTTAATGGTAAACATGCCTAGAAATGCTTCTCAAAAAGCTGCATTAGATTGGGGCAGAGTTTTAGCATATGCAAACAATGGATTAACACAAGATTTTGGAGTTATTTCCGATAACTGGACAAACTGGGGTAACGAGTGGGTTATCTATCAAATATATCCAGGATGGGGTAGAGTAGATAGTAGAGTTATTAATTTAATGGACCCTGCTTCACCAGACTACTACACAAACGCAGGTGGTAACAATCCTCCGGCATCAAGTTCTGATTCAAGATTAGTATCTGACTTCCAATATTTAGCAAGTCAAGATTTTATTGCATCTAGAGGAATCTATCATTATTCAAACTATAGATACAGTAGATATGATGCAGGATATCACCAAAGCTCATGGACTGGCCTTATGCCAGAATTATTAAAAGCTGAAAATGATATGTACAAAGCTGAAGCACAAATGAGGTTAGGTGACCTTGCAGGTGCAGCTGCTACTATCAATGCTGGATCAAGAACTACTAGAGGTGGTTTAGCTAATGTTGCTGTTGATGCAGCTTCAATTGCTGACGCAATTCATTATGAAAGATCAATAGAATTAATGAATACTGGTATGGGATTAGCTTTCTTTGAAATGAGAGGTAGAGATGATCTTCAAGCGGGTACACCATTACATTTCCCTGTTCCTGGTGAAGTATTATTATCAGGTGGTTTTGATATCTACACATTTGGTGGTTCTACCGGAACTGCAGGAGAAGACTATTCAATTTCTGGTTGGAGATAATAATAAACTTAAAAACATTATATAATGAAAATAAATAAAATATTAAACATAGGTAAATTATCAATCTTAGCATTAAGTTTTGCACTTTTGACAGGATGTTTTGATAATGATGAAGACTATGGCCTAGATACAGATAAAGTTATAGCAACAGTATTTGATTTTACAGGTCCTTCATTAGTAAGTTTAGATGAAACTGGAATGTTTTCAGTAACACCTAGAGCGGGTTCAACATTTGCTTGGTCTGTTAATGGTGGTGATCTTATACCAATGGCAGATACAGATACAAAAGTAAATGTATTGTTTAACGTAGGAGGTACATCTACTGTATCTGTTACTGAAACAACAGCTGGTGGTATGGTTTCTGAGACAGAAACAATGCAAGTAACAGTTCTTCAACTTTGTACTTTCTCAATAGACATGAGAGATTCTTACGGAGATGGATGGAATGGTGCATCAGTTGTGGTAAGTTTCACCGGAGCAGTTGATATCCCTTCAGTGGAATTTGCGTTAACTGGATCTGCTGCAGTAGAAACATTTAGTGCACCTGCAGGTTTTGAAATGAGTGTAACATTCAATTCAGGAGCTTGGGATAGCGAAATTTCATATGCAATTTTTGATAATGCTACAGCTAGTGGAGCGCCTTTATTCTTTGACTTACCGTCACCTACTATTGGAACAGCTTTTACTACCACAGTAGTATGTCCTTAATTAAAAAGTAAATAAATAAAAAAACCATCTCAATTGAGATGGTTTTTTTTTACAAAAAAAATTAACTTCTAAAATACACACATACTTGTTATTCTATATTAGCATTATAACGTGTTAAAATTTATATAAAAGCACTTTAAATTTCTTTAAAAAACTTATATTTACGCTACAAAACTCACCAGATCATGAATTTTTTTAAGAGTCAAATTACATTCTTTTTATCTTTTATTATAGCTATTAACGCTTATTCACAAACTTCTACTTTAAAACAAAGAGTAGAGAATGATGAATTGTCAAGAGAGAAGAAAATTAATACATACATTGCTCAAAATAATGTACAAAAAAGAATTGTTTATAATGAAAAAACATATGTAATGTATGACATTGTGGATAACAAACCTATTTATAGAACTTTAGACAATGAGGTAGGAGCACTTGTTACCAAAGCCAACCATTTACAAGTTGGCGGTAGTCTTGAATTAGATCTTCAAGGAACCGGAATTACTGTGGGTGTATTTGATGGGGGTCCTGTTCAAAGTACTCATGTAGAGTTCCAAAATTCAGATAATACAGGTACTAGAATTACCAACTATGATTCAAATAATATAGATGGAAATACGAATGACGATGACCATGCTACTCATGTTTCGGGAACTATTGGTGCGATTGGAGATAATGAACAAGCTAAAGGGATGGCTACAGATGTCTCTATCATAACTTATAATTTTAATGGTGACAGCGGTAAGATGATAGGGGTACAAGATAATACTGAACTTGATGTGTTTTTATCTAATCATTCATATGGTATTCCAATAAATCAAGGTGGTGGTTCGACTCTAGACCCCTGGTATATGGGTGCATATAACGGTGGTGCAGCAACAGTAGATGCTATAGCTCGTGATTATCCTTACTATCTAATGGTATATTCAGCCGGAAATTCTGGAACCGTTAATTACGAAGGGGGTTTATATAGTGGTTATGATAAACTTACTGGTGATAAAAATGCAAAAAATAATTTAGTAGTAGCTAATGCAAATGCACAAGTTAATGCATTTACAGGTGAAGTACTTTCCATTGCAATGAACGGCTCTAGTAGCCAGGGACCTACAGATGATCTTAGAATAAAACCTGATATTACTGGTTATGGTTCTGGGGTGTTATCAACGGTATCTGGAGACACATATGCTGTATATTCTGGTACATCAATGTCTGCTCCTAACGTTACAGGAACACTTATATTAGTTCAAGAACATTATAAAAATGTAAACGAAGATATCATGAAATCTGCCACATTGAAGGCATTAGTTTGTCATACAGCAGAAGATGATCAAATAACAATTGGACCAGACCCCAAATATGGTTGGGGTGTTTTAGACGCAAAAAAGTCAGCAGAATTAATAACAGATGATTCTAATGGAGATGCTCTTATTAGCGAATTGACTCTTGAAAATGAAGGTACATTTGAAATGGACTTTAGTGTTTCCAGCGGTCAAAAGCTAGTTGCTACAATAGCATGGACAGATGCTCCAGGTGCAGCAGTTTCAGGTTCTGAATATCTTAATGATCCAACTCCAAAGTTAGTAAATGACTTAGACATTAGACTAGTTAAAGATGGTACTACTTATTTTCCGTGGAGCCTAGTTTATGATAGCACATCCGGCTTTTCAAACACCAATACCGTAGACAATTTTGTTGATAATGTTGAAAAAATTGAAATAGAAACGCCAGAGCCAGGGAACTACACATTAATAGTTACACACAAAGGTACCTTAGAAGGTGATAATCCATTTGAGGGAGGTGATCAAGATTTCTCATTAGTTATATCTGGAGCTGACTTCCAATCATCGCTTGGTATATCCTCTTTTGAGGATGCTAATAATTTAATGATTTGGCCTAATCCAGCGAATGACATCTTAAATTATTCATTTATATCTTCAACAGATTCTAATGCTATCATTAACTTATATGATTCTCAAGGTAGAATAGTTTATAAGAAAACAAAAAAGTCAATCATAAATAATGTTACTGATAATATAGATATTTCAAACTTATCTAGTGGTTTTTATATTTTGAGTATTAGACATGGTAAATCAATAATCAGAAAAAAAATTATAAAAAATTAGTAGCACAATATTTGGCATACGGTCTATTATTGAAGCTTCAAAAAGCGGATCTACAATTAACAAGGTATATCTTCAAAAAGGTTTAAGAGGGAGTCTATTCTATGAATTAGACTCCCTTATTAAGGAAAAAAATATTGCTACTAGTTTTGTTCCTATAGAAAAATTAAACAGACTTTCTAAAAACAACAATCACCAAGGGGCAGTAGCACAAATATCTCCCATAGAATTTGCAGATCTTGAAACTTTAATTGAAACAAGTTTAGAGAAAACTCCCACTCCCCTGTTTTTAATTTTAGATCAGATATCTGATGTCAGAAACTTCGGTGCTATTATTAGAACTGCAGAGTGTACGGGTGTTAATGGTATAATTATTCAGCAAAGTGGAAGTGCTCCAATAAATGCAGAAACCATAAAAACATCTGCAGGTGCTGCTTTTAAGATTCCAATCTCTAGAGTTAGTCATATAAAAGATGCAATATATACATTGCAAGCTTCTGATGTAAAAACTGTAGCTGCTACAGAAAAAACAACCCAATTAATTTACGACATAGATTTTAAACAACCCATAGCTATAATAATGGGTTCTGAGCATAGAGGAATTAATCCATCTGTATTAAAAATTGTAGATTTTAAAGCAAAACTTCCTTTATTGGGTTCTATAGATTCACTAAACGTTTCCGTAGCTTGTGGTGCATTTCTTTATGAAACCATTCGTCAAAGGATACCCTAACTAATTGGTAAGTTATTTCTTGTCTTTTTCTTGAGTCTCCTCCTCTACTTTTGACGGTGAAAAATTTCCGTTTTCATCAAATAACAAGTCAAATTCAGTCTCTGAAAATTGATATTGCTCTTTTACAATTCCTTTTTTTCTGAGTAAAATTGAAAATAACAGTCCAATTAAAAAACCAGACAAATGCCCCTCCCATGAAATTCTATCTTCTGTTGGTAAAATAAACCAAATCATACTCCCATACAAAAAGATAACCACCAAAGACATGGCTATAAGCCTAAAATGTTTTCTAATGATACCGCTAAAGAAAATAAAGCTAAATAATAGATAAATAACACCACTGGCTCCAATATGGTAGGAATCTCTAGCAAAACTCCAGCATAAAAAACCTGTTAAAATTGTACCAACAAATAAAATTTTAAACGCTAATTCTTTGTAGAAATAAAATAAAGAAGCCATTAGGGCAAATAAAGGCGCTGAGTTGTTAAAAAGATGTGAAACATCACTATGTATAAAAGGAGACAAGAAAATACCTCTAAGTCCTTTAAAACTTCTTGGAAATATTCCATATTTATTAAAATTGTATCCAAACCTAATTTCTAACCAATAAATAAACCAAATAATACAAATTGTTACTACTGGAACTAGTAGTACATTTTTATGATAAGTAAGTGAAGCGTCAGTTTGCATGATATATAAGTATCAAAAATAAATCCATTTACTAAATTAACAACTTCTGTCATAAATCTTTACTATTTTTATAGGTATGAATGAACCTTTGGCAGAAAGAGTACGCCCAAAATTACTTAAAGATTATATAAGTCAACAACATTTGGTTGGTGACAATGGAATTTTAACTAATTTAATTAAACAAGGAATTCTCCCTTCACTAATTTTCTGGGGACCTCCGGGAATAGGAAAAACTACATTAGCCAATATTATTGCAAATTCATCCGACAGACCTTTTTTTACTTTAAGCGCGATTAGTTCAGGTGTCAAAGAAGTTAGAGAAATCATTGAAAAAGCAAAAAAAGGCCCTGGTTTATTTACTACAAAAAATCCAATTTTATTTATCGACGAAATTCATCGATTCAGTAAATCTCAGCAAGACTCTCTTTTAGGAGCCGTAGAAAAAGGATGGGTTACTTTAATTGGAGCCACAACAGAAAATCCGAGCTTTGAGGTAATTCCTGCTCTTTTGTCTAGATGTCAAGTATATATTTTAAACTCATTTGATAAAAGTGATCTTATTTTACTTTTAAAAAGAGCTCTAAAAGAAGATCGTATCCTTTCTACTAAAAAAATAATATTAAAAGAAACTGATGCCTTACTTCAAGTTTCAGGCGGAGATGCAAGAAAGTTGTTGAATATTTTTGAATTAGTTGTTGGTAATGAAGAACAAATAACGATCACTAATAAATTGGTGCTTGAAAAAATTCAGAAGAATACAATTAGATATGATAAAGCTGGAGACCAGCATTATGACATTATTTCTGCTTTTATAAAATCGATTCGAGGAAGTGATCCTAATGGAGCCGTATATTGGTTAGCGAGAATGATTGAGGGAGGTGAAGATTTAAAATTTATTGCCAGAAGGTTGTTGATTGCAGCCTCTGAGGACATAGGTAATGCAAACCCTACCGCTTTAATTTTGGCAAATAATACCTTTCAGGCCGTTTCTGTAATTGGGTATCCCGAATCTAGAATTATTTTAAGTCAATGTGCTGTGTATTTGGCAAATTCTCCAAAAAGTAATGCCTCGTACTTGGCTATTAATAAAGCGCAAAAAATTGTAAAAGAAACTGGCAATCTATCTGTGCCTATTCATTTACGTAATGCCCCTACAAAATTAATGAAAGATCTAGATTATGGTAAAAACTATAAATATGCTCACGATTATCAGGGTAATTTTACATCCGAAGAGTTTTTACCTGATACTATTATAAAAACAAAAATTTATGATCCAGGTAACAATGCTAGAGAGAATAAATTTAGGGAAGAGCTAAAAAAAATGTGGGGAGATAAATATGACTATTAAAACTTGATAAAATAGGTTTCAGTTATTAAATTATTGTCCTTGTAATATTCAGCTATCCAATAATCTCCTGACTTTACAAGTGTTCCGTTTTTATCTTTAATAAAAAACTTTTTTTCATTATTGGTCTTTAATATAACAAATATAATTGTTGGTTTGGTATTTACAAGCTGATATCCGTTCTCAATTTTTTGAGCATACAACATGGGGTAACTTGGTGTGATATTTTGCTTTTCTGTAGGCTTAGAAACGTCTACTTTATCTTTCTTTTTTCTATTGTTTTTTACTTGATCTTTATTATTTATTTGAATTGAGGCTAACATAGATGAATTATAGACAGAATCAAGATTTTGAATTGATGTAAAAGCCGTCCTTATGGATTGTCTGTATGCTCTTTCAAAATCTTTAATTTTACTGAAACCATTCTTAGAAGAATATACAATACTTCCTCTACAGTCGGTCAATTCTATATAGTTTTTAGTAACAAACATTCCGGACTCATCTTTAACATCTGCATATAAACTATTACACCTATTGATAACCAACTCTTCGGGGAGTTTTTCATTATCTAAATAAGTATTAAAACCTGCTTTGTTAAATAAAAATTTAGTGAAAGAGCTGGTTTTATATCTATCCTCCTTTTTTAAAAAATCAAAGTTGCTTTTAACGATTATGTATTTCGGAGAAATTGAGTTGTTTGATTGACTGAAAATAGATACAGAAAAGAAAAATAATAATAAAAAAGATAATTGTTTCATAGTTAATCTATTGTAATATTAAATCCAAAGTTAAGAGAAATATTATTAACAGTAGATAAATCTCTGACTCCAAAAACATTATCTAGTGCCCCAAAAATATTTAACTTACCAAGCTGCAATGCTGCTCCAGCTCCAAAAATTGCAGAGGAATAATCATTTATAGTATGAGTAAATTTGGTATGAATACTTTGTGATAATGATTTCTCATAAAAACTTGTGAAAGAAAATTGTGGCTTTAATGGTCGCATAATTGTATGCATCTGAAACCCTATTGAGTTATAATAATATTGTTTCCGAGTTTTTGCGTAGCAGAATTTATTTCTTCTTTCACCAAAACTATACTTTAGTGCTGCGTTAAGTTTCATGGGTCTCCAAGAAGTATAAGCATCATCCGTTTCTTCATTTGATACATTTGCTTTAAAATCATTCTCTAGTTGCTTCCAATAATCTATTGGGTCATCAGGATTGTATTCAAAATTTATTCCATCTAAAACATAATCTCCTTCAGCGGTAAAATTCCTGATATTTTTAGAATGCTTAATAAACCCAAGATCTAAAATACTTCCTGTAAATTCTATCTGAGGTGAAAAATGATAGGTAATTCCAACATCAAAACCCATACCAAGATTACCCCCCAAAAAAGTATTAGATAATACATCTTCTTCAATGTTGTCTATCCCTGAAGTTCTAACACCTGCATCAAGATTTTGCAATGTTAAACGAGATATATTGATATTATTAGTGGTTGTGGTAATTGATCCAGAATTATTATTTGTTTCTATATTTAAACTTGAGGAATAAATTTTAAATCGAGCACCAATTGTTAATTTTTCATCAACCTTTTTTGAGATCCCTGCATGCAAAACACCTATTAAATCTGCTTTCATAATTGCTTGGGAAACAGAAAATGATCTATTAAAAAAAGGATCATTTCCATAATATAACCCTTCAATAGCATCTTTTGGAAAATATGCTATCAGATCTAATTCTTCATAAAAACCAATACTAATATAGGTTTTGTTATTGTACCTATATCCAAAATTTAATACATCAATTTTGGTGTTTAAATTTATATAATCACTAGGGCTTATTTGATCTAAAACTTTCTCAAATTTTTCATTAAAACTTCTAGAGTCATTCGAAAATAAATCACCCATTTGAAATCCAGTATTTCCTATTGTGAGCTGAAAATTAGATACTATTGGAATACCGTAATGACTTTTATAATTTATTTCTGAGCCTGGATTTAACATCAAAGTTTGTGGAGTTTCCCCAAATGAAAAAGCTATTTTCTGTTGAGATTTTAATGAAACTGTAGCAATTAAAAATATAAGTAAGAGTAATTTTTTCATTTTTATTTTAAATACTAAAATAAAAAGTCCCTGTAGATCTGAACTTTATTGTTTGGTAAATATTCGGGTCAATTTGTGAAGATGATGGACTTAACTTTACCTCAACACTAACTTTTCTTGAAGATAAAAACATGGGAGAAGTTGCTATTTCAATGGAATATGTAGCAACATAATCTAAATCCTCAGAAACTATATTTAATGCAGGAATGATTTGGGTGATATTGTCATTACCATCAAAAAAAACAACATTAACCTCAAAAGATCTATCAAATCTATTTTCAATTTCAAAATCGAAAACAGTTTTAATTGTCTCATTTCTAATGTCAGATGATTCAAAAACTCTAAAATCTGAAATATCTGTAATTGTTGGTATTTCCGTACCCGATGAACTGTTAAAAAAATCATCTTGATCCAAATCAAAATAAATTAAAGGTACAGTAATTATAGGATCTACATTCAAATTAATTTCATCAAAATTTAGATTATCTGTACAAGACATTAAGAAACAAAGACTAAAAATTGTTACAACACTTTTTATGTATATATTCATGCACTTGGTAATTGTAGCTTAATTTAAAATCTAAAGATATTCTTTTAAATCTAACAGGTTGTAAATTGATGTTATATTTTTTGGAATTGAATTTGAATTTTCTGAGTTATAGTGTATGGCTTTGATTCCACAATTAATTGCTCCTTGAATATCTGCCTCTAAATTGTCCCCAATCATCATACATTCGTTAGGATTAGCTTTTACCATCTGTAATGCATAGTTAAAAACTTTTGGATTGGGCTTTTTAACACCAACAGATTCTGAGGTGATAACTTTTTCAAAATAATGATAAATATTGGAGTTAATCATTTTTTTGGTTTGAATTTCCTCAAAACCATTTGTGATAATATGTAATTTGTAATTTTCTTTTAAATAATCTAAGATTTCAAATGTTCCATCAAATAAAAAATTAAAATCAGCTAAATGTGTAATATATTGATCTGCAATTAGGTTTATTAGCTCATCGGATACTTTGAAGTTAATCGCATCAAATGTTTCTTTTAAACGACCATATCTCAATGCTGACTTTGTTACTTTTTCTTCCCTATATAGTTTCCAGTAATTAAAATTTAATGGCTTGTAAATTTCTAAAAATAAATTTAAATCTATTTGTAAGTTATTGATTTTAAAAACTTTTTTAAATGTTAAATCTGAGTTTTTTTCAAAATCCCAAAGGGTATGATCTAAATCAAAAAAGACATGTTGTATTTTCATCTAGTAAATATAATAATCTAGTGGTTAATATGTTTTAACTTATTATATATTTGTTTGATAAGGTGTAACTCTTGAAAAAAAAACTTCATATTTTATTTTTATGTGGATGGTATCCATCTTCTGTACTTCCTCAAAATGGCGACTTCATAATGAGGCATGCACAAAGTGTTCAACTAAAACACAACGTTAGCATATTACATATTATTACCAAAACTGATATTTCTAAAACTGAAATTGAAGTGATAAAAGAAGGGGGGGTATTTACCTATATTGCCTATGTACCACAGAGTTCTAATCCAATCATAAAATTAATTAGATTTTGGAATGCCTATAAAAAGGTGTTAGGGAAAATAGGAAGTTTCGATGTAGTGCATCTCAACAAATTATATCCTTTTGGTCTATTTGCCCTTCATTTAAAAAAGTTTAAATACATCCCTTATATCATATCAGAACACTGGACAGGATATCATTTGAGAGAAAGGAAATCATTGCCCTGGCTAGAACGAGTTTTATCAAAAAAAATAACAAAAAATGCAAGTTCGGTTTGCCCAGTAAGTAAAGATTTAAAAAAATCGATGCTAAAATGTGGATTAAAAGGGAGCTATAAAATAATTCCTAACGTTGTAAACACACATCTTTTTAAACCCTCAAAAAAAACAACTAAAAAATTTACAATTACTCACATCTCAAGTTTACTAGACAAGCATAAAAACATATCAGGAATGTTGCGTGTGGCCAAGCAACTTGAAAACAGTATTGATGCTTTTCAATGGAAATTTATTGGAGGAAAAAAAGATCAATTTAGTGCACTACTAAATGAGTTAAACTTCAAAAAAAATACAATTCATTTCATAGATCAATTAAGTCACGAACAAATTCCGAAACAATTAATTCAATCAGATGTATTTGTGCTTTTTAGTAATTATGAGAATTTACCCTGCGTTATTCTAGAGGCTTTTGCCTGTGGAATTCCAGTAATTTCAACAAATGTTGGAGGTATTCAGGAATTTTTTCCGAAGAATTTTGGATTTTTGATTGAACCAAATAATGAAGATCAACTTTTTCAAAAACTAATAGAAATATTCAATAACCCTTTTTCAAGAGGTATAAAAATGCACCAATATGCAAATGATAATTTTAGTTCAGAAATAATTTGTGATTCCTTTTCTAAACTTTACATTAAAGCCATAAAAAAATAAAATTTGACACAAATTAAAGAATATATTAATGGTTTTATAAATAGATCTGGGAGCTATGTTCTTTTTTCCACAATGGCTGCTAGAGTCCTTTCATTTTTAGGTTCTTGGATTGCCCTTCAATTAATAGAAGCCAAAGAATTAGGTGTTATCCTATTTGCATATGGTATTGTTCAGTTTATTATCCCAATTGGTGGTTTTGGATTGCATCAAAGTCTAATTAGATATGGAGCTTTATTAAACTCTGAAGATGAAAAACAACAACTTTTTAGTTATGTACTTAAGAAAGGTATTGTTGCATCCATCGTAATCATTTTAGTTTTAGTTGGAATCGGATATTTTATCCCTTTTCAGTTTGATAAAACATATGGGTATTTTTCAATTTTATCACTGAGCATTTTAACTGTTTTTATTCTTGAAATTATCAAAATACAATTTAGGTTACAACACAAAAATCGTTTGTATGCTATCACAGAATTTTGGTATAATATAATTCTTACTGGTTTGATTTTCGGTTTGAGCTACCTATTTCAGGGTATGGGTTATATTATTGCTTTGATTGTTTCACCAGTACTTACGGCATTGTTTTTTATCAAAAAATTAAACATAAAACTTCATATAAAAAATAACCTCAAAATCACAAATCTTTCTTTCTGGAAATATGGTTTTTTTGGTGGATTATCTAGTGTAGTTACCCAACTACTTATACTTATTGATATTATTTTGATTGGTTATTTAATAGATGACCCTATTGCGGTAACTAACTATCGTTATATTTCTATCATACCTTTTAGCCTTCTATTTTTACCAAGAGTATTTATTACCACAGATTTTGTAACTTTTACCGAAAAAATTCATCAGAAAGATTATATCAATAGATATATTAAGAATTACATGTTGTTTTTTGGAGTTGTAAGTATTTTACTCTTACTTTTTAGCTACTTCTTTGCTGAACAAATTCTTTACATTTTTGGAGTAGAGTATATGGATTATGCCGATAGTTTCTTGATTTTAATAATGGGTATTGTTGGAATCTACATCTTTAGAGGATTGTTTGGAAACCTATTATCTTCTATTGGAAAAATAGAGCTCAATTATTATATCATATCTATTGCTATTGTAATCAATATTATAAGTAATTATTATTTAATTCCTTTATATGGTATTAAAGGAGCTGCAATTACTTCAGCAATTTTAATGTGGTTTACCGGGATTCTTTCATGGTTAAGCTTCCTTTATTTCTTCAGAAAAAATCGTTATGAATAAGATTCAAAAACTCATAAAAGGTCTTGGTTTATTATTTAAAAAACCACGCTTAATCAATCTGATTATGGATAGTGAATTTCATTGGAAAAAATACTTGAAAAAACATCATAATAACCTGTTACAATTACCAACAGCAGATATTTCACAATTGATTGAAAACTCTTCAGAATTAAATCATTATACATTTTTAGGTGGAGGATCATTACCTACAGATATTGCCTTATTAAAATCATTGTCCAAAAAAATATCTAATTGCTCTTATTTTGAAATTGGTACATGGCGAGGTGAAAGCGTTATCAATGTTTCTGAAACGGCTAAAGAATGCTTTACCCTCAATTTATCTAAAGATGATATTTTGGCCGAGGGACTTCCTGAAAAATATGCAGACCTTCACGGAATTTTATCCAAAGAAAGAGATAATGTCACCCATCTTTTTGGAAATACATTAAATTATGATTTCAGTGCATTGGGTAAAAAGTTTGATCTTATTTTTATAGATGGAAATCACAAATACGAATTTGTAAAAAATGATACAGAAAAAGTATTTTCTCATTTAGTTCACAAAGATTCTATTGTTGTCTGGCATGATTATGCAGCAAATCCAGAAAAAACTCGTTACGATGTGTTGGCTGGAATTTTAGATGGTTTATCAAAAGAGAAACAAGCAAACTTATATCATGTTTCTAACTCATTATGTGCTATTTATTACCCAAAAGGATTAGAGAGTAAATTCATTGATTTCCCAATACTACCGAAAAAATTATTTAAAGTAATAATACAGTCTAAAGAAATTTAGGACGTTTCACCAACATGGGATATGTCTTTTCTTGAGCTCCAAAACTAAAGAAATATTTGGCTATTGTTTGCATTGATGAACCTCCAAAATTGAATATTTTATATCTATTTACATAGCGTTGGATAGCTTCGTCTACCAAAAATGTATTTGCTCCATTTTTTCGATTAGAAAAATCTGTTGAAGAACATAAAATAGTAGCTGTTTCTTGATGTTTTAGGAAAAATGCAGCAGCAACTAACGTTTCACCCTGATATGCAAAACAAAGTTCTCCATAATCGTCTATCAAGCAAAAATTAATTAAAGTTTCTAAATTTTGATAATCTTGTTGTTTTATTTCAGGTGTTCTCTTTCCAACATTATTTTGAAAGAGTGTGATAAGATCTGACGGGCTTCCACCCCATTCTATCCTTAACTCAGATTTTTCAGCTCTTTTTAAATCTTTTTTACGATCACTCCTATATGCTTTTTTAATCTTTTCATATCCTACAGTTAACTTTAATTCTTGAAACTGTTTTTCAATAAAATATAAACTATCTGTATCTAATAAATTCTTGAAATTTAGTCGAAGTTCAATAAATCGAAATCTTTTTTGGACAACTGAAATAAAATCAGATTGAGTGAAATCACCTTTAGAAAAAATTCCTAATTGTAATACCCATAATGGCTGGTACACATATTTAATGCCATATTTTTTTCGCCAAGGAATTGGCATCACTGCTTCGTAATCATCTAGCACTAACACATCCCAATTGTCACAAACAATATCTAAATACCACGAAAACGCATAGCTATTAGATTGAATTGAGTTTTCGATACAATCATTGTATTTCTCCTCATCTAAATGTTCTCTTTGAATGTATTTAATTAACATGTTTATGAATCATTTTTAACATGGTTTCATAGACTCTTTGCCATCCATTCCATCTCAGGTAACCGCTTAAACTTTCATTATGAAATAGTGTAATAAAAGTTCCTTTAACGGCCATCACTTCCTTTAATAAATCTTTTGTTCTTCCTAAAGACTGTTTTGGTGTAAGACCCATATAATCATTTAAAGTTGTATCCATCAATGCAAAAGGATGAACAAGTAATGGAGTCTGAATTTCAAAATCTAAGTCAAAAAAGTAGAAAGGAATCGAGGTACTAGCTCTAAATCCAATATGACTAGCATAACCCATCGAAAAATCTTGATTAATTTCTAAATCAATCAAATTTTGATAGGTTTCGGGCAAACTAAAACGTAAAAAATGCTGCCTAGAAAGAGATGTTGGAATATTTGTAATGGATTCTAAACGCTCTTTTTCCTTTTTTAATAAAGCACTATTTTTCATTGTATAGTAAGAAGGGTGTAACCCAATTTTTGCATAATCTGCGATGTGTTTTATTAACATTCTAAATTGCCTTTTGGTGGCAGATATATTGGTGTCAAAAGTTGTATAGTCTGCAATAAGAAAGAAAAATATAGTGGTTGCGTTGTAGGTTTTACCTAATGATAATATATGCTCAAAATTATTATAAGGGTCTTTTCTAATTCTTAATAACACCATCAATCTATCCCAAAAACTCTTTAAGTGTAATTTAAAAAAATCGTAGATAAAACCTCCAGAGGTTCTTACAAAGCTTTTGTATTTATAAGCAAAGGCATTGTCTACATCTATAGTAGATATGTAGGAAAACTCTCTATCAGAAAAATGATAATCTGGGAAACGTTCTAGTAAAGCATCTTTTAATTTAAGAGCCCAAATATCTACAACAGGTTTTTCTAAAAAACGAAATTTATAAGCCAAACTTTGCTCTGCTGTAAATCGTTCATGTACATCTCTAACATGAGGTAAATATTCCTCATATCTTGAAATAAGATAAAAACTAGCTGCAAAAATATCAAATGGAATACTAGAACCAGATCCTGTATTAAAAAAACATGGAGTACCATTCCATTGTGAAATATTAATTTCTAAGTCATTTACTCCTTGCTCAAAAAGAATTTCATTACTTCTTATAAAAAATTCTTTTCCTAAAGGAACCTTGGTATAACTTATTTTAGGTCCGTTATGAGCTACAAATTCCTCAATTTTTGATGTAAAAGAAACTGGACTTAGAAGAATTCTAGTAAAAATATGCTTAAAAATATACCGTATTCTTGGAGTAATTTTATGCGTATAAACAAGTATCAAGATTGCAGTACTATTTAAATTTTACCATTATCGGTAAAGCTAAAATAAGACTTTTCAGTAATTATTAGATGATCTAAAAGTTTTATATCTAAACTTACCCCACCTTCTTTAATTTTTTTGGTAAGAACTTTATCTTGGGAGCTGGGTTCTGTTTTTCCGGATGGATGATTGTGACAAATAATAATTGCAACTGCAGAGATCTCGACGGCTTTTTTGAACAAAAGTCTCACATCTACTAGGGTAGCAGTAATACCTCCTTTACTCAATTGAGTTTTTGAAAGTACTTTATTCGCATTATTTAAGTACAAAACCCAAAACTCTTCATGAGGCAAAGAACCTAGCAAGGGCTGCATGATATCATAAACATCTTTGCTGCCTGTAATTTTGGGGTTTACTGCAAAATTTGCTAATTGCCTCCTTTTTCCTAACTCTAAAGCTGTGATAATAGCAATAGCTTTAGCCATCCCTATTCCTTTAAATGAAGTTAATTTTTCTACGGTAAGTGTAGATAATTGATGAATATTATTATCTACATACATTAATATTCTTTTAGATAAATCTACGGCACTTTCTTGTTTATTTCCTGATCCAATAAGAATTGCTATCAGTTCTGCAGCGCTTAATGAGGAGGGGCCTTTAGCAATTAGTTTTTCTCTTGGCCTATCGTCTACAGCCCAATGTTTAATGGTCATTTTTTTCATACGGGGGTTTTTTTATAAATATACAAAAGTTGGGGAAAACAATATCAATGATAATTTTAGTAGTCTCAATGCTAAGTTTTATATATTTGTATGATATTTCTTACGATTTATGAAAATTATTATAGCAGGTGCTGGAGACGTTGGGTTTCATTTAGCAAAGTTATTGTCTTACGAATCTCAGGATACGTATGTTATAGATTTTGATGGAGAGAAACTTGACTACATCAACAGTCACCTAGATGTTATCACTAAAAAAGGAGATGCTACATCTATAAAATTACTCAAAGAAATTGGTATAGAATCTACAGACATATTGTTGGCTGTTACAGAATCCCAAAATACTAATTTTACCATTTCAGTTATAGGAAAATCATTAGGAGCCAAGAAAACTATAGCTAGAATAGACAACCCAGAATTTTTAAAGAACGATCATATTGACTTCAATAAATTTGGTTTAGATTATATGATTTCACCAGAGGAATTAGCTGCAGATGAAATTAAAATGCTGTTAAACCAATCTTCATTTAATGATACTGTTACCTTTGAAAACGGACTATTTAATGTAATGGGGACTACTCTAGATTACAAATCTCCACTTTTAAATACCACTGTAAAAGGAGCTAGAGATACGTTTTCATCTGTAGATTTTATTATCATAGCGATTAAACGAGAAGGAGTATCACAAACAATTATACCAAGAGGAGATACCGAATTTAAATTAAATGATCAGGTTTACTTTTCTGTTCCTCACTACAGCGTAGATAAGCTCTACCCGATTGTAGGAAAAGAACACTTAACGATAAACAATGTGATGATTCTTGGCGGTAGTTCTATTGGATCTAAAACTGCCAGAAATCTTTGTAAAGAAAACTTTAAAGTAAAACTTATTGAGAAACAGCGAGAAAAATCATTGCTTTTAGCTGAAGAGTTAAATGAAACTCTTTTAATAAATGGAGACGGTAGAGATATTGAGTTGTTGGAAGAGGAAAATATTAGAGAAATGGATGCTTTTGTTGCGGTTACTGGTGATTCTGAAACAAACATTATGTCTTGTCTAGTAGCAAAATCTAAGGGAGTTAAGAAAACAATTGCTTTGGTAGAGAATATGGATTATATAAATATTTCTCAAACCATAGGAATTAATACACTTATCAATAAAAAATTAATTGCAGCGAGTAGCATTTTTAAACATATTAGAAAAGGTGAAATTCTTGCTTTGGCTAATCTTCACAATATTGATGCTGAAGTTTTTGAATTTGAAGTATTACCCGGTGCAAAAGTCACAAAGGCAATTATTAGTGAATTAAACTTTCCTAGAGATGCAGTTTTTGGTGGGATCATTAGAGATGGTAAGGCATTAATTTCAGATGGTGATTTTCAGGTAATGAGTGGAGATAAAGTCATCGTTTTTTGTTTGCCTGAAGCCATCCATATTGTAGAAGATTTATTCCGCTAGAAATGGGTAGTCTTAACCTCAAAATAATCTATAGATTTCTTGGACTTACCGCAGTTCTTAACGGGGTCTTTATGTTTATAGCATTCCCTTTTAGTATGTTTCATCAAGAAACTGCTCAGATGGGTATTTTAAACGCAGGAATTGTTACTGTTTTTATTGGTCTTATTCTTTATTTTTTTAACAAACCAACATCCACTAATATTCAAAAAAAAGAAGGGTATCTCATTGTTACTCTTGGTTGGCTAACGCTATCCTTTACAGGAATGCTTCCTTATTTGTTTACTGGAACCATTCCCTCTTTAACAGATGCTTTTTTTGAGACCATGTCTGGTTATTCTACTACAGGATCTTCCATTCTAGCAGATATAGAAGCCATGCCAAAAGGAATCTTATTTTGGCGAAGTGCTACCCATTGGATTGGTGGTATGGGTATTATTGTGTTAACCATCGCTATTTTACCCCTCTTAGGAATTGGAGGCATGCAGTTATTTATGGCAGAAGCACCTGGCCCCTCCGCAGACAAATTACATCCTAGAATTACAGATACAGCAAAACGTTTGTGGTTAATTTATGTACTATTAACTTTTATAGAATTTCTTTTACTTAAAGTAGCAGGAATGAATTGGTTTGATGCTATAAATCATGCAATGGCCACCGTAAGTACAGGAGGTTTTTCTACTAAAAATAATAGTTTATCGTATTGGAATGCCATGCCAATGGTACAGTATGTGATTATCTTTTTTATGTTTGTAGCCGGTACCAACTTTGTGCTCACCTACTTTGCCTTAAAAGGAAAAGTAAAAAAAGTACTTCAAAGCGAAGAGTTTAAATACTACTTTTTTGGTATTTTAAGCATGACTACACTTGTAGCAGTAATTATTTTATTCTTTCAAGATGATACCTTACAAACTACTGTTGCACACCCTGAAGTTTTAGGAGCTACAGAAAGTGCGATTAGGCATGCTCTTTTTCAAGTAACTTCTATCATAACCACAACTGGTTTTGTAACCGCAGATTTTACCATGTGGAGTTTCTTTGCAACGGGTATTTTCTTTGCATTATTTTTTGTTGGTGGTTCTGCAGGCTCTACCAGTGGAGGTATTAAAATTGTAAGACATATCGTAATGTTAAAAAACAGTTTTTTAGAATTTAAAAAAACATTGCATCCACACGCAATTATTCCTGTTCGTTTTAACAATAAAGCAGTGGGTCAACCCATTGTGTTTAACATTCTTTCTTTCTTTGTCATCTACATGCTTATTTTTATTGTATCTTCTGTAATTCTTACGTTTTTAGGCTTAGACTTTATGTCTTCATTAGGAGCTGCAGCCTCTTCCTTAGGAAATATTGGCCCAGCTATAGGATCTGTAAGTCCTGTAGATAATTTTGCACATTTGTCTGCTGGCGCCAAGTGGTTTTGTGCTTTCTTAATGCTAATTGGGCGATTAGAACTCTTTACCGTTCTTATTTTATTTACACCGTTTTTTTGGAGGAAGAATTAATAAACAAATCTAGATTTATTTTTAACCTATTACACATAACAAAACCTTTCCCCATTTACATTAATTTATACTTATCTGTGTGCTAAAATTAGTTTTTACACCAAAAAAAATATTACTTTTATAAACTACCCCTTCTTATTACTTAATGAGAAGGGGTGTTTTTATTTTTTAAATTAATGAAACAATATCTTTTTTTAATTTTAGTTTGTTACTCTAGCATATTTATTGCACAAGTACCAGACTATTATAATGATGTAAACCTTAGTTTAACAGGAGTAGATTTAAAAGCTGCACTAGCTACTAAAATTACAAACACACACACCAACAACTTGTCTTATACTCCGGGTATATGGGAGGCTTCAAAAATAACGGATATTAATCCTGACAACAGTAATGAAGTACTACTAATCTATGGTTACGAAGATGGATCAGATACAGATATTACAAATAACAGAGTAGCAGGAATAAATGATAATGGATCAGGATCAGGACTTTGGAACAGAGAACATGTATATTCAAATTCGTTAGCTACACCAGATTTAGACGACAGTTCAGAAAATGGCCCTCCTTATGCAGATGCCCACAATCTGAGACCCTGTAATGGTCAAAGAAACTCTTCAAGAGGTAATAGAAAATTTTCTGATAGTTCTGGAACCGAGTCAGGAGAAACAAGTGAAAGTTACACAAATTCATCTGGAAATAATCAGAATGGATGGTATCCGGGCGACGAATGGAAAGGAGATGTGGCTAGAATGATAATGTATATGTATCTGAGATACGGTAATCAAACCCTACCAACCAATGTGGGGCTAGGTGATGCTTCGGGAACTTTTGATGACATGATTGATCTATTTCTATCTTGGAATGTTCAAGATCCAGTTTCAGCCTTTGAATTACAAAGAAATACTTACCATGACAGTAATGAAACCTATGCCCAAGGAAATAGAAATCCGTTCATAGACAATCCTTATTTTGCAACTCAAATATGGGGAGGGCCTCTGGCTGAAGATACATTTGGAAATGTTACAGATACAGAAAATCCAACATCACCAACCAACATAACTTCTTCACTAATCACTGGTACGTCATTCTGCATATCATGGACTGCTTCAACAGACAATGCATTTGTAACAGGGTATAAAGTGTTTTTAAATAGCGTAGAAGTGGGTACAACTAGTTTAACAAATTATAGTGTAACAGGTTTATCTATTTCAACAAGCTATATAGTTACCATAGAGGCCTATGACCCTTCAGGAAACACCTCACCAACAAGTAGTTCTTTAACAATAAATACAGGAGCTGATAATACTGTAACTTCAGATCTTTATATTTCTGAATACATAGAAGGCTCGTCCTTTAATAAAGCATTAGAAATTGTTAATTGTACGGGCGGATCTGTTGATTTAAGTTCTTACACTCTAAAAAAACAAACCAACGGAACTGATTCTTGGTCTGGCACACCATTAGCATTATCTGGCACTCTAGCTAACGGGGATGTGTATGTAATTGCCAATGCAAGTGCAGGTTCAGCTATTTTAGATGAAGCGGATTTAATACCATCCTCTGCAGTTGTTAGCTTTAATGGGAATGATCCTATAGGATTGTTTAAAGATGATATTTTAATTGATATCATTGGAGTATTTGATGGAGGTTTAGCGATGTTTGCAGAAAACATAACTCTTCAAAGAAAGTTTTCTACAACTAGCCCTGCAAGTACATATGATTCAAATGAATGGATTTCTCTTGAATCAGATACCTTTTCTAGGTTAGGATCTCATGAAGTAACAGGTACCAATACTTTTTTAGAACTTATAAGTACAGATTGGAGCACTGCTGAAAATTGGAGTTTTAATGATATTCCTGGTAACTGGGATGATGTAATTGTGAGAGCCAATAAAACAATCTATACTTCTGAAAATATTTCTTTAGAGACTATCATCCTAGAAAATAATGCGTCCTTAACTATCTCCTCAGGAGGTTCTCTAATAGTAAATGGTTCTTCAGCTGGAAACATCACCTACAAAAGAAATATAGCAAACACTAATTGGAATTTAGTTTCTTCTCCAGTAATAGGACAAGATATTGATACTTTTGTTGCAATTGAAGACTTATCATCTGTTTCTGGGAGTAATATAGGGTTGAGAGATTATAACAATTCAGCTGCTAGCTGGGAATACTATGAAAATGGAGTTTCTGTTGCAGGTGATTTTATATCAGGAGACGGCAGAGGTATCCAATTGGCAGATCCTGGAGATATTTCCTTTAGTGGTTCAATAAACACTTCAGATGTGACTATTGGTATGACTTCCAATACAAATGGATTTAATTTAGTAGGAAATCCGTATCCCTCCTATGTTGCAGGAAATGAAAAGTCAGATGGAACTAATAACATTCTTTCAATCAATGCTGCAAACTTAATTGAGAATACGCTGTGGTTCTGGAATCAAGAAACAAATTCTTATTTACCAATTAACCAAAGTTCTTCTGCTTTTCATATAGCTCCTGCTCAAGGATTTTTTGTTAACGCATTGGGAAGTGAAAATCTTAACATCACCGAAGCCATGCAATCACATCAAGAAACTGATAGTTTCCTGAGGCTTACATCACGACGAGAGATACAGTTAACACTAACTAATGGTTCAGATACAAGAAATGCAGACATTTATTATATTGAAGGTGCAACAACAGGTTGGGATAATGGATATGACAGTTCAATCTTCGGAGGCATAGCTAATGAATTTGCTATCTACACGCATGCGGTTTCCAACGGTAGCGGTAGAAATTTGGGAATTCAATCTTTACCAAATAATGATTTTGAAAACATGATCATTCCAGTGGGTGTCAATGCCGAATCTGGAACTAACATTACCATTAACACAATAACAAGCAACTTCCCAGAGGGAATGAATATTTATTTAGAAGATACACAAAACGATAGCTTTACTCTTTTAGAGGCAGATACTAACTTTAATACAACACTAGAGAATGATCTAAATGGGATTGGTCGTTTTTATCTGCATACCACTTCAAGCTCATTAAGTACACGTGATGTGGAAACTACCAGCAATCTGAGTATTTACAACCCTAACAGAGAAAACTTACGTATTGTGGGCGTACAAAATGGAACTGCAATCATTCACCTATATACTATTCTTGGAAAAGAAGTACTGAGTCGTTCTTTTCAAGGAAATGGTATTAATGACATTTCATTACCAATTCTAACTAAGGGTGTGTATGTTGTAAAACTAGCTACAAATAAAGGAACAGCTAACAAGAAAATAATTATTCAATAAGTATTGAACAAAATTCTATCATTGATTTTATATTTCAGGCATGTAACCATTCTATAATACCCTCTCAATGCTAGACTCTAAGCTTATTAGTTCACAATCATTAGAATGAATAGACTGTTTTTACAGAAAAGGAATAAAAAAACTAAACTAGCTGCTTTATCTCTTCAAAATCTAGACCTCCATAATTTCCAGAACTCATAAGCACAACTGCAGATTGATCTAAATTTTGACTAAATAAAAATTCTTTAAATTCAGTTGGATTGGTAAATATGATTAAATCATCTCTCTGAAAAGCATTGCTAATTTGTTGTTCCGAAACACTGTCTAGCTGCTTTATTTTTACAGCATGCGGTGAGTAAAAAACTACTGCTTTATCTGCTTTGTCTAGAGCTCCATTATATTCTGCTAAAAACTCTGCATTTAAACTGCTGTAGGTATGCAATTCTAAACAAGCAATCACATCTCTTTGAGCATATTGTTTTTTTACGGCTTCAGTAGTTGCTTTTACCTTGCTTGGGCTATGAGCAAAATCTTTATAAATAACGGTTTCTGAACTCTCTGCTATTTTCTCTAACCGTTTGCTAGCTCCTTTAAAAGAGGCAATTGCTTCATAAAAATCTTCTTCATCTATTCCCATATGTTGGCAAACCCACTTGGCTCCTGCCAAATTTTGCAAATTATGATCACCAAATATTTCTAAAGGCATCAATCCGTCAGGGGTATCTATATAGGTAACTCCGTCATCTATCTGATGGACTGGTGTTGAATATTCGTATTTTTTTATGGAATGAGTAGAGCTTTCTACTACCTCTTTTAAAATAGCATCTTCTTCATTATACACCATAATTCCTCCGTCTGTTAAAGAATCTGTAAAAATTCTAAACTGATTTACATACCCTTCAAAAGTTGGAAACACATTGATATGATCCCAGGCAATACCACTTAATAAAGCAATATTAGGCTTGTATAAATGAAATTTAGGTCTTCTATCTATCGGTGAACTCAGATACTCATCACCTTCTAATACCATAAACTCATTTTCTTTGGTGAGGTGCACCATAGTTTCAAAACCTTCAAGTTGTGCTCCTACCATATAATCTACCTCCATATCATTATAATCTAATACATGAAGTATCATAGAGGTGATGGTTGTTTTACCATGTGAGCCTCCAATAACTACCCTGGTTTTATCTTTGGATTGTTCATATAAAAATTCTGGATATGAATATATTTTTAAACCCATATCCTGTGCTTGTAACAACTCTGGGTTGTCTTTCTTGGCATGCATCCCTAGAATAATGACATCTAACTGTTCTGTAATTTTTTCAGGAAACCAACCAAACTCTTTAGGTAAGAGTCCTTTTTTTTCTAAACGAGATTTAGAGGGATCATGTATGGTATCATCACTCCCCGTTACCAGATATCCTTTGTTATGTAATGCAATGGCTAAATTATGCATGGCACTACCCCCTATGGCAATAAAATGAATGTTCATTTAATATGGTCTTATTAATTATTTTTTCTTTCTTTTAAAACAACTCTAGTAGGAGTATCTTCTCCAGAAATGATGCTCTTTGTTCCAACAGCTACCGCTTGTATGGTTTGTGTAATGATAGCAATGTCTAACGTTTCTACTTCATCTGAAACTTGATGATAATCTTCATCTACATCAATTGGTGTGGTAGAAAAAGTGTGCGAGGGCACCCCTAAGCGTGCCAAAGAAGCATTATCTGATCTGAAAAATAAATTAAATTTTTTATACGGATCTGGAAATAGCTGATACCCAGTACCTACCAAATTCTTTTGAATTATTTTTCCAAAATCTGAACGTTCAAAACCAGTTAACCAAGCTGTATTAGGGCCAAAGCTTGGTGTTTTACCAATCATTTCTAAATTGATTCCTGCAACAAACTTGCTAGCCTCTATCCCTTTACCAAAATGAGTAGAGCCAATTAAGCCCATCTCTTCAGCAGTAAATGCTGCAAAAACAAGCGTTCTTTCATGACCAACTTTTTTAAAATGTAATGCTAATGCCAACATACCCGCTACTCCAGAAGCATCGTCATTAGCTCCGTTATAAATACTATCTAAAACTCCTTCTTTTGCTCTAATTCCTAAATGATCATAATGTGCAGATATAATAACAATCTCTTCTTTTTTACTTTTTCCTTCCAACACTCCAATAATATTACTGGAAGTAATGTCTTCTTGGGTTCGTCTATTTTTAAATGTAAAAGTTTGTCTGTAATTAGAGAGTGTATCATAAGGTACTAAGCCTATCGTTTTAAATTCTTTTTCAATGTATTGGGCAGCTTTTTCTATACCAGGTGTACCAGCTTTTCTCCCCTCCATATCGTTTGAAGCTAACGTATACAGATGTTTTTTAACTAGGGTAGAATCAATAAATAGGGTAGAAATTTCTTTTGTGTTTTTGATTTTATTTTTACACGAAACCATCGCTGTAAACACCAATAACAACATCCCTATTTTTTTCATAACCCTAAAATTAGTAAGGGCTAAAGATACCAAACCTCAACAACATTTATTTTGTACTTTTGTTAAAAATTTAGTAATGGATTTATCATTGGTACCCAACATAAAAAACTTAGAGGCAAATAATTTCTTTTTATTGGCAGGTCCTTGTGCTATTGAAGGAGAAGATATGGCGCTTAGAATTGCTGAAAAGGTGGTTAGCATTACCAATGATTTAAAAATTCCATACGTATTTAAAGGAAGTTTTAAAAAAGCCAACAGAAGTAGAATTGATAGTTTTACGGGTATTGGTGATGAGAAAGCCTTAAAGATTTTACGTAAGGTTTCTGAAACTTTTCATGTACCAACGGTTACAGATATTCACGAAGTTTCTGATGCAGAAAAAGCAGCAGAATATGTAGATATCCTTCAAATTCCTGCTTTTTTAGTACGCCAAACAGACTTGGTGGTTGCTGCTGCAAAAACAGGAAAAGTAGTAAATTTAAAGAAAGGACAATTTATGAGTCCTGGTGCTATGAAACACGCTGTTAAAAAAGTGCAAGATGCAGGGAATACTCAAGTAATGACTACCGATAGAGGTACTATGTTTGGTTATCAAGATATGATTGTAGATTTTAGAGGAATACCAGAAATGAGAGCGTTTTCTACGACGGTGCTAGACGTAACGCATTCTTTGCAACAGCCCAACCAAACTTCTGGAGTTACTGGTGGAAGGCCAGACATGATTGAAACCATTGCAAGAGCTGGTATTGTAAATCATGTAGATGGCTTATTTATAGAAACACATTTTGATCCTGCCAACGCAAAAAGCGACGGCGCAAATATGTTAGATCTTCAGTACTTAGAGAAGTTACTCTCCAATTTAGTAGCGATTAGACAAACCATCAATACCTTATAATTTTTAGTATGGCTTCAAGTAAAAACTTAACAACAAACAACACTCAAAATTTTATTTTAAAAGGTTTTAACAGCATTCAAATTGGTTTGTACATGCTTCTAGGCGTGTATGTTATTAATGCAGCTATTCTAGGGTTTATTGCAGATAGTAATCCGTTAGGCATGCTATCGATAGAAATTATAGAAAGCATCTGTATGTTTATGTTGGTGCTAGTTGGCTTCTTTTCTATGTTTGCTGTTTTTTTCTCGAGTAGAAGAGCTGCTAGAAAAGCAGGGGTAGCGGTTTGGAATGCTGCTTCTAAAAAACAGTTTGGCCTCTATGCCCTAGCTGTGATTCTTGGAATGTTCTTATTGTCACTGGCAAAAAACACCGCAGTAAATTATGCCACTCCTTTCTTTTTGGGGTATCTAGGACTAGTAATGGCGTTGTTTAACACCCAACGTAAAAAACCCTATGATCTTCTTGTGGCTATTTGTTTATTATTGGCCGTGGTTGTGTTTGTAATTCCTACCTATTGGTACTCTTCACTATTAATACTTGGTGGAAGTTTCTTTGTATACGGCATAGCCAATAGAAAATAACCCTTATTCCTCTCCATCTACATACCCCTGAAGATATTCATATCTTGGGGTTAACTGCTGCTCATTTGTCATCGCTGCACGTGCTAAAATACCGTCTTTATCTCCATTAAAAAAAGCAGGGATCACATGGGTTAAAAATAAGTCTCCAAAACCATCACTAGCATCTTTTGGTAATTCACAAGGTAAATTGTCTACTGCCATCACCGTAATGGCATTGGGTGTTGTATAAGCCACCTCAGCAGAAGTCTCAGGATCATACCCATAAATAGGATCTGCAATGGTAGAAGCCCTTAGTGTAGAGGCTACTGGCCCATCTATATCACAAGAAACATCGGCAACTAGATGAATGTTAAAGTGGTCACTTTTTGCATCTTCTCTTGTAAATAAATACGGAGAACCCTCACCAAAAAAATGTCCTGCAATAAAATAATCGGTAACCCTAGCAAATCGCATAAAGTTAGAAACATAGGCTGAAGGGTTGTTGTAAAAATCGCTGTTGGTAAGCACCTGCCCATCTATACGTTTGTTATAGTCTAACACATCTATTTTACAATACACTGGCTCATTAAAACTTGTCGTAAGATAATCTGAAATAGAAACAGTCCTAATATTCATAGCATCTAAAATTTCTTTAGCACCTTTGGCTACTTTTCCTGAACCCGTTAAAAGAATTTTAATAGCGGGTAGCTTTATGGTATTTAACTGATCTATTAACGCTGGTAAATCTGCTAGATTTTCTGCTTTAGGTAATGAAAAGGTTTGCTCTTTCCTACCCAAAGCTCTAAACCCATTGTAAGCACCCACTAGACCTGCATATCGTCCAAAACCAATAAGGCGGTTGCCTCTGGTATCGGTAATTACTTCATGATCATATAATGTAATGTTTTTCTCAAGTATTGCTTTGAGTAAATCTCTATTGTAGGGTTGTTTTTTGATGGTATGACTAAAGAAAAAATATTTTTTATTGGAGATTAATGCCTCTATAGGCACTTCTTTTACACCAATAAGCACATCGCAATCTGAAAGGTCTTCTGTAATCTGAAAACCAGCCTTAGCGTAAGCATCATCAGAAAATACACGAATATTTGAAGACTCTACCACTATAGAGGTTTCCGGAAATTGTTTTTGAAACTCTTGTAGTTTTTTAGGGGAGAACACCACCCTTCTGTCTGGTGGATTTTTTCGTTCTTTGATGATGCCAAATTTCATGTACATTATTTTCCTCAAAATTAGTTGATTTTGATAGGATGCGCAAATGGTAAATTGGTTTCATTTTCATACTTTTGCAGACACTATAGGTTTTTAATAACCTATCTTTAGGGGACGACTGGTTTTGACAGCAAGATCAGTGAAACTGTAAGCATACCGAGGACTGAAATGATGACTCGTAAACCTTATTTCAACCATTTAAACGGCGAAGATAACTACGCTTTAGCTGCATAATCTGAATTAACAGTAAGATTAGCCTCGGCACACAAGGTGTGCAAGCTTTATGTCCACGAAAAGCCTTGGTTTATGGCGTTTCATTTTTGGGCATCGTAAAAATAAACATAGAAATGTTAGGGCTTTGATAACATTTTGAAACTAAAAAAGCTAAGCTTGTAATGGATTGTTTTTGATCAGCTACTAGACGAAAATTAAACAAAAACTACGTATGTAGAAAGCATTTGAGCTGCTTGTTTGGACCCGAGTTCGATTCTCGGCGTCTCCACCACACGGGACAAACTCATATTTTTTGAGATTTGTCCCTTTTTATTTTCA